>Ga0257106_1000658_pt1 | contig 19331 bp, 9 predicted proteins | sample LP_taG_3_FD_190177 | JGI IMG/M metagenome (GOLD analysis project Ga0257106, IMG submission 190177) | Marine microbial communities from Northeast Subartic Pacific Ocean, Canada - LP_J_2011_P26_10m | ecosystem: Environmental > Aquatic > Marine > Oceanic | place: Canada: Northeast Subartic Pacific...
GTTGCTGCTCGGCGTGGGGGGCAGCGGGCGGCAATCGCTCACCCGCCTCGCCGCCGCCTTGGAAGAGTTTGACTTATTCTCCATCGAGGTGGCGAAGGGCTACGGGAAGAACGAGTGGCGCGACGACCTTCGCAAGGTGCTCCTGATGGCGGGCGCGGAGGGCACGAACGTCGTGTTCCTCTTCACCGACACCCAAATCGTCCAAGAGAATTTCCTCGAGGACATCAACAACATCCTAAATTCCGGCGAGGTTCCGAACCTGTGGAAATCCGAGGATGTCCAGACGATGACCGAGGCGCTCCGGCCCATACTCCAGGCGCAGGGCTTACCCATGACGAAGAACGCGGTCAACACGTTGTTCATCACGCGCGTTCGCAGCTATCTGCACTGCGTCCTCGCCATGTCTCCCGTGAGCGACGAGTTTCGGCAACGGCTGCGAATGTTCCCGTCGCTGGTCAACTGCTGCACCATCGACTGGTTCAGCGAGTGGCCGCTTGAGGCGCTCGAGTCCGTCGCCGATACCTTCCTCGGCGACGCGTCCCTCGAGACACCCGAGTTACTCAAAGGCGTCGTGGACACGTGCGTGTTTATTCACCAGAGCGTGGAGCGAAAGAGCACGAAATTCTTCGACGAGCTGCGGCGGTTCAACTACGTGACGCCGACGTCGTACCTCGAACTCCTTCAGACGTTCATCCGGCTGGTCAAAGAGAAGCGCGAGGAGATCAACCTGTCCAAGTCGCGGCTCCAGAACGGCCTCGATAAGCTGTCCGACACCGAGGGTAAGATTGACGTCATGAAACTCGAGCTCGTGGAGCTCGGACCGGTCATCGCGAAAACCACCGAGGAGGTCGAGGCGATGATCGGAGTCATCAAGGTGGACACCGCGAAAGCCGACGAGACAAAGGCGCAGGTGCTGGCGCAGGAAGAAGCCGCGAACGCGAAAGCCGCGGAGGCGCAGGCCATCGCGGACGACGCCCAGGCGGACCTCGATAAGGCGCTACCCGCGCTCGATCAGGCGCTCAATTCCTTGAAACTGCTAACAAAGGCGGACATCGTGGAAGTCAAAGCCATGCGAAACCCACCCGCGGGAGTCCGGCTCGTCATGGAAGTTGTCTGCATAATCTTCGGGAACAAACCGAAGATGGTCGAGGACAAATCCCCGGGCGCTAAACCCGGCGCCAAGGTTCCCGACTACTGGGACGCGTCGAGCAAGATGGTCCAAGACCCGGTGGCGTTTCTCTCCTCACTCCTCGAGTTTGACAAAGACGGCATCACCGCGGAGACGATCGAGAAGGTTGAGCCGTACATCCAGCGCGACGACTTCAAACCGGAAATCATCCAGAAAGTGTCCAAGGCGTGCACCTCCATATGCAAGTGGGGCATCGCCATGTACACCTACTACATGGTGTCCATGCAAGTCGCGCCCAAGCGAGCCGCGCTGAAGGAAGCGCAGGATTCGCTGGAAAATACCAAAAAAGAACTCGCCGCGGCTAAGGTTACCCTCGCGGAGGTGGAGGCGAAGGTGGCGGGTCTAAACGCCAAGCTCGACGAGGCTAACGGCAAGAAGAAGGACCTCCAGGATCAGTCCGATACCATCGAGGCGCAGTTGAAGCGCGCGGCTCAGCTCATCGGTGGGCTTGGCGGCGAAAAAGTTCGCTGGAACGCCACGATTAAGAGCCTGGAGGAGCGTCTCGGCCGCGTCGTCGGCGACGTCGTCATATCCGCGGGCGTGGTGGCGTACAGCGGCCCGTTCACGCCCTCCTTCCGCACCGACTTACTGAGTGAGTGGTCGGGAAAGATGGCGTCGTTGAACGTGCCGCACACTCCGGGCGCCGACATCACGTCGACGCTGGCGGATCCGGTGCAGATTCGTTCATGGAACATCGCGGGTTTGCCCTCCGACGGTCAGTCCGTGGAGAACGGGATCATCGTCGCCAAGGCCCGGAGATGGCCCCTGATGATCGACCCGCAAGGTCAGGCGAACAAGTGGATCAAGAACATGTGCAAGGACAGCGGCATCGACGTCATCAAGCTGTCCAACAGGGATTACCTCCGAACGCTGGCAAACGCTATTCGATTCGGCAGGGCCGTGTTACTCGAGAACATCGGCGAACAGCTGGACCCCGCGCTCGAGCCGCTGCTACAGAAGCAGACGTTCAAGCAGGGCGGCAGCGAGGTGATCAAGATGGGCGACGACGTCATCCCGTACCACCCCGACTTTAGGTTCTACATGACCACGAAGATGCGCAACCCGCACTACCAACCCGAGGTTAGCGTCAAGGTTTCGCTTTTGAACTTCTTCGTCACCCTGGACGGACTCGAGGACCAGCTCCTCGGCACGGTGGTGATGCAGGAGCGCCGGGATCTCGCGGAGGCTAAGAACCAGCTCGTCGTGTCCAACGCACGGATGAAAGCTCAGCTGAAGGACCTGGAGGATAAGATCCTGTACATGCTCAGCAACAGCGAGGGTAACATCCTCGACGACGAGGAGCTCATCAACACCCTCGCGCAATCCAAGGTGACCTCCGACGACATCACCGAGAAAGTCGCCGAAGCCGAGGTCACCGAACGCGACATCGACCAGACACGGGAAAAGTACAGGCCGGTCGCCACGCGCGCCTCTGTTCTCTTCTTCTGCATCTCCGACCTCGCAATCGTCGACCCAATGTACCAGTACTCGCTGGCGTGGTTCATTTCGCTGTTCATCCGAGGGATCGAAGAGGCTGACAAGCCGGAGGAGATGGAAGACGAGGAGGCGCGCGCGGCGCTCCCGGCGGATGACGTCGAGGCGCGCATCGTCATCCTCAACGAGTACTTCACCTACTCGCTCTACAACAACATCTGCCGGTCCCTCTTCGAGCGGCACAAGCTCATGTTCTCGCTCCTACTGTGCGTGGCGATCATGCAGCAGCGCGGCGAGATCGACGCGCAGGAGTGGCGTTTCCTGTTGGCGGGTCCCACCGATACCAACACGTCGGCCAAGAACCCCGCACCCGAGTGGGTCACGGAGAAGGTCTGGATCGAGGTTGTCAACGCGTCCAACTTGTCCGCCTTTGCCGGCTTCGCGGACTCGTTTACCAAAAACGTGGAGCACTACCGCGAATACTTTGAAAGCGGCGAAGCTCACCGGTTTCCGCTCGACGACGTTTTCAACGACAAGCTGAACGAGTTCCAGAAGCTTCTAGTGATCCGTTGCATCCGTCCCGATCGGTTCATGCTCGGCGTGACCGACTTTGTGTCCGGTAAGCTGGGCCAGCGGTTCATCGAGCCGCCGCCGTTTGATCTGGAGGCTTGCTTCTCGGAATCTCGTGTTGACGCTCCGTTGATCTTCGTGCTCTCTTCCGGCGCGGACCCGATGGCGGATTTGCTGAAGCTGTGCGAGGAGAAGGAGATGCTCTCGCGGTTCGACCAGGTATCGCTCGGCCAAGGCCAGGGCCCCAAGGCGGAGGCTATGATCGAGAAGGCGATGGAGGAGGGCATGTGGGTGTGTTTGCAAAACTGCCACCTCGCCGAGTCGTGGATGCCAAAGCTGGACGTCATCTGCGAGACGATCGACGCGGAGACGGTGCACCCCGACTTTAGGCTCTGGCTCTCCGCCATGCCGTCGCCCGCGTTCCCTGTGGCGATCTTACAGAACGGCATCAAGATGACGCTCGAGCCACCGAAGGGTCTCAAGGCTAACCTGATTCGTTCCTACACCCGCGTCACGGATGAGTACATGGATCAGTGCAAGGACCCGGCGAGCCACAAGAGGCTCCTGTTCTCCATCTGCCTCTTCCACGCGGTGATCCAGGACCGGCGTAAGTTTGGTCCGCTCGGCTGGAACATCCGGTACGACTTCACCGACGGCGACCTCAACATGTGCCAGCGGCAGATTAAGATGATGATTGACGACTACGAGGAGATCCCGTACAAGGTTATCCGAGTGCTGTGCGGCGAGATCAACTACGGCGGCAGGGTGACGGATTCGCAGGACAGGCGGCTGATGAACAACATGCTGAACAGCTACATCATCCCCGAGGTTCTCACCGACGACTTCACCTTCTCGCCCTCGCCCAACTACCCAAGCCCGAAGGCGCAGAACGTGGAGGAATTTGTCGAGTTTATCAAGTCGCTCCCGCTGATCCCGCAGCCGGAGATTTTCGGCCTGCACGAGAACGCGGACATCACCTGCGACCAGAACGAGACTTACTCCATGTTCGAAACAATCCTGTCCTTGCAACCCAGGGTCGCCGCGGGCGGCGGGTTGTCGCGGGAGGACGTCATCGGCGCCGCGGCGAAGGACATCTTCGAGCGGTGCCCGCATCCCTTCGACATCGACGCCGTCGGTCACAAGTACCCGACGGACTATAACCAGTCCATGAACACCGTGCTGACGCAGGAGTGCATCCGGTATAACAACATGATCGTCGTCATGCGTCGGACGTTACAGGAGAGCCTCAAGGCGCTCAAGGGCCTCGTCGTCATGACTGACGAGTTGGAGGCGGTGACGGACGCAATCTTCGATAACCAGGTCCCCGACGCGTGGGCGAGCAAGGCGTACCCTTCGCTCAAGCCCTTGTCGTCCTGGGTGCTGGACTTGCTTGAAAGGATCCAGTTCATCGAAGGGTGGATCGAGCACGGCCCGCCGCCGGCGTACTGGATCAGCGGTTTGTTTTTCCCGCAGGCGTTTTTAACGGGGACGCTTCAAAACTACGCAAGGAAAAACGGATTCGCGATCGATTCCCTCGGATGGAACTTTGTCGTTCAGGACACCAAGACGTACGAAAACACCAAGACGGCGCCGGAGGATGGGTGCTACATCACGGGATTCTTCCTGGAAGGTGCGCGGTGGGACTACGAGACGCACATGCTGACCGAATCGCGGCCGAAGGAGCTGTACACCGACTTCCCGTTGATGTGGCTCGAGCCGTGCAAAGATCGAGTCGCGCCCAAGGACGGGATCTATAACTGCCCCGCGTACAAGACCTTGACGCGCGCGGGTGTGCTATCCACGACGGGTCACTCGACGAACTTCGTGATGTACCTGGAGGTGCCCACGGATAAGAGCGAGTCGCACTGGATCAACAACTCGGTGGCGCTGTTCACCGCTCTGATGTTTTGAAGAAATAAATTTGACATTGACGATGACGGAAGAGAGGGAGAGGAGGGGCGACGGGCCCGCTCCTGGAGTACTCTAGTCAACTGGCCCGAGACGCGCGCGGGACGATCAGGTGGCTGATTTAACCGTCGCACCGCGCGCGCGGGCGTGTATCATTACCACATTAGATAGACACTTTGAGAGTTATAACAACCAGAGAGGTTTAGAGAAGAGACGGTGAGAATTCAGACCGTTAAGCCGTTGAATTTTTTTTTGTCACCAACCCGCCTCCCGCTGACGAGGAAATAGCGCCGTTGGAATTGCCTCCGCCCCCGCCGCCCGCACACCGCATCGCGCGACCTCGCAAGTCACACGTGACACAGTGAACATGCCGACCTACTTCGGCGATATCGCCAAGGCGGCGAAGGGTGCGTCCCCGCGTCCGGATCCGCCGCTCGCGCCCCGAGATTCTCCAACCGCGTTCCGCCCAATTCCCGCCCCAATCGACTGAAACGACGACCCAATCTTCTTCCCCTCTCCGCAGACCTGCTGACCGGCAGCGTCAACTTCGACAACAAGGCGTCCATCGATGCCAAGAACGTCGCCGATGGGCTCAAGATCACCGGCAACTGCGTGCAGAAGGGCGGCGCGGGCGATCCCACCGGCACCCTCAAGGCGACCTACGACCTCGCCTCCGACGTCGTCGCCGAGGCTGAGGTTGCGGTTCCCAGTAACAAGATCTCCGCCTCCCTGGCGCACTCCGGCCTCGTGAAGGGCATGAAGGCGACCCTCAGCGGCAACCCGCAGGATGTGAAGACCGCCAAGCTCGCGCTCCAGTACCTCTACGGCGCCGTCGGGGTCAAGGCGGACATCACCGAGCTCACCGCGGGCGCGCCCAAGGCTGACGTTAACCTGTGCTGGGCCGACGGCGACCACGCCGCGGGTGTCTCTGGCATCACCGTCGACAAGTCATTCGACCCGGCCGCGCTCCCGAAGAAGCTCAGCTGGTCCGTGCAGAGCACCGGCGTCGTGCCCGACAGCACCGTCGCGCTCGCGCTCAGCGACGCGTTCGACACCGTCAAGGCTTCCGTCGTCACGAAGGTGCGTACCGTTGCATTCATCTTCATTCGTTGTTGAATTTGCAAAATACTCGAGTCTCCCCCGACAAACATTCCCCCCGCTGACCGCGTCTCTCCCCGCTAATTACAGATCGATAAGGACACCACCACCGGCGCGGAGGTTGTGTACAAGCGCGCCAAGGGCACCGCCACCGGCTCATTCGGCCTCTCCAAGCGTTTCTCGACGGCTTGCACCGGAAAGGCTGTCGTGACGTCGCCCCTGCCCTTGAACGGCGCCGCGGCGGCGCCCGTGCTCACGCTGCAGACCACCAGGGACGTGTTCGCCAACACCACCGGGTCCGCGTCCGTGCAGGTGGACACCGCCGCCAAGTACAAGTACGGCTTCCAGTTTGCCACCAAGGTTTAATTGAGATCGATCATCATCATCAATCGGGTTTGGGCTGGGCTTTTGGGATGAAAACGACATTTGCCGGGTCGAGAATTTGATTCCCACGGCGGGCGTCGTCAGTTCAGTTCCCCATCGAGCGGGATGATGGGGCGGAACGAGCAGCGGTGGCATGACCCCCGCGTCATTCACACCTTCACTTATATTACCTCGTCGAGGACGCGTTGTACCTAACCGATTTAGCAGTCATCGACGATTCCTCTTAATTAATTAATGCAAAATAAATAAATATTTGTACGAGCAACGTCATTGCCCGCGCGAGTTAATTTATTATTAAGGTCGGTTGCGCCCGTTCAACATTTTTTTGGAGCGGTCGGACTACCCGCGTGTGAGGCTAACACCCCAGAGATTCTATCGGAGCGAGGCCCACTCTCCACCGCGACCGACCCGCTCCGCGGCGAGGTCCGATCGTAGAGGCGCGCGTTCGTTTCCCAAACCGCACGGCCAAGATGCCGATGCCGGGAAAGATGGGCGGCTTCGGCTACGACGACGCTCAGGTGAGACGCGCCCCAGCGGACGGAGTGAATTTCCGGATCCCCGCCCCTCCCGCGGCCCGTGCCCAATTATTCGGTCCCTCCGATACCACGCCCGATGGAACTCACGCATGAACTCACCGTCTTCCCTTCGTGACTCCTTCCACAGATCGCCGACGAGGCGCGCGAGCTGGATAAGGCGCTTCGCTCCACCAACACCGGCGAGAAGCTCAACGGCATGAAGAAGCTCTTGGGCATGATGAGCGCCGGAAGGGACGTCTCAAACTTTTTCGCATCCGTCGTGATGAACATCGCGCAAGACTCCTTCGAGGTCAAGGTGCTCGTCTACCTCTACCTCGTGCGAACCGCGGAGCAGAAAGCGGACGAAGCGCTGCTCTCGATCAACTCGTTCCAGAAAGATCTCGCGCACCAGAACCCGCGCGTTAGGGCGCTCGCCCTCCGAGTCATGTCCTCCATAAGGGTACAGGTCATCGTTCCGGTTGTGATCCTAGCGGTGCGCAAATGCGCCGTGGATCCATCGCCGTACGTGCGTAAAGCCGCCGCGCACGCCATCCCGAAGGTGTTCCGCCTCGACCCCAAGCGCAAGGATGAGCTCACGGAGATCATCGAGACGATGCTGCGGGATTCCACCCCGTTTGTGCTCTCATCCGCCGTCGCCGCGTTTCAAGAGGTTTGCCCGGATCGCATCGACCTGATCCACAGGCACTACCGCAAGATGTGCCGCATGCTCGTGGACTGCGACGAGTGGGGGCAGATCTTACTCGCGAACCTGTTACTGCGGTACGCGCGGACGCAGTTCACGAGGCCGGATGCGTACGACAGGGCGCTCACCGCCGGCGGCGACGACGACGATGCAAAGATGCTCGAGCTGCAACTCCCCGGCGACGGCGGCGCTTTCGAAAAGGCGAGCTCCAACCCGCTCGCGGGCACGAAAGGTTTCTACTCATCCTCCGACAGCGACAGCGAGGATGACGATGAGGACGAGGAGGACGTTGGGGCTGACGAGGGCAGCGGCGGGAGCGACAGCGACGTCCCTCGCGCCAAGAAGCCCCCCGCGATCGCCAAGAAGAAGTCCAAGAAGAAGTCCAAAAAGTCCAAGAAGGGACCCAAGAAGGGCCCGAAGCCCACGAAGGACGCCGCATCCGCCGCCGCGGATCGCATGGGCTCCGAGTGGCTCGACGATGACCACAGGCTGCTGCTCAGGTCGTCACGACCGCTTCTCCAGTCGCAAAACACCGCCGTGGTGATGGCGGCGGCGAGCCTCCAATTTTACCTTGCGCCCGTCGCCGACCTTCCCAAGGTTCTAAGGGCGCTCGTGTTCGCCATGCGCATGAAACCCGAGGCGCAGCACGTGATGCTCAAGAACATATGCACCATGGTCGCGGTGCAGTCCTCGCTGTTCCAGGTGCACTTCGCGTCCTTCTTCGTGCACCCCGCCGATCCCGTGGACGTCCGGGCGCTGAAGCTCGAGATTCTCACGCACGTCGTCACCTCCGACAACGCCGCCGCGCTGCTGCGCGAGCTGCAGAGCTACCTGCGGAGTACCAACCACGAGTTCGTCGCGCTGACCATCCGCGCCATCGGACGATGCGCCGCCATCATGCCGCAGATCGCGTCGGTTTGCATCCGGTCGTTGCTGGAACTCTCGCTGCACCCGTCGGAGGAAGTCGCGGGCGAGGCGGTCGTCGTGATCCGCGCGTTGGTCCAGCAGAACCCCAAGGAACACGCCGTGATCGTCATGCGGTTAGTGCGCAGGCTGGAGATGCTCGCGGCGCCCGCGGCGAGGAGCGCGGTGGCGTGGCTCGCGGGCGGCGAGCTCTACATCTTCGGCGAGCCCGTCGCCCTTCCGGATGCCCTTCCAGAAGCCCTTCCAGAGACGGCAAAGGACGTCGCCGTCGCCGGGCCCGACGGGTTCGTCGCGACGCAGGTGTCCATGCTCGAGTCCTCCCTAGTTCCGGACTCCCCGAAGGTTGGAACGACGGACTCGGAGGCTGAGGGCGGGGATCCCGCGATTGACGCTCTCATCGCGGCGGCGGCTGGGGGTGAAGACTCACCAACACAAACCCCGCACTCCCCCGACGCAGGGTCGGGCGCTCTCGCCGTCGTCGACGAGAAGGCTGCGAAGAAGGCTGCTAAGAAGGCTGAGAAGACGGAGAAGAAACGGATCGAGTCGGAGAACGCGTCGCGGGCGGAGGCGGAGCAACGCGAAAAGTTCTTCGAGCTCTCCTTCTCCGTGCTGAAGCGATCGCTCCGGAACTTCGCGGGCGAGACGGACGTCACCAAGCTCCAGATTCTCAACTCGACGTGCAAGCTCTTCGTGAAGGACCCCACGCGCGTCGGGCCGGTGCTCAAGCACGTATTCGCGCTGTGCTCCACGGATCCCAGCGCGGATATCCGCGACAGGGTTCGTATTTACCGCGCCATGTTCGCCGTCGGAGGCAACGCCGCGCCGCTCGCGGCGCTCAAGGAGAAGGTCGTGCTGTGCGCCAAGCCGGCTCCCAAGCTCCCGAGCCCCGCGGCGCCCACGTGCGTCCACGCGCTGGGTTCGTTGTCTCATTTCGTGGAGCACGTAGCGCCCGGGTTCGTGTCGCTTCCCGAGCACCCCGACGTTCAGCCCCCGTCGCACGTCCGGGACCAATACTACAACGACAACGTGGACAGCGGCAAGGCTGGGAAGAAGGCGAGCAAGGGTGGATTCTACTCGGATTCGGAGTCTGACAGCGACGACAGCGACAGTGACTCGGACTCCAGCGGCAGCGGCAGCAGCGGTTCGAGCTCGAGCTCCGACTCCGACTCGGACTCGGACTCGAGCGGCGGGAGCGAGTCGTCGATGAGCGAGTCTTCGGATTCGGATAGCGACGGCGGGTCGGACTCGGACTCGGACTCGGACTCGGATAGCGACAGCGACTCGTCGGATTAGGGGAGACGCATCCGTGTAATTGATTCATCAACGTTTAGTCTTTATTAAAGCTCAATCGAACGCGTCGAAGCCGTCGTCGAAATCGAGGTCCTCGCCTTCGATCATCCCCCATCCATCTGTGCTGATGACATCGTTTTCGTTGTTGTTGTCATCGGCGTTGTAGTGGTCGCCATCTTCATCATCTTCGTCGATGTCGTCTTCGTCCCAGTGGTCGTCCTCATCTTCTTCGCCTTCCTCGTCGTCACTAGGCACCGGCGTGTGGAACTTCGTGTAGTTCCAGTTGATCTCGCACTTCTCGCCCTTCTCGAGAGCTTCGGGCCCGTCCCGATCGACCCACGCAAAGTTGCATTCCTTGATGACGTGAATCCACTGGTGCTGACGTCGCAGTAGCGTTGCGGCCCACACACCATCGTACTCATCCACTTCATCGGGCAGGTCGTGGTAAGGACGGTACTCAGGAAAAACGTCGACTTCTGTTACGAACAAAGGGTTGTAGACCTTGACTCGATCGTCGTATGGACAGCCCGCATCGCGAAGCCATTTGTAGACGTCGAATCGGTTAAAGTAGGCCGCGTACGCGCATGTGGTTGCACTCCATGGGCAGTCCAATTTGCGCAGCTTTTGCAGAATGCTGAGCCTCCCCACGCAGGCTACCGCATTCATCAAATTTTCATCTTGGGGACATGGCGCTATCATACCTTCGGCAACCTGCCTGCAGAACTCCAGGAGGACCGGAAACTTGCCCATATGAGCGGCAGTACAGCATACGTTGGTATCCGCGGGTCCTATGTACTCTTCCCTAGGGTAACCGTATTCATTAAGGAAGAACTCACTGTCTTCTTCATACCAAAACCTCATTCCGTTGACGACAAAGTCGTATTCCTCTTTCAATATCCTCCTGGTCAAAGGAAAGCCGTGGTTGTAAGCCCACTTGAGTCTCTCAACAGAGTCGAGAAAGTCTATAATCCTGAACCTGTCGTCGAACCAAACGCGATCGTTATCAATGGCCTGCTTGCACGCGCGGCAGCTTCTCGACAGCATGGCGACGCCGATAGGGTCGAGCTCGTGGAGCTTCGACAGGACTATGGGGAAAACCGCTCGCCCCTCAAAAAAGAGGAGACCTTGTAGAAGAGGCGACGCGTCGCGGTAGTGCGCGGGATCGACGAGCGTATCGCTGTCGGTGTTGTCCTTTGGCGCGTCGGCATCGCCCGATACGAGCTCGGATGCTGTCTTGAACATGTTGGGCGGCGGCGAGGAGCGACGACAAGTGAGCGTCGTGACTTCGTTGAAAGTTCCTAATAACTTTCAGTGCCAGCTGGCAGAAGGAAAATATCCCAACTGGAAGGCAACAACGACGGCGCCCGCTGCTTCCCAGACTCGCCGGCGCGCAGCATCGTCCATGGAAGCATCGTTCGTCGCGCGCGCGACGACGATCGCACGCGCGCGATCCCACTGGGACACCCCGTTCGCGGCGAGCACCCACCGCCCGTGCGGCCCCGCGCGCGGATGCTCCGCGCCATCTTTCAGAGCCGTTCTTCGGCATCTCGGCACGCGACGCTTCGGGGTGTCGTCGTCGCCGGGCTACGCGAATGACTCCGCAGGCATCCCTCCCGGCCGCACCGCGCTCTACGCCCTCGCCGCGGCGAACCCCGCGTTCCCCAACCTCGCGGGAATCGCCGACGTCAGCGAAGCCGCGCCCGCGCTGCGCATCCTCTTCGCCGCGGGCGGCACCGGCGGGCACGTCTTCCCAGCAATCGCAATCGCAGACTCGCTCAGGCGCATGTCCGACGAGGGATCCTTACCGAACGACGCCACAGCGTCCATCGACTTCGCGGGAACTGACCACCACCAAGAAGCCACGCACGTCCCAGCCGCGGGATACAACCTACACCGCATACCCGCGATCGCCCTGACCCGACCGGTGAGTATATTTTATCTTTTACTTTACGTATGACGTATGGGCAATTTTACTGACGCCGTGTTTTATTCACAGGTGCTCTCGTGGTCCAACGTTCTGGTACCCGCGAAACTGGCGTACGCCGTCCTCCACTGCATCGCGTTGATCACACGGCTCAAACCCGACGTCGTCGTTGGAACCGGCGGGTACGTCTCACTGCCGGTGTGCCTCGCGTCCGTGGCGTGCGGAGTCCCGCTGGTCATACAGGAACAAAACGCGTACCCGGGAATCGCCAACCGCATATTGGCGTCGTTCGCCACACTAGTATGCGTAGCCTTCGCTCGAGCCGCGGATGCGTTTCGAATACCACTAAAGGGATCCAACGGAGCAGGGGACAGAACGAGTGAACGAAGAGGGTGCGTGGTTCGTGGTAACCCCGTGCGGTCCACGCTGCGGTGGCGTAAGCGGGAGGACGCGAGGAGAACCGCGAGCTGGATGTTTTACCGGAAGGGTTGCGACCAGACCCCGCGGATCGGGACAGAGGATAGGGTACTGGCGGTCTTCGGCGGGTCCATGGGTTGCGAGACCTTGAACGACGCCATGGCGCACGCGGTGACTGATATGTTGAATAAAGATGAACACCTGTGGGTGGTGTGGCAAACCGGTCGGGGCGGGTACGAAGGTGAGTTTTGTTTTGTTTTGTTTTCCCCGTGTGGGCAATTAGAATGACGACGTATTTTGTACACAGGCGTCAAGAGTAAAGTCCCGAGTCACCCGCGGCTCGCCGTGCGTTCGTTCATCGACGACGTGGAGAACGTGTACAACGCCGCGGATTTGTGCGTAGCTCGCGCGGGGGCGGTGACGTGCTCCGAGCTACTCGCGTGCGGCTTGCCGAGCATACTGATCCCATCCCCAGTCGTCGCTGAGGTGAGTTTGTTTTAGTCTAGTTATCATACGGGCAATTAGACTGACGTCGTGTTTTGTTTGTTTACAGGACCACCAGACGTACAACGCCAAAGAGATGGCGGACCTCGGCGCGGCGGTGGAGATCCGCGACGTCGACCTCGCGCCAAAACAGTCTAGCCCAAACACAGCTGGACAAAAGAACGACGGTGAACCGGCGCCAAGGCGGCATGTGCGTCTGGAGTACGTCATTGGCGAGCTGCTGTACGATGCGGAGGTGCTGGCGGGGATGAGGGAGAGCTGCCTGGACGCGGCGCATCCGGAAGCAGCGGATGCCATCGCCAACGACGTGGTGTCCATCGCGCTAGCCGCCAGGCGCAAACGAAGAGGTATTAAAGCCGCTTGATGAAAACCACGTTGGTAGACAAACATTTATCATAATCGAACGCGCGTTCATCAGTTGTACTTCTACTATTATGATCGTGAACTCGATAGTGCTACGTCAGTCGCCCATCATCCGGGCGAATCGCTGCGGGTCCCTCTGTTGCGCCCTCCTCGTCCACGCGACTTGTTCCTCCTCGGTCAAGTCGTTGAAGATGAAGACGCTCTTATCGCCGATGTCGTCCTTCACCTCCTGCGTGTACTTCCTAGCCGCGAACACCGCGATCAAAACGCACCAAGTCGCCAAGAACCCCTTCTCCGTTCCCTCCCCACTCAATCCCGTGAGGTGCCCGAGGAGCGTCAGCGGGATGCAAAAGAACAGCGCCGCGCACTCCGCTTTGCCGTAGCACATGCCCTCTTTGAACGCCACGCCGGTGAGAGACGCGAACATGGGCCCGACCGCCCACACCGCGACGGGATGCGCGGCGACGTACGCGGGCACCGCCGATCCGTCGCCGAGCGCCGCCACGCCGATCGATCCGAGCAGCCCGGCTACGTAGAGCGCCTGCATGAACTTCTTGATGGGCGTCACGTACATGTGGATGAGGAAGAGCGCGGAGCCGAGACCCGCGGCGCCCGTGAAGTACGCGCCGTTGAGCCATCCGGGTAACGGGTCCGACCCGGCGGTGAACGCGACGGATGAGCAGGCGAGCACGCTGAGGGCGACGATTGAGAGGGAGACGCGGTACGCCCAGACCTCGACGACGTCGGCGTCGGTGACGGACCAATCGCAGTAGAGCCCCGGGTTGACGGGCCGCCCGGGGACGACGTACTGACTCGAGGTGTCGTCGGACTCGACCGCGCGGAGACCGCGCGGGGCGAGGCGCCGGGAGGCTGGCGATGGGTGGAAGTTCGCCCTCGTGGCCCCACGGATTCCCTGCGTTCCGACGCTCGCGGATCTGTGACGCGCCGCCGCGCGGGTATCGACGCGCGCGAGCGGCCGCGCCGGGGTCGACGCCGTGGCGATCGTCGCTGAGATCATCGCGTCGAGATCCGTGTGCCTCGATATCCGTCCTCGGGCGGTCAGGAGTGCCCCACCTCGAGTGCCCCACCCAGGGCCTTATCGACAAGTCCGGAAAATTGCCACGCGTGAAAGGCGGATCCGATGAATTCCACAGCGGCATTGCGAACCGAGACGCGCCAGGGACCCGACACTCACCGACCCCACATCCACACCGGCTTCATCCGCCGTCTCTAGAGGCCACCACATCGGCGCACAACGCGTGCGACACCCATCGTCGAGCTCCAGACACACGCACCCGCGCCTCAACCCCGCGCCCTTCGAAGGTTCCCGGAACCTAACAACATAATGGGACACAAGTTCCTCAACGATGCGAGCTCGGCGGTGACGGAGATGCTCGAGGGATTCGTCCAGTCTCACCCCGGGGTCAAGTTCCTGGACGGCTTCCCCGACGTCAAGGTCGTCGTGCGCTCGCACGTCGACAAGAACAAGGTGGCGCTCGTCTCCGGCGGAGGCTCAGGGCACGAACCAGCCCACGCGGGTTTCGTCGGGGATGGCATGCTCGACGCGGCCGTCTGCGGTGACGTCTTCGCGTCACCATCCGTCGCCGCGGTGCTCGCCGCCATCCGCCACGTCACCGGCCACCCCGGATGCCTCCTCATCGTCAAGAACTACACCGGCGACCGGCTCAACTTCGGCCTCGCCGCCGAACGAGCCAAGCTCGAGGGACTCAACGTCGAGATGGTGGTGGTCGCCGACGACTGCGCGTTGCCGCCGCCGCTGGGAGTCGCAGGGCGACGAGGACTCGCGGGCACGCTCTTCGTGCACAAGTGCGCGGGCGCCGCCGCCGCCGCCGGGGATACCCTCGAGCTCGTCGCCGAGGAAGCCAGGGCCGCGGCGAACTCCGTGGGCACCATGGGAGTCGCGGCGGCGGCTCACACGTTACCGGGGAAAAATGAACCCGCGCGGGCCATCCCGCCCGGCGAGCTCGAGATGGGCCTCGGGATCCACGGCGAGCCCGGCGCGTTCACCGCTCCCGCCGATTCCGTGAACGCCGTCGTGGCGCAGATGCTCGGCACCATCGTCGACGAGACGCGCGGGTACATGGAGTGTTTGCGAGGAGATGTCGCGAGGCGAAAATCGATGGACGGCGACGAGCGGACGAAGGTTTGTTTGATGGTCAACTCGCTCGGCGCGACGCCGGCGATGGAGCTGCACGTCGCCGCGCGCGCCACGCGCGAGTGGCTCACATCGCACGACCTCAACCCCGTCCGCGTGTACACCGGAAGCTTCATGACCGCGCTGGACATGACAGGCTTTTCGATCACGCTATGCGCCGTGGACAGCGCGAGGCTCGCCCGGCTGGACGCGCCCACCGGCGCACCCGCGTGGCCGACCGTCGCGCGGACCGTCTCTGTCCCGGCGCCGGTTCCCAAATCCGCGTTGACCGATGGGGAAGACGAAGACCCGGTCGCGTCGGCGAAGGCGAGAGGCGACGCGCCCAAGCCGCCGACCACGGACGTCGGCGCTTTCGCGAAGAAGGCTATCCTGGGCGCCGCTGAGATGCTCAAGATGGCGGAGGATGAACTCACGGACGCGGACTCCAAGGTGGGCGACGGGGACTGCGGCACGACGCACGCGAGGGGCGCGCACGCGCTCGAGGAGGACGTGGACTTTATGCCCCTGGACGAGCCGAGCGAGCTGGCGTTGGCGTTGGGGATGACCGTTCGGAGGAGCATGGGTGGCACGAGCGGCGCGTTGTACGACATATTCTTCTCCGCCGCGGCTGCGGCGATGAAGGGCGCGCCCGCCACGTCACCAGCCACGTGGCTCGCGGGTTTCAACGCGGGAATCGCGTCCATGTCGCGGTACGGAGGCGCGGCGGCTGGGGATAGGACGATGCTCGACGCTTTGCTGCCCGCGGCGGAGGCTGCGTCGAAGGCCATCACGCAGAGCGCCGGTGGCGCGTGGGCGGCGTCCGCGGCGGCGGATGCGGCGGAGAAGGGTGCGGCGGCGACGAAGGATATGGTGGCGGCGGCGGGGCGGAGTTCGTACGTGCCTGTGGAGGTGATGAAGACGGTGCCGGATCCCGGGGCGACGGCGGCGGCGGCTTGGATCCGCGGCGTGGCCATCGCAATCGCGTGATGAGAGGAATTGTATTACATGGCATCGCTTGATGAGAGGAATTGTATTACATGCCATCGCTTGATGAGAGGATTCGTATTACATGCCATCGCTTGATGATAGGAATCGTATTACATGCGCTACTTGTACCAGCCGGAGTCGGCACCGTCGGCGACGGCGCGGCGGGCCTCCGGGGTTCGAAGTTTGAATTGATCCGCTGAATTTTGTGATGAAGGCGGGACGTGCTCGTATATTTCCTCGCATTTGTGATACTTCTCATCGCACGCGGGGCAGTATTGCGAATCGCAGCATTCGCAGTATATCACGCAATCTCTGCAGTGGATGGCATCGCAACAAGAGCAACAGTAGGAGTTCCCGCAGTCTTCACAGCTGACTGAGGTGCAATCTTTCCCATCACAAAAATTCATCTCCGGGGCTTTGTCACAAGAATCACACCAAAAGCCTTCGCATTCGTCGCACTCGATGAAACAGACTTCGTCTTGCTTGTCTGCGCATGGTTCGCACATACGCTTAAAGCAACCCTCGCGATCATCGGAGCCGACGCAGATGAGAACCATCGGGACTTGTGCATCTTTCTGGGAACACCTTTCGCAAAACATCAGGCCACAAGAGTCGCAATGCATGTAAGGAACCTCCCTAACGAGGCATGCTGAGCGACCACACAAAAAGTCTTGGTCGCAAAAGTCGCACAGCGTCACGAGGAACATGGGCTCGTCACAGGACATGCAGTAAGGGTGTTTGCAAACCTTGCACTGACCGCCCTCGCCTATGACACGACGGCAGCCCGTGCACGAGCAGAGATCGAAGGGAGCTTGCATCGACTTTTCAACGTCAGCCTCGTGCCGAACGTATTGCCAGAGACCGGGCAAATTGTACTCGGTCAAACCGCTGAGGTCGCATCCACCGAGCATGAGGCGATCGAGACGTTGCTCCTTGGGGCGCGTGTGGATATGTGCGACCTCGGCCAGAAAATACGATACTTGGCTCTTAACGCGCAACAACTCGCAACCGCGGAGGTCAAGGACTTGCAAGTGCGTAAAGCGATATCCGAGGGAAAATGAAAAGGAAGTACGCAGGAGTACTTGGTCCATTGCTGTGCGGGATAGGTCCGCGTTGGTTGGTGTCCCGGATAAGTACGAAGGTCTTTTGACAACTTTGCCCCAATAACTGCCGTCGACGAGGTATTTTATGTCGGCGGTCGAGAAGGTAAGGGACCTCAGGCCGGAGCTGTGGATCTCTAACACTCTTATCCCACCACCTGCATATGACATCAGCTGCCAAACGCGTGTATTGGCGGCTGGTGCACCAGCAGCATCGATGGGCAACTTCTCCGCGAGCGCTTCTTCGACGACGAGCGAGTCGTTGTGAAGCCCCCAGCAGCCAGGAGACCCAGCCGCTAACCTCCACACCTTGGAAACGCACGCGAGCGCGAGTCTGTCGCGGATATCGGGTAAGCGCGCGACGATGAGCGAGGCGATACTCTCATCGACCTCGAGCCGGGAGCCTTTCGACCGAGTTATGGCCATGGTCGCGTCGTCGAGTGTGGCACTACCTGGGCCTCGCAAACCTGGGAAATCTGGACCTCAGATCTGGGAAATTTGAAAATGGACAGCTGTGCTGTCCCTTTCGAAGTCACGCGCTCGACGCGCGCGGATATCACTTCCCACGACACGCGCGCGCGCCGCGCCGCTCCCAGCGACACCGCGACTCACGCGATCATCATCATGCCGCCCTCGCCGGGCGCGCGAGACAAGCCGCGCGCCCGAAAGGCCGCGCGCCCCCGTTTGACGCGACTCGTCACCGCCGCCTCGGGCTTTTACGCGTTTCTCCTCTTCGCGCTCGCCCTGACGGCCCTCGCGCCGCGCGGCGCATCCGCGCTGGCGATCGGGGAGGACGAGCAAGGGCCGTTCGGCATCGCCGACGATCGTCGCATCCTCCTCGACGTCGACTCCGACCCGAACGACTACCCCGACTCCTACGACGACGGCGAGGGGGGAACGCCGCCCCCCTCGTCTCCCCTTTCTTCGGCTAGCGGCCCGAGCTCGAGCCCCGCGGGCGCCTCAGCGCCCGCCGCATCGCCCGCCGCGGCCCCCACGGGAGCTCCCACGCCGACACCCACGCCGTCACCGACCCCATCGCCGATGCCCGACCCGAGCATCCGCGTCGAGTTCGTCGGCCAGGCTCCCAAGTTCAAGGTTTACGCCAGCGACAAGCCGGGTGATTTTTTCAAAGTTTCCTTTGGAGCGGTGCAGGAGCTCGACGCCGCGGGCGAAGTCGTCCAGGGCCGGTCCATCCCTTCCCTCGCATCGCAGCAGACCACGGAGTGGACCCAAAACGTCGTCGTCCTCGGCGACGTCAACGCCACGGAGGTACGCATGCGATTCGATCTCACGCAGAGCGCGCAGCTGTCCAGGCCTTGCGGCGGCGGCAGTGGCCGCCAGGTCCGGCTCCCAGGCGCCGAGGAGGAGCTCGTGATCATCGTGTACCTCTTCACGAACGGAACCACGGTGCCCTACGGGAACGGCACGCTGACCGTGCCGGACGATGCCGTCAAGTTTAACGTCGAAGGCACGAACTGGCCCTTCTGCGACGCCGGCAACAGCCTTCGCGTCGAGGTCGAGGTCGAGGTGGAAGCCGCATCCGACGCGACAGTAACTGACGGCGCCGACGAGGACGAGGACGATGACGATGACGCGTCGAGTGATAACACCACGACGGCGATGCTGTCAATCCCCACCGGCGACAGCTTCGTGCACCTCGCCGTGCCCACCTTCGCCATCATCGACGGCGAGGAACGGAACGTGTCGGTGTCCGTCGGGGATCCCGGTGAAAACGGCACCAAGACTTCGATCGATTTCACGTTTCCCGCATTCGGGACGCTGTACTACGATCCCGTGGTGAGCTTCGGCGACGACGCGGATGCGCGCTCGACGCCGACTCCGACGCCGGAGCCAGAGCCCGAGCCC
>Ga0257106_1000659_pt1 | contig 19321 bp, 15 predicted proteins | sample LP_taG_3_FD_190177 | JGI IMG/M metagenome (GOLD analysis project Ga0257106, IMG submission 190177) | Marine microbial communities from Northeast Subartic Pacific Ocean, Canada - LP_J_2011_P26_10m | ecosystem: Environmental > Aquatic > Marine > Oceanic | place: Canada: Northeast Subartic Pacific...
CATGATTTTAGGCCACGAGATTACCGGCGAAGTCGTGGAACTCGGGAAAGACGTCGAGTTCATCAAGAAAGGAGACGTGTGTTCGGTGCCGTTTAACATCGCGTGCGGGAGGTGCGATAACTGCCGACAAGGCCACACCGGGATTTGTTTGAACGTGAACCCGGCGAGACCGGGTGCGGCGTACGGATACGTCGATATGGGCGGTTGGATTGGTGGACAAGCGGAATACGTGATGGTTCCGTACGCCGATTTTAACTTGCTCAAGTTTCCGGACAAGGAACAAGCGAAGGAGAAGATTACCAGTTTAACGTTGCTGTCGGACATTTTCCCGACTGGTTACCACGGCGCAGTCACCGCGGGCGTTAAACCAGGATCAACCGTATACGTCGCGGGTGCCGGACCGGTTGGTTTGGCGTGCGCAGCGTCCGCCCAGCTGCTCGGCGCGGCGTGCGTGATTGTCGGCGACGCGATTCCAGAACGCTTGAACCAAGCGAAATCCTTCGGTTGCGAAGTTGTGGACATTACCAAAGGGTCGGTCGATGAACAAATCGAAAAGATTCTTGGAACCCCTGAAGTGGATGCCGCGGTCGATTGCGTTGGCTTTGAAGCGAGGGGCTGTGGACACAACCACGCGAAGGAAGTGCCGGCGCAAGTGTTGAACGATTGCATGACGGTGACGAAAGCCGGCGGCGCGGTTGGAATTCCCGGTTTGTACGTTACGGAAGACCCGGGAGCGGTGGAAGATGCCGCGAAAACCGGAAACTTGAGCATGCGATTAGGCCTCGGATGGGCAAAATCGTTGACTTTTGCCACCGGTCAGTGTCCGACGATGAAGTATAACAAAAATTTAATGAACGCGATTTTGTACGACCGAGTGCAAATCGATAAAGCGGTGAACGTGGAAGTGATTTCCTTGGACGACGCGCCGAGAGGCTACGCCGACTTTGACAAAGGGGCGAGTAAGAAGTACGTCATCGACCCGCACAATTATACCGGTCGCGTGTAAAAGTTTATTCTTGTTATATATATATTTATATATTTAGTATATCTCACTTCTTAAAACATGTTCCCATCGATGAAACTTTCGTGATTATCCATCAGCGCGTCCAAGCCGAGCAAATCGTCGTCGATTCGAAAGTTTCCCGGATTGGGAACGTTGTTATTGATGATGTTCGCATTACTAATATTACTGATATTGTTCGGCGGCGAAAAACCTCTGAGCTCTCCGTTACCGCCTCGCATGATTTGTTGTTGTTGACTAATGTACATAGTGTTGCTTTGATGGTGTTCTTGATGTCGTTGTTGGTTTCCGGGGATGATATTTGTGTACAATGGTTCCCCTCCGAACCCGTTACTGAAGAGGACGTTTTCCCAGGATTGTAAATCCTCCGCGGCGGTTGGTTGTCGTTGTTCTTGCTGAACGTTTTTGTTATTGTTATTTGAACTGATCGGCGGTTCGTGGAAAGAATCGTTCAAGCCGAAGAACTGATCCGCCATGGATCGATCTGATGCGTTCTTCCGCATGCCCACTTTCTTCGTAACGGCTCCGCCGCCGGCAGAAGCACCGGCAGAAGCGGTGGCTGCTTTCTTCGCCGCTTTTTCTTCGCTCGCTTGTTGCGCTTTGAGCTTTTTCGCAGCTGTCTTTGACGACGCGTTCGTTCTTCGCTTCTGTGGAGCGTTCGTATACGCAACATCGACAAACTTTGTAATTTCTTTGCGTTCGCGCTTCGAAGAGCGTCTCTGTTGCGCCGGTTGGTTCTTCCCGCCGTTCGACAACATAAAGGATGTTTCGTATCGCCCGTATTTATGCATCCCGGCTGCCATGAGAACGTCCATGCCCATAGATGGAGCGTACTTCGCGATGATGTGTGCTCGGAGCGCGTCTTGAACGATGTGCTCGTGGTATCCAAAGACGGCGAAGCCATTCAGACTCTCAATCTTGGGAACAATTCGAGCCAACTTCTCTTTTTCTTCAGTCTCTTTCTCGCGTTGTCGTTTTGCTTCATCTTCTTCTTCTTTCGTTCGTTTGTTGAACTCGCCACCTTGATCTTCTCCGGAAGCGGCGGCAGCGGCCATAGTTTCTTTCGCCGCCTTGGCTTCTCTCTCGGCGACGCTCCCGCCTTCGATGGGACGTTGCGTTCCTCTTCGAGCGTACCACAAACCGCACGCGTTGCATAACGAACGCACGCCGTCTGGACCTCTGCGCATCAACGGCGTCGAGTTGCTCCCGGCGCCGCAGTTGGAACACAGACGACCACCGTTTCCGTTGTTGTTGTTGTTGCTATTTCCAGTGTTCAATTTTAACGACGATGATGAGGATGGTTTCATACCCGGGATTTTATTCTCGAACCGGCGCGCGATTTCTTCGACGATGCACTTTACTGCCTCGTCCACGTCTAATAACCCTTTCTTGTTCGCCGTCGTCGTCGTCGTCGTTTCGCTGCTGTCGTTATTCGAGGTTTCTGGTTGTTGTTGTTGTTGTTTCTCTGACGTCTCTTCTGCTTTTTGAGAAGTAGACGTGGAGCACGGCGTCTCCACGACGCGTCTGCCTTCGCCTTCCGCACCCCATCGAACAAAGTGGTACCCGCTTTCATCGATGGTCGCTTCAAACGGTTCCGAAAACAACGTCCCTTCGCACCTATACCCGAGCGGTTTCAACATTTCGTTCTTCTCTTCGTTCGAGGAAGTGTTATTGGTATTCGAGGAAGTTGGATGAACGTTTCCTCCTTCTTTGTAATGTTCCTTTGCCAACTTTTCCACGTCCATTTGCTCGGCTATTTTCTCGTCCACCATGCCGAGATATTTCACGCGAATATTCGCGCGCGGGAACAACGAACACGTGAACTTCAACGCTCTCGCTTTGGCTTCCGCATCCAACGTCGCTCTTTGCACGTGCAATGACTTGAGTCGTCCCGATTCGCGTCGACTCGGAGACGCGGTATCCCGCTGCTTCGTATCGGTCGTCGCTATCGTCGTAGCGTCGGTGCCGGCCGGTTTCGCGCTCTCCCCGGCGTTTTTATCGTTGTTGTTGTTATTATTATTCTTATTCGGGTTCAACAAAGACGGTTTATTCGGCTTACTACTCGGTTCGGAAGACCCAGCGTTTTGTTGCTGCGCGAGCGACCCCCCCGACGAGTTTTGCTGCTGCAGCTCAAAATTCGTCGTGTACGTCAAATCCGACTCGCTCGCGTTCTTTGGCATGTTATTGTTGTTATTCTTTTGTTGTATTTTATCCACGGTCGCACTGACTCCACTTCCCTCTTCCTTCTCCATCATCATCGTTTTGTGATCGAATATGATGCGATGATGCTCCCGGTTTATTCTTCTTTATCAAATTGGATGACGTTTCGATTTTTGTTTGTTTTTTTCTCGTGCGACTACAAAAGAGAGATCGCGGGCGGTTTCGAAAATTGTAAATTATGAATGAATCTTTCCGTTGTTTAAACGCGTAGTTAAACTCTCTTTGCTCTTCAGCGGTGTTGTTGTTGTTCTTCGTCTCCTCCTGAAAAAGAAGGTGAAGAAGAGCGCTAGGGAGAGAGACAAACGTGTTTTAAAACGTGTAACTCTTTTTATATAATTATGCCGCAGAAAAGAGAGAGGAATCGGAGGAAACAGTTGTGAGAGCCCACGAGGCGAACAGAAAACGAGTGACGCAGGTTCGTTCTCCGGAGATATCTTTCCTCTGTTTTGCACTTTTTTTCACGTTTTTTAGAGTTTTGGGGCAGCTGCTTTTTTTTGCTTTTTTTCATCATTTTTATATATGTGAGTAGATGTTTTGTGTGTCTCTCTCTTTTCTCTCTTTATTATATCACAAGGGTGCGGCGGCTTTAGGACGCGTGCAATTATTCTGATTCTGATTCTGATTCTGATACGTGCAACTCTCCATTTTCGTATCGCCAACCAAATGGGAGAGGACAGTCGTTGTCGAGGAGGTATTGTAAACACTCGGTTTGGTTTCTCTCGTACGCCCAGCGTACGGCGAACTCGTCCCAAGGCCATTTGGCGGTTTCGTGTAAGTACTTCAAACATTCTAAGTGACCGTACATGGCTGCATTCGCACACGCCCGTGCGTTATATTTATCATACTTACGCTCAACAAGATATTCGAGTATATGAAGATGACCATTTTTAGCCGCCCGATCGCCAGGTCTCCAATCCCAAAGCGCTTTCGCTTCTTCGCGTAAGTATTTGAGGCACTCGAGATGACCGCTTTTGGCAGCACTTTCACACGCCCACTCATCGATAGGACACTTATTTGCAACGCAATACTTTACCATTTCCAGATTACCTTGTTCTGCGGCCCTATTAATCGTCCATTCATCCCACTTACACTTTTTCTCCTCTCGCGCCCACTTGAGCAACTCGAGTTTATTCGTTTGAGCAACTCAATAGCAGAAATGTGATTCGTCCATCCAACTCGGCCACAACGATTTATGCTCCCACGCAACTTCCAACGTCGATATCGACGACATCTCTCTCACTTTAAACTCCTTTTTCAAATCTCCCGCACGAGAGGATCTCTTCACCAACTTTCTCGTCTCCGTATTCACCTCGTACAAGAATTTGATATCAGTTTGATTCAATCTCGGAAGAATGTGTATGAAACAAATATCGTCGTTCTTCACAATCACGTCCCACAAATCTCTCTCGCCCATCCGCCTCTTTTGCGCTCTCGTCCTCACCCCAAGAGTATAAGCAGTAGCAGAAGAAGACATGCTTTTGTGTCGTTTTGTGCTCTTCTGATGAATCAAAGCTCCTTCTTTAAACGCGAAATGCGAGTTCTTTTTTTTTAAAGGAAAGTAAAAGCGAACGTTTTGTTCCTTTTTTTTCGATCTCTGTGGGCGCTTTTTTGCTCTGTTTTACAATGCATTTCTATATTCTACTATGTAGTAATTATTAGTAGCGGTAGTATTATGTGACGCAACTGTGATGATGATGATGTCGTTTTTCGTTCTTTTTCTTCTCCTCGTCTATATCGTCGTTTTATTATTCTTCTCCTTTAGCTCGATTATTATTATTATTATTCGTAGGAGGAGTGGTAGGAGTACTAGCGCGTTGTTCGAGTTTGTTCAACAACGCGAGCGAGGTCGCGTAGAAAGCGTCTCCGATGATTGGTTTGTCCTTGTGGTAGACGAAAAAACTAATCACGCGACCTAAATTTGAGTGCAACTCTCGCCAGTTTGCTTTTTCGACGTAGGCGTGAATATTTTCGTACTCGGATTCCGGGACGCGAATGGAAAACTTTGTCCAATCGAGAAACCACGCCAAGGGGAGTTCGTACGCGTCGGCGACGATGACTGGGACGCATCCGAAAAGCATGAGCTCTATTAACCGCGGAGACATCACTCTCGTGCCTCGGACGTGTAAGCAATATTTGCTGTGTTCCATTAAGGACATGTACGCTTGCGGCGAAGCGACCCCGGTGGTTTCGATGGAATCTTCCGGGCTCCCGTTTTCGATGAGATATCGAAAGACTTTTTCGCGCAAAGGACCTCGATTGTTTCCTCTGAACATTAGTCGAATGTTTCGCTCGGCGTCGAGCTTTGGTAACTCTAAACCAACCGACGCGTATTCTTCCTCGTTGCGCAGGAAGTGCGACAAATCAACCAACCCTCTCGATACCGCTTCTCTCGGCAAGTAAAACGACAAAGAAGGTATCACGGCGACGTCTTTCTGCGCGTCAAACGGCGCGTTCTCCACCCCGATCTCGGAGTTTGAGACGATAAAGTGCGTGGTATTTATCAACGACGAAGAAGTCGAGGAGGAGGAGGAGGAGAAGGAGACAGGAGATAACACCGAGGACGAAGATGTATCATAAATATCATCTATGTCGTTTTCGTCGTCGTCCGGAAAGATTTTCGTCGCCAACTCGGTGCCAAAATCGTGCACGGAGACGATGACTCGTCTTCCTTTCGACTGTTTCCATAAGCTCGGGTTTACTTTTTTCGCGTACTGAACGGCAGATTTCAACCCCGATTCGCTACTCTCGCGTCCATCTGCAAACGGGAACGACGAAACTCGATCTAAATACGGTTGGATAGGCAGCAAATACGCGATTTCTGTTTTCTCCGTCAACGTTTTCACGCGATTGTTTCGATTGATTGAAAACGGACCATCAGAAAGCCATTTGACGAGATAATCTTCCACGTCGTACCCTCGATTAAACGTCGGCAACTTTCTGAGCGAGTTATATTTCATCTGCGCTCTCGTGTTCAGTGGAAACGTGTGCACTCTCAGCGTTTTCGGGAGAACTTCGAGAAACGATTCGCACAAAAACGACGAAGTCATAAACGCCACGGTTGGCCACTCCACCTTTCGTTCGCACTGTTGTTGTAACGTCGGCAATCCGTACTCGTCTAATAAAACTGATTTTGGATTTTGAATGTAGTCGTAAGGTGAGTTATATTTTTTCCACGACTTCGTCTTCTCACCATTACTAACCTCTTCTAAACTCCATTGCGCTCTCGTCGCGAGCGCGGATATCGTGTGGTGCAACTTTCTATCAATGTCTCGAATCTTTCTGTTTTTGTTTTGCTGCTTGATGACGAGTAAAGAGAAGATGAGCAGAGAAGAAAGAATCACAATCGCGAAAGTTTGATATGATATTTGTTCGTTGTTTTTCTTCTTCTTTTTATTCTTCTTATTATTCGTAGTGGTCAACAATAAATCTCCCAAAGACTGCGCTCGTCGCATCAGATTTATACGACTGATACGGGATAGATTTTTTTTCTTAACGAGCCATTTTGTTTTCTTTTTTCCTTTGTTTTCTTCGTCATCATCATCATCGTCATCCGAGGAAGACGAGGAACCCAACGAGGAAGACGGAGGAGTGTTTGGCGAGAGAGAGGTGACGGCGAAGAGCATGTTGACGACCACCAGCCCCGAGCACAAAGCAGGGGATAATCTATACAGACAACACAATATGAAAATATGAAGACCGAGAGAAAATTTTTCAGAAAAGTAAGGCAACCAAACAAAAAACAATGTTAATTTAGGGCTACGTTGTTAATTTCTTAGTTCTTATTTGGAAGCCTAAACTGTAAGGCGTCTCCATGGTTCAGTGGTAGAACATTGCCCTGCCACCCCAAAATGGCACCTTTTGGCAACCAACCTCATCCGCAGTGCAAAATTCACTGTACTCTCTTGAGCGTATAAACTCTCAGTTCGGCAGAGGTGAGAGATTTGACCATCTCAAAGTAATTTGCGACTAACTTCTTCTGTTAAGACCCGGATTCGATTTCCGGTGGAGACAACGAAATATCGTTCTTTTTTTTTTGAAACGGTTGAAATAGTCAGTTCTAATTTGCTTCTTGGTTAACTCTTCTCTAACAGTCTCCCAACAATCATATCTAATTTGATCTGATTGTTTAATTTGAAGTTCAGGAAAACCATGAGCTGTATGACCAGGTAGCGGTTGATCTATGTTCTTAATTCTTAGAAGCATCTTCTCTTGAGGTCTATGAAATCGTGAAAATCCCACGACATAACCCATATAAGCAATATCATGCCTAGTTTGTCTATCAGTATCACTAGCTTGTATATAACCATAGATACCAAATGGAACTAAATCTTTAAAAAGGAACACCTCTGTTAAACATGACATGATACGGAGATTTCTTAAATCCTTCAACAGTTTGATGTACGCTGAAGTTCAAAATCATGCTCGCATAGTGAAATGCTAGCGAATATAAATACATATTAGACTGAAACATTACTGCTCTAGCAATATATTTACACAATCCAATATATCTTTCAACTAAACCATTGCGCGTGCGCGGCGTTTGGCACCGTTTCGCATCGTTTTACGAGCGTATGCGGCGATTGCATTCATTCGCCTGCGTACCTTTTTGATTTTGCTCGAGTATACATGAGTAGTAGTGACTCTCCCTTCCTGTTATTACTATGGTTTTAAATTCGTCGCATCTATTCCTTTCGATTTCACCGTAAACACCTTCGACTCTCTCGTCGCGTACGACAAGCCGAGCCGACGCGTCATGTTACTGAAATCCTTCTTCGTATTTTTTACGCCAAAATTGTCGCTCACCGCCAAGACGACGACAAAGATGACCAGATCTGGATCTTTCAAATCAACTTTATCGATGCGCGTTATTTTCGATACCGCTTTTGCAACCGCGTTCGTGACTGCCCTCGATTTCCATTTTTCGACATCTTCAGAGAGCGCTTTCGAAAAGCAATCTCGATGACAAATCGCAAACGACTTGAATTGACTACTACGACCACTACTAATACTACTGCTCTTGCTCCTACCACAATCAATACATAATCGATCGATCGCTCGATCAATCGCGTCTTCGCTGTATTCGCACGTTGTTTGTATTGCAATCATGCGTTCTAAAAACCTCACATTTTGACGACTCGCTCTCATCACCCGCTTCATCACCTCCAATAATTTACAATTCGTTTCACCAACGCAATTAGTATCTATAAAACTTAGAAAAGCAAACGCTTTACACGGCATCTTCATAGGCGAGATTTTGGTGAAATCGTCGTCCAGACACTCTCTCAACAACTCCAAAGCTTCTTTCATCGCCGACCGTTCTCGGTGCATGACGCACGTCAAAGCGAAACCAGTCACCGATTTGTCTCTCAACTGTTTTTCCAACGCGTAGTTGAACTGCAAAGAAGAATTCTTCGAGGACGTATTCTCATCATCTGCATCATCTGTTTTGCTCGTCTTATTATTACTTTCAATAATACCGTTCTCCAAGTCATCCGGAGCCTTCCTCTTCATTTGCATCTCGGCTTTCCGAACGACATCTGGAGGGATAGACATCTTTGTTTTCTAATGAGGAGATATTTTACGTATTTCCCAAGAAGTTCCCCATAATATCCTTTACTATAACCAGATACAATGATGTCATCAGCGAGTAGTAGTATGAGTAGCAGAGCGTCTCAAACAACAACAACAACGTTTTCTCCTCGTCGTGCGGGAACCAAGAGGAGTTCTTCGACTTTTCAAAGGAAACGAGGAGTCGCTGTTCCAAGAGCTACGATAGACGACGTTTCGATTTTCAATCTCGACAGCGCAACAGAAGCTGGGGTGATTATCTTACTCGTGAGAATCATAACGCTCGGTGGTGGTAAAGCGGCGCTTTCGAAACAGCTGGAGGAACAAATCGAGCGAGCTAAAGAGAGAAACATCGACATCAGCGACTTGTATTATACCGAAGACCAAGGCGAGGACGCGTGGTATTTAATCGGGGATTGGAGACCTCCTAAAAAAGGTGATTTGAAGTTTGGCGACGGGAGAACGAAAGAGGAGATAAAGTACCGGATACGGTGGTCGGAAGCGATTAAAATCGCAATAAAGAACGAAATAGAATACGAAGATTTAAACGAATTTGCGAGCGCGAAGAAATTTGTGGAGTTGAGAAAACGGATTCGCGAGAAGACGAAGGACGACGCGTTCGACGTGTTGTGATGATGTTGTACATTTTTGTTCATCAAAAAAAGCGAGCGGACACGAACCTTTTTTACGACGCGTACTCTCTGTTCAAATACTCCAAGATATCTTTACTTTCGAACATCGCTTTCTTCGTGTTTGGGTCCTCAATGTAAGGGACTTGAAACGTCCCGCGCTTTTTCAACAACTCCTTCCTTTTGTACGAGCCTCTTCCCGTGCTTTTGATTTGGTGCGGGATTTCCAATTCCACCAACCGTTCGCGAACGATTTTGCAAAACGGAGACGTCTCGTAGCCATAAAACACAACAGGTTCCAACTCCTTCTCGTTCGCCGTGGACTTTGCATCCAATTTGCTCCCTTTGCCAATTCTGCCTAACATGCCGAGACCCGCGGCAACGGTGACAATCGGCGACCGACTTATCAAACTAGGCACTTTATCCTTCCCCGGCCCATAGTTTTCGTACAAATACTCGATGATATCGTCGGACTCGTACATTTTCGTACCGGTGTTTTCGTCAATCAAGTACGGGAACTGCGCTTTCCCTCCAGTTTCCTTGACAAACTCGCGATATCTTTTCCCGCCTTGCGGACACGGATATACTATGGGATCCAAATCGAGCCAAACGATAGCCTCGCGCACTTTGCGACAAAATGGACATCCCTCAAATTCGTAGAGTTTCAACGGTTTCTCCGGACGTTTGAACGATTCCGTGTCGCTCGTTTCTTTCAGATATCGCCCGCCAAAGGAACCAAACGAATACTCCCCGTCCGGCACCGGACCGGTTTCCAGCGACACTTTCCACCCAGACGTCAGAACGCCACTGACTAATCTCGTCGACGCCGGCGTCGCCGCGGTGAGCAAACTCACCAGCTGCCCTTCCGCGACTTTAAATCTCTCCGGTTTCGGACCGACTAATTCGTATTCGTCTTTGCTTCCCATGTCTTTCGCCTTCTCGATGGTCGTAATGCTCGTCGTCGAGGACGTTTCAGCCTCCTCTCCCGCGTTCGTTTTTGCATCGACGTCGGCAGATACGTCGTTTTCACCATCCTCGCTCGCCGCTTGCGCGCGAACGACTTTCACGCTGAAACTCTTCTTGCTCGCGCATTTTCTGCCAGCAGCGGTGGTCGTCGTCGACAAAGCAGAAGAAAAGATGCCGCTCTTACACGCGATGGCTCTCGATGCGAGCGAAAAGGAGGACATGTGTGTGTTCGTGTTTTGTGTGCACAAAAAAGTGTCGAGTGATGAGTGCCTTGTTTTTGTGGTCTCTCTTAGTTAGTCTTGTTGAATAGAACAAAAATTAGCACGTGGAAAATGTCTCTCTCTTTCTTTCTCTTTCTCTTTCTCGCTTACACTTTTCTCTTTTCTTCTCTCTCGGCAAATTCAGCGTATTGCTCGTCTGTTGGTTCTGGGCACCCTTTTTCGAGCAAGAAGTTTTCGCAGTCGGTATGCTCGAAGTAACGAGCCCAAGCGAGACATCGCCAGTCGCGAAGAGGTACTCTCGCCTCTTCGACTAAGTATTTGAGGCAATCGAGTTTGCCAAACCTTGTAGCGGTTGCCACGCAGAATTCCTTTGCCTTTGCTGCATCAGATATCTTTCGTTCTTCAACGAGATATTTCACGATGTCTAAGTAACCATGTCCTGCCGCCTGATATGCCGCTTCTTCTTCCGTATCTCGCGAAGGTTTCACTTTGTCGAAAAGAAATCGAAGACAGTCGAGGTTTCCTCCTGAAGCAGCTTGTTTACACGCCTTTTTTTTATCACACGGGCAATTGTGAGAGAAACAGTACTTCAGCATCTCGAGATTTTCTCTACGTGCTGCCTGATTAATCGTCTGTTCATCCCACTCGCAATGTTTCACTTCTCTCGCCCACTTGAGAAACTCGAGATTGTTCGTTGCAGCAACTTGCTCGCAAAACCAGGCTTGATCTACCACATCTCCATCTCTATCTTTCTCTTCCCAGGGAAAGTTATTCCACACCCATTCCAACGTCGAAATGGATAAACATTCATAAACATTCCAACCCAATTTCGATACGTTTACCCCGGCGTACTTAAGCACATCAAAACTCTCAATATTCACCCCCGCAAAGAAATACCGATCCGTCCTATTCAATTTCGGAAGCACATGCGATACAAAAACATCCTTGTGATGCAACACCAATCCCGTCCACAACTTGCTCGGCCCGAGCTTCAACCGCTCCATTTCCGCCGCGGCTTCCTTTATCGCCTCTTCTTTCTCCTTCTTCTTCTTCCTCTTCTGCGCGCCGGATATCTTTTTCCCCATTATTACTCTCGTGTGTTTTCTTTTTTCTCCAAAACGTCAAAGAAGACGTTTTCTTTGGGGATTGAAGAAAAAGAAAATTTCCTCCAAATTCTTCAAATAATACCTCTCGAACGTTCTATAACTCTCTCGCGTTGTTCGATTATTCATCGCACCTGCAAAGGAAGAAGAAGAATGAAAGAGCTGCATTTTCCAGTTCTAGAAGACCTGGTCTCGAATTCGTTCGAGGAAAACGAAACGATTTTGTCGAAACTTTCCGTACGAAAACACTTCGCATCTCGACCGGATCTGATTTTAGCCTCGTCAACCGTTTTCGCGCGATTGCGAATGAGCGAACGCGCGATGCTGTTGAAATCTGTGGTCGATTTCGCGAGAGGAGGCGTGGAAGAGGAAGGAGAGGAAGAGAACGAGAGAGAGGAGGAGGAAGAGGAAGAGAAGAAGAAAAAGAGCGAACGCAGCGGGACGACGACCGCAGCGGCAACGAAGAAGAAAATTTCGCAGACGAAAATCAGAAAGAAAAAGACGATGGATTTTTTAGGAGGAGGAGGAGGATCTTACGCTAAAAAGAGCGGCGAAGATGAGGACGACGGGAGCGCGTCGTTGGTAACGAAGGAGATCTCGGAAGAAGATGCGATGAAATTTCTCGAGTTGGCGGAAAAGTGCGTGTTGTTCGCGAAGGAGAAGGAGGAGTATGAAGCGCATCTGGCCAACGCTTCGGCGCTCGCGAAGAAGGCGTTTGCGGTGGTCGCGAGGTCGTACGTGAAGACATTGCGCGAGATGGGAGTTTTGGAACGAGCTTTGGAGCCGCTGAAGTACGCTTTGAAAACGTATTCAAACGTGGTATCGAGAGGTAAGGTGACGTTTTTGCACGCGGTGTGTTACGAAACGTGCGTGGAACTGAAGAGAGAGAACGAGGCGTACGAGGGAGGACTTCTCTTCGCCGTGGAAGATCCGTCCGAAACTGGATTTAAGGCGAAAGATTTTGCAAACTATTGCTATTACGCCGGTTTGTCGTGTTTGTGCGCGGAAAAGTACGATCGAGCTATTTCGTTCTTTTCACACTGCATTTCGATGCCGACGAAAGAGAAGTGCGGACGAGTCCAGATGGAGAGTTATAACAAATTGCTCTTGGCGTCCATCGTTCGAACGGGTGAAACGTCGACGTTTTTGTCCGAGAAGAGCGGGATTCCCGCGAAGACATCGAATGTGGTCAGACAAGCGTTGATGCAGCAAACGCCATTTATCGGTGGTGATTATGGTGGTAAGCGAGGAGGTAGGAGTTTTGGAAACGAGTCGAACGAGTTCGCAGATGTGGACTTGGAGGACATTTTAGCCGCAGGTGATTTTGGCGCCGCGGAAGATCCAAACAGAAAACAACAATCGAACGATTCATCGCAGGACGACGAGATGAAGAATGAGGATGAACACGAATATCATCATCATCAAGGAATAAAAGGAGCTAGAGAGGAGACGACTCCGCAAAAGATGAAGATGAAGTTTGAAGAGGAAGGAGACGCTTTGGACGACGATATCGATTCATCGCCGCCGCCGGCGCCAAGAGGGGAAGGCGAAGAAGATGCAGAAGAAGACGAGGAAAGGAAACAGCAACAGCAAAACAATAGTCCCTATCAACTTCTCGTGGAAGCGTTGTCGAACAAAAGTGTTCGAGGTGATAAATCATCGTCAACGCCTTTGCAACGTTTCACGGAAACCATGAAGAAGTACTCCGCCATTTTCGAAAACGACAAAAACGCAGACTTGGTCTTGTTAGCGCACAAATCTGTCCAACTCGCGCAAGTCCGCAAAGTGGCAGAGACGTACTCCTCGTTAAGTTTGGGGGCTATTGCGCGCGAGTTGCATCTGGACGGCGGCGAAAGCGAAGCGAAGATGTTGGTGAACGAAATGGTTGCTCGATCGAATATCCGAGGCGGCGTTACGGCGAAAATTGACGACCAAAACATGGTGACGTTTCACGATCACGTCGAAGACGCGGCGACGAAGCAGGTGAAGTTGGAGACGGCGATGGCGGACGTCGAAAAGATGACGAGTCTGATCAAACAGTTGGACGAGTCAATGATCACAGACGAGAAGTACTATGCCAAGTTTTATGAGAGGCAAATGGACAGAAGGAACAAGTCGGCGAGAGGAGGTGACAGAGGAGGAGGAGGAGGACGAAGAGCGCCGTTTTCAACTTTTGCAACAGCGATGACGACGACGGCGACTCACACTGAATGTGAAGGTGACGAAGAAATAGCAATGCTTTAGTAGGATTTAGTAGAATTCTTTGAATGACAAAGAGAACATGAGAGAGACGCATATGCATCTTGCAGTACGCTGACTATAAAACAGCCTCCACGAGTATGGGGCCATCGCCGTTCTTTTCCATCGCTTCTTGAAAGACCATTTGGAAACTTTCAATCGTGTCGCATCGAGTAGCCATGCGGAAGCCGAACGATTTCGCCATGGTGACCCAATCGATGGTTGGTTCCCCGAGACTCGTCAACGATTTCGATACGTTTGTCTTGTTCGCATCTTCAACTCTTTGCATCGCATTTTCAATGTTTAAGATGTTGTAACTCGAGTTGTTGCAAATGACCACGCACACGTTCAATTTGTACCTGGCCATAGTCCATAGCGCTTGACAATCGTACAAACCTGAACCGTCGGCTTGAAACGCGATGACTTTGCGCGAACGATCAGCGACCGCCGCCCCGACTGCGGCGGAAAGACCGAAACCAATCGCTCCACCGGTGAGAGTCAAGTGCGTAAACTGAGGCGAGAACGCATCGGTCGCGTCCCAATACATCGAACCTGACGTTAAACTTTCATCAACAACAACACAGTTTTCCGGTTGCGATTTTGCGATCGTTCCGCACATTGCGGCGGGTGTCAACTTTCCGCTCGTCTCGCGCAACGTATTTTCCTTCGCCGCACGCGTGACTCTTTCGCGGTGTTTATCGTTCTTAGCGTCCGCAATATCCGTTCTCCACGCATTTGCCTTTTTTTCTAACGCAGTTTCGATCGCTTCAAACGCGTCAGTCAGTTTGCCACCAGGCGGTGCTTCGATTTCCCAAACATCGTCCTCGCCTTGGCGAATGAGCGAGGAGAAGTTTTGGTCTTTGTAGCCAAACATCGCGACCGGTTTCTTCGCGTCGACGAGAACGAGCGTTTCAAAACTGGCCAACGTCGCCACCGCGTCGCGCGGGAAGTATGGGCATCTTTTCACCATGAGATCACCACCACGATCGATGCGCGAGAACGCATTTTCGACGTAAATTGAGTCTTCGGAGATGCCCAGTTTGCGAAAAATTCCGCAGACGCGTTCCAAGTTTTCTCGAATTCCCGCGTCGCCGCCCAAGTAGACGCCCACTTTCCCGGATTCAGATTTCAAAATACTCTTTACGAACGACTTACCAAACGCGTTGATGGCCTTTTGTACCGGTTCAGAAAGACCATGCGAATGTGAAGTATTCTTCTTACCCACATCGGCGCTCTCTCGCGTGGGTGAAGACGCAGGAGAGAAACTATTCTCCCCCCCGCTGTTTTTGTTCTCAATCGCCAAGCGGTCTTCGATGTATAAAACTAAGTCCCAAACTAAACTGTAGTCATACATTATCGTCGGTTGAATATCCAACTTGAATTCTTCGCGTAACATTGAGGCGTAGCGTATGCTCGATTGCGATGTTAATCCGATGGAACGAAAGGTAGTCTTGGTCGTAAATGGTGGCGGAACTTCTTTTTCATCTAGAAGTTCTGTGAGCTGCGCGTGCATGCGCTCGGCTACACTTCCTTTCGTCGTTGCTTGCTCCGGTGACTGGAGGTGTTGACTCATTTGTTCACGATCCTCGTTCAGTTGCTCTAATGGCGAAGCATCTCCACGAATCACATCTTCGACGGATACTTTCGAAACGCGCTCCCAACTTCGATCGTGGGGTACAATTAAAGTGACCACTTTCGACGCCCCCGGAGATGTCGAGTATCTCGTCGCAGTCACAAACGCCTCTTTTGCATCCGCCGCAATAGCTGCGGGGACTTTGGACGAAACAACCGCGCCGTTAATCTTCGCGATATCAGCGATCGAACTCTCAAGGATCGGATCGGTGCCAGAATGCCACGTGGACATATCGCCGACTACGTTTACAACAGACGATCCGGCGCGATGAGCGTTGTGTAGATTTGCCGAAGCATTCATCAATCCCGGACCGAGATGGAGTAAAGTTACGCCTGGAATATTCACATTCGAGCCTTTCTTCACTCTAGCATACCCGTCTGCAGCTCCAGAGGCAACGGTCTCGTGTAAAGTCAAGATTGGCTCGATTTTACGAACAGACTCAAACGCGCCGACGAAATGCATCTCCGTCGTGCCAGGATTGGCGAAAACGTGCGTGACACCGTGACTTTCCGCAACCCTCCATACCGCCGTCGCGCCAGTGATTGTTTCTTCTCTGTCACTTTCTTCAGCCATGTTTGTGACGAGAAAAACTTTTTTTCCTTCTTTTTTTATTTATCAGTTACGCCTCGAAATCAACACCCCCTTTTTCGCTCAAGTCCTCTTCTCGAACACTCCACAAAACTCAGCCATGGACATCTTCTCTCGCTTCTCAATCAACTTCGTTACTCTGTTGATTTTCTCCACAGAAAGTAAGAAATCGCTCCGAAACATCTCAAACATTTTTGCGTCCTCGTGGTGTTCAGGATCCAAGGCATCGAAAAACATAATTTCCGCGTTTCCTTGGCGACGCCCGTTCGCTTTAACATACCACCTTTCCAACTCCGCGTCCAAACTATCTTTCACTTCCTGTAGCACGCTCATCGCTTCTTCGTATTTCTCTCCAGGCATGCTCTCCAGCGCTTGCGCTTTCCTAAACATTGCCTTGACCTGTTGTGGTTTCGTCAACCAACACGAATCTTCCTTTTTCTCGCGAAAAAAGTGACACCGCTTCACGGCGTCGCCCCAGACGCCTTCGCCCCTCGCCAAATCGCAATACTTGATGCACAACGCGTACTCCTTCAACGCTAAAAAACTCCCGCCCATATTCAATCGCAACGTCGCTCTCAACTCTTCCGCTAAATCCACGTGTTTTGGCAACACCAACTGTTGCATCAAATCCTCCGTGATGTACGACAAACCGCTCTCGTACAACCGCACTGCCGCTTTCTTCGATCCATCTCGAAACTTCTCGTTCCCTTTCTTTTTCAAATTTTCGCACCGCTCCATCCGTTTCTCAAACGTTAAATCCGCTCGATTGGTATCTGGCGTCTCTTTCGTCCCTTCCACGTGCAACAGCTCAATCTCCACGAGTAACTCGCACTTCGGCGGTATCGAAGGGAAGGAGATATTTCCAGCATCCCCGTACCCTAACGAAGGAGGTATCACAAAAGACGCCTTCTCGCCGACATTTTTCATCAATCTCAAGCACTCATCAACGCCTTTGCACGCGACGTGTCGCGCGTTCGGTTGGCCCACATATATCGCCAGCGCGAGTTGTTCCTCGCCTTCTTCTTCATTGGTGCTAAATCGTAGGGCATTCCTACTAGGGGATTTCTCCCCGTCGTTTTCAAACAAAAACACGGAGTAGTGCGCGTAACACGTGCAATTCTCTTCGATGGTAACTCTCGTGGTCTCGACCGATCCGTTTTGGTCTAGGTTTACCGTGGATGAAAGTTTGCGAGGTCGTTCTTCGCTGGAATATGTTGTCATTGATTTTGTGACGTGCGGCGCGAGTGCACTCTTTTTCTCTCCAAAACGCCACTTTTTCTTCTTTGACGAAAAACAATCATCGTGTTTACTACCATTTTAAAAAGACGAGAGGAAGAAGAAGAGGACGAGGAGAAATTGGTGTCGCGAGACAAACGTCATGTCTTCTGGAGTGAGGACGAGCGCGCAGAAAAGGCGGATCGAGGAGAGAGATTTGTGGAGTTTGATCGTGAAGAACGACGATATTTGTTTCACACACATTCTTCCGAGATTGAATCAAACTGATATCAAATTCTTGTACGAGGTGAATACGGAGACGAGAAAGTTGGTGAAGAGGTCATCTCGCGCGGGTGATTTGAAAGAGAGGTTTAAAGTGAGAGAGATGTTGTCGATATCGACTTTGGAAGTTGCGTGGGAGAATAAATCGTTGTGGTCGGGAGGCTGGAGCGAAACAGATTTCTGCGTAAAAGTTGCTTGTACGAATAAACTCGAGTTACTCAAGTGGATACGAGAGGAGAAAAAGTGTGAGTGGGATTCAAGGACGATTAATGCGGCCGCATCTCAAGGTAATCTAGAAATGGTGAAGTATTGCGTGGCAAATGAGTGTCCTATTGATGCGTTGGCGTGTGCGAATGCTGCCGAAAACGGTCATCTCGAGTGCCTCAAATACTTACGCGAAGAAGTCAAAGCGCCTTGGGATTTTCGTACTGCCAATTGGGCGGCTTTAAATGGTCATCTCCACATACTCGAATATCTTGTTGAGCGTAAGTATTATAAATATAACGGTTGGGCGTGTTGGTATGCGGCCAAGAACGGCCACTTGGACTGTTTGAAGTACTTACACGAAACCGCCAAAGCGCCTTGGAACTATTTGGCCGTACGCTACGCGCACGGGAACAACCAAACCGAGTGTGTACAATACCTCCTCGACAACGACTGTCCATTACCATCTGGTTGGCGATACGAACACAGAGAGTTACACGCATCAGAATCAGAATCAGAATCAGAATAAGTGCACGCGTCCTAAAGCCGCCGCACCCTTGTAATATAATAAAGGAGAAAAGAGAGAAACGCACAAAACATCTACCTTGACGCTCACAAACTTCATCAAATCCTTTCTCCTACTCGTACGCGTATTTTTCCAAAGCAGAGCACCTCATTTTTCGCCGCAGCAATTGAGAGTCTAAAAGCGTCATCATGAGCATTAGCACGCGCGGCGCTGATGGTGCGATGCCCGCTGCATCGGCAGCAATCCCGCATCTCCCATCCGCGGCGCAACCAGATTTAGTCCGAGCGCATCAGAAGGACGATTACTATCGAAAGGTACGGGTGCAAAAGTTTGAATTGGAAAAGTGCAATCCCCTATTAGAAATCAAATGACGCGCTTTCATGTGCAAAAAAGACTGACATTTCGATCCATTTTCTCCTCCTCTCTCTCTCTCTCTGTGCACTCTAACAGCTCATATCTGAATCCGTCTCTGATTCCGTTCGGCTGTTATTCGGCCCGCAGTTCTGGAACGACAAACTCGATGCCATCGAATCTTTCGGTGATTTCTTGTACTTTGCATTCACCACCGGGTGCAACTCGCAAACGCTCGGGGAAGGTAGGAACTAAAATTTCTCGTTTGATCCTTTGATTGTATTGAACTCGCGATTGAATACTGACTCTCTCTCCCTCTCTGTTTTTATATGTGCTCTGTTACTATCTCGTTCAACATTTACACGGATTTATAGAATACACGGATCTTTTCATCGCGGACGCGAGAGGGGACATCCCGAGCGCCTCGCGACGGTGGGCGTTGGTCGCGTTGGAGGCGTTGGCGAAACCGATCGGGAGACGGTTGAAAAATGCGTCCAGAAACGCTGTATCCGGAGTTGGGGCGTTTGAAAAACAGTCTTTGTTAGGTGTTAGTAGT
>Ga0257106_1000660_pt1 | contig 19269 bp, 23 predicted proteins | sample LP_taG_3_FD_190177 | JGI IMG/M metagenome (GOLD analysis project Ga0257106, IMG submission 190177) | Marine microbial communities from Northeast Subartic Pacific Ocean, Canada - LP_J_2011_P26_10m | ecosystem: Environmental > Aquatic > Marine > Oceanic | place: Canada: Northeast Subartic Pacific...
AAAATAATTATAATTATAATTATAACATATATATAACTAAAAAATGGTTAATTATAGGTGTGAGAAATGCGGAAAAGAATTTGGTCAAAAAGGGCATTATACAAAACATTTAAATAAAAAAAATCCTTGTGTGGTTGAAAGTAAGGTAAAAGAAATTTTAGATAAAGTAATTGAAGAAAAGTTAAGTAATGAAAAATTGACTATTAAAAATGATAACATAAATATCTCTCAAATTCATGTTATTTCCGAACCATGTAAAAGTAAAGGTTTTAAATTTACACGAGAATATTTAAACAAAGAAAAGGTATGTCTTGTAAATGATAATTGTTTGGATGCTATGCAGCGGATCGATGATAAATCTATTGATTTAATACTTTGTGATTTACCATATGGTGTAACCAAAAATAAATGGGATGTTATTATTCCATTTGACAAATTATGGGAGCAATACAACAGAATAATAAAAGATAATGGAGCAATTATATTATTTGGTAGTCAACCTTTTACGACAATGTTAATATCGAGTAATATTAAATATTTTAGATATTGTTTAGTTTGGGAAAAAAATAAATTTAGTGATTTTCTAAATGCAAAAAGAAAACCTATGAAAACAAATGAAGATATTTGTATATTCTACAAAAAACAACCAATATACAATATTCAATATTGGTACAGTACTCCTTATGAACGCTGGAATACACAAAAAGCAGTTGATAAACAGACAAATTATGGTTCGCATAAAGAAAATAATGCTAAAAGTGATGGAAAAAGACTGCCTACAACAGTTTTAAAGTTTAATCGCGTCGAAAGACCATCACATCCGACACAAAAACCAGTTGATTTACTTGAATGGTTAATTAGATCATATACAAATGAAGGAGATATTGTTTTAGATAATTGCATGGGAGTGGGTAGCGCTGGAATTGCATCAAAAAAAAATAATAGAAATTTTATAGGAATTGAATTAGATGAAACATATTATAATCAAGCAGTTGAATTTATTCAGAAACAGGAATAATAGACTTTATAAATTCTATATCTTCTAAAATTAAGGCATCTTCTGCAAAATGAGAATATGAATCGGATCGAGTAGATTGTTTACTTCCGACCCAATCTTTGTCAGGAAGTCTATTACAATAAGTTAGAGTTGTATAATGCATTTTATTACTATGCATACTAATTTCTGTTTTCCATGTTTCTTTTAATTCTTCAAATTTCTCGGTATGTTTACTATATCTTGTAAACGAAGAGAGGATGAGTAGTGGAATATCTTTATTTTTTTTATTATAATTATTAATTGTTTTTGCAAATTCTGAAAAAGCACGAATATGCATACATGAATCGGCATAATGACCCTTATCCTCTTCGAGAGCAATTAGGTTGCCATTATATTCAATAGCCCAATCAACGTCAAACTGTGCTTCATGTCTATCTTTTGTAACATCAAAACCAAAATGTTTCCATACACGTTGACGATGTGCCTCGAATGCTTTACCAACGACATCTTTTGGTGCTTTATCCACATTACGAAAATACACTATTTCATTTTCAGCAATAATAAGACTCTGTTTATAAAATTCAAAGTCAGGATTTATTTTTTTAACATCTATTTTAGCAAACTCATCTGTAAGTTTTTCCATTTTGTTACTAGCAATATAGAATGTCGTTTTTTAGATATTATTATTATTTGTAATTTTTATTCAATTTTTTATAAAACCCCCAAAACTTTGTAATTATTAAAAATTTATAAAGTATTTGAATATAAATAATTTATAAAATATAAACAAATTATAAATTATTTATAAATGGAACTAACACAAAATGATTTTTTAAGAATAGAATTGCAAGAAAATGAAGTATTATTATTTACTACTTTAAAATCAGAAATCACAGAAACAGAATGGTTAGAATGTCAAAAAATGGTAGACGAATGGTATCAGTATGGAAAAGAAAATAATTTACAATTGGGAATATTAGTAAATATGACTTCAATAGTTTTTTTAAAGTCAAAATTTTATATAAGCTGGAAAGATAAATATTTAAAAAATAAGGACAATACTGAAAAATATGTATATGGTGCAACAATTTTAATAAATAATTTTTTAATACGTCGTTTTATAAATGGATTTTTTACAATATATAGATTATCAAAACCATTTAAGGTTGTAAAATCAATAGACGAAGGTTATGATTTTCTAGAAAAACACAATCCAAATACTAAATAATTATTTATAAATTTTTTGGCCAAGTATTATAAGTAGTATAAACAACATAAATACCAATAAGTAAGTAAACAAAAAATGTAAATTTAGGTTTTTTATATATTCCTATTTTAGATATAAAATGTATTGGATCAACTATTATTTTAAAACCAATATATCCTATAATAAAAAACATTCCACTAACTATATAAGTATTATTTTTTTGAAAACTACTAAAAGTATTATTATTAGCAAGTAAATAATAGTATGTTTTTAATTGTAAACTTACATATAGTATTAAAAGTATAATAAAATATAAAAAACTTAATGCTTTAATTTCTGGTCTAAATGTAAACTCTAAAAAATCAATATATTTATCAATTTTTGATTTTTTCATTTATAATAAAAGAATATAAAAATTATTATTGAATTATATATAAAAATAAATTATTATATATAATGCTGCGTATAAGAAAAAGAGATGGTCAAAAGTTAAGAAATAAAAGCAAAATATATCCATCAATATTTGGAGATAATTCTTGTAATAATATAATAATAAATGAAAATATTATTAGTATATTATTAAACAAACCATTAATTAGTATTAAGCCATTATATAAAATAAAAGATTGTGATTTTACTTTAATAAAATATAGCGAATATGAAAATATTATAAATATAAATTATAATTTGACACAATTGAAAACTATAGCAAAATTTTATAGTTTAAAATTATCAGGAAACAAAGATGAGCTTAAAAAAAGAATATATAATTATTTATATTATTCAAATTTTGCAATAATTATACAAAAAAATGTAAGAAGTTATTTTATAAAAAAGTATGTATTATTGCATGGTCCAGGATTTAAAAAAAAAACATTATGTGCGAATGATGCCGATTTTTGTACATTAGATGATTTAACTGAAATTCCGTATAATCAATTTATTAGTATAAAAGACGAAGAAAATTTCATATATGGATTTGATATAAAATCATTATATAATTTGTATTTAAAAACTAAAACAACAGTTGAAAATCCATTTAATAAAAAAGTTTTACATAAAAATGTATATAAGCAGCTTATAAAATTTATTAAATTAAGCAGATTATTAAATATAAAGACTTCTATAAATTACGAGGAACTGACTGGTTTAAATGAAACACGTAAATTAGAGATGAAAGTATTAACATTATTTCAAACAATGGATAGTTTAGGAAATTATACAAATATATCATGGTTTAATAATTTAACTAAATATGAATTAATAAGATTTATAAGAGAATTAATGGAAATATGGAATTATAGAGCAGCATTAACTCAAGAAATAAAACGGGAAATATGTCCTCCGTATGGTGAACCATTTGCATATATGAATGTTCATATGCATCTTATAACTGCATACGATTTTGATGTTATAAAAAAAAACGCATTAAACATAATTAGTGAATTTATAAATAAAGGAATAGATAATGAATCAAGAATTTTAGGTAGTAATTATGTATTATGTGCTTTAACTTTAGTTTCAAGTGAAGCAGCAGAATCATTACCTTGGTTATATGAATCAGTATTATATGATGAAAATTAATAAATTCGTTTATTTTGTAAATATTAATTTAATATATAGATATTCTTTTTATTTTTTTTAAGCATAAATGATATAAAATAATTTTTAAAAAAATTAAATATATTATTATATAAAAGAACTTAAAAAAATATCTATATATTAAATTATAAAATATGCCCTCCAAATCTGCTCCTAAAAAAAATGTTGTCGACACAAAAGTTGAACAAAAAGTTGTTGCACCTACAAAAGCCAAAGAAACAAAGGCTGTTGCACCTGTAAAAGCCAAAGAAACAAAATCCAAAAAAGAAACTACTCAAGTAGTAGATACTCCTCAACAAGTAGTTGAAGTTCAAAATGTAGTAATTAATACAGATACATCTGTAAGTGATGGATTCTCTGAATTTATTTCTAGATTTCAAAACATTTTATCTCAATTTTCTTCTCTTAAATCTGAATTAAAAGGTCTTGAAAGAAAAACAACTAAACAACTTAAAATTGTTGAAAAATTAAACAACAAAAAAAAACGCAAAGGTACTCGTGCTCCAAGTGGATTCGTAAAACCAGCTCCTATTAGTGAAGAATTAGCTAGTTTTCTTGGAAAAGATAAAGGAGTAGAAATGGCTCGTACAGATGTAACTCGTGAAATTAATAAATATATTCGTGCACATAATCTTCAAGACAAAGAAAATGGACGTAAAATTAACCCAGACAAGGCTCTATGTGAACTTCTTAAAATCACAAAAGATAGTGATATTGTATTAACTTATTTCAATCTTCAGCGTTATATGGGTCCTCATTTTCCCAAGTCGGTAAAGGCAATTGAAGCTGCAGCGGCGGCGGAGGCAGCAGCAGGAGCGGTAGCTTAAAATAAAATAAAATATAAAATAAAATATAAAATATAAAATAAAAAATAAAAAATAAAAAATAAAAAATAAAAAATAAAATAAAATAAAAAATTTAATTAATAATTTTAATAGTATTATCAATTAAAAAAATTCTTTTTTTTTATTTTTTTTATAAAATAAAAAAAAATTGATATAAAAAGATTTTATATATATATATATTATTAAATAATAATTATGGCGACTGTTGTATCTGGTCCTGCGTTTAATGTATCTGCTGATTATATGTATACAAAGCCTAAAGTTAATGCAAATGGTCGCAAATCTGTTGGTATTTTAAACAATAATGATAAAAAATCACTATATATTTCTACACCTCTAATGCTTACATGGGGTGTAAATGAATATAAAGATGAAAAAACAGGAGATATTCAGTCTTATGATATGGCTCTTCAGTTTCCCGCTGATGAATATAATAATCCAGATTGTATTGCATTTCTAAAAAATATGCAAGCATTTGAAGAAAAGATTAAGGCAGATGCTATTCTAAATTCAAAGGAATGGCTAAATAAATCTAAATCAGGTGCAGAAACAATTGATGCTCTTTGGTCTCCAATGCTTAAATATCCAAAAAATAAAGAAACAGAAGAACCCGATTATAGTCGTGCTCCTACATTAAAAGTAAAAATTCCATTTTGGGAAGGCGAATTTAAGGGGATTGAACTATATAATGAAGGCCGTGAGCTAGTATTCCCAAAAGAAAATGATGATACAAATGATATTAAAAATTATATTATCAAAGCTTCTAATGTAGCAACAATTATTCAGTGTGGTGGTATTTGGGTTGCAAATGGTAAATTTGGAGTAACTTGGAAGTTATTTCAGGCAGTAGTAAAACCACGAACAACACTTAGTGGAAAGTGCCATGTAATTCTTACCGAAGAAGATCGTGAAAAAATTGCTAATTGTAAAGTAAGCGAAGAACTTGATGTAAGTGATAAGATGGAAACAACTCATGTAGAAGATAGTGACGACGAAGACGATGCAACTGTTGAAGCAGTTACAAAAGAACTAGTAAAAACTGAAGTTAAGGAAGAAATTGAGAAGACAGTAACAGTTGAAGATAAGCCAAAGAAGCGTGTTGTAAAAAAGAAGGCATCTGCTGAATAAATAACAAATAAACAAATAAACAAATAAACAAATAAATAAAAAATATTTTAATGTGTTTATATAAAATATTTTTTTTCAATAATTAATTAAAAACGCACCAATAGCAACAACAATAACTCCTATAAAATTAATATAACTAATTTGTGCATTAAAAAAATAAAAAGAAATCAAAGCAACAGTGGGTAAATAAATAGAACTAGCTAATGAATCTATTATTCCAAAATTTATATTATTATCGCATGCAATAATTGCAAAAATATTAGTTATAACTAAAACAAATGCAAGTAAAATTAAATAAATATAATTAAAATTTATTTTTTTTATTGAAGTATAAAGGTCATTTTTAAAAAATATTAATACAATAATACCAGTTAATAAATATAAATGAACAATAATTTCTTGTAAATTAAAATAATTTAATAATACTTTAATAAAAATATAATAAGCAATATATAAAAACGATAAAATAGATACAAAGTAATATAATTTTGATTTAATTTATGTAATTTATTATATTACTATAAAATTAATAATATATTAAATTAATTCATATTAATTAAATATGCACCAAAAAGAACAAAAAATATCCCAACTATATTTTGCCAAGTGATTGCATCTTTGAAAAAATAAGCAGAAATTAAACACAATAATGGCAAATATAATGCAATAGCAAGACCATCAATTTTAACAAAATTGGTTTTAGTATTACAACCCATAATACCAAAATAACTAGATACAAGTAAAGTAATAGCAAAAAATATTAATAAAATAATATAAATAAAATCTAATTTTTTAAATGAATAAATAAAATTTTTATGAAATATTGTAAAAACAATCAAAAAACTTATTAAATAAACATGAACAATAATTTCATCTAAACTTAATTTTTTTAACAATAATTTTGCAATAATATAAAAAAATAACCATGCAAATACTAATGATATAATTATAATATTTATATTCATAATAATATATATATATATTATTTTATGAAAGATTAATATTTATAATAATATTAGCCATTTTTGAAGTATCAAAAATATCATTAATATTTATCTTTGATATTCCAATGTTTTGAAATATATAATTCTGATTTTTTTTCATTTTAAGTTCTTTAATTGGAATAATTAATTCTATATCTTCAATAAAAATTTTAATAAATGGGAAATCATAGTTCTTAATTAAATTAATAACATAATCAAATGTATGATAATAGTATTTTATAATATTATTATTTTCATCTATAATAATATTTTTATTTAAAATTGGTTTTATTTTGATAATATTATTAAAATAATTTAATTCATTATGCCATAAAGGTATATAAATAATTTCTCTATTTTCTTCATTTTCTTCATTTTTTTCATTTTTTTCATTTACATTAATTTCATTAATATTTAATTTATATATTTCATTATTTAATATATTTTTTAAAATAGGATTTATTATAATAATATTATAATTTTTTAATTTTTTGATTAAGATATTTTTTATTATTTCAATAGATTTAACATTACTGATATTATTATTATTTAAAATTTTTTTATTTAAAATATTATAAATTTCTTGTAAAGTATCAATATTTAATTTATCTAATAAGTTTTCTATTATTTTATAACTATAATCAATACAATGGTTTTTTAAATTATTTATATCTTCATAATTTTCATTTTGTGTAGTATAATTTTTAATTAATAAATTTATAAAATTTAATATTAATTCTTCATATGTTAAATTATTATTTTCTTCTTGCTCTTGTGGTGATTTTGAAGAATTATTTATAATATTATTTAAATAATTATAAGCATTTTGTATTTTTTGAAAAGTATATGTTGCGTTCAAAGAGTTATTTTTATCTGGATGATATTCTAAAGCCATAATATGATATGCTTTTTTTAATTCATTTTGATTTAATTCTAAAATATTATTTATATTATATTTATTATTTAAATTTAAAATAAATAATGCTGATTCAACGTTCATAATAGTATTAAAATCTATATTTGATTAAGTAATTATCTTTAGTATATATTTATTAATTAATTATTTAATTATTTAATATATAAATAATCGATAATATGTATTTTTCCATATGATATATTGGTCTATAATTATTATTAAAATATTTAAAAAATTCACATGTATTTAAATATATTTTTGATATAAAATCATTATTTATATTAGTTTTTTTAATTATAATATTTTCAACAATATAATAAATACATTCATCTATATTTAAATTATAAATTAACAAGTCATATAATAAATTTCTAATATAGTTATAATCTAAATTATTTGTTAATATAATTTCTATTAATTTATCACAAATTTTATAGTTTAATTTACTAGTAATATCATAATTTTGTAATAAATAATTATATTTTATAAATTTAATACTTTTTAAATCAGTTTCGTTATTTAATTCTAAAAATTTTTTAATATTTTTATTATTTGATATTTTTAAATAATTAGATTTTTTAAATTTACTATAATATAATACTTCGCATATATTAAAAATATTTTTATTTATAAAACTAATATTTTCTGTTAATATAATATATTTAATTATTATATTAGAATTTATTATGCTTTGCATATAACTATAAAATATTTCTAATAAATCATAATCAATATTATGAAAATTTTTAATTAATATTATACCTGTTTTATTATATGAAGATTCAATAGAATCAACAATATTTTTATATATATCATTAAACAATTGTTTGGAAATGCATGTTAAATTTTCAACATTAATTTCATAATGTATATCACTAATTTTAATAATATGATCATTTTTAATAGAATTTATAACCATTTTTTTTTCATATTTTAAATTACTTTTACTAAAATATTTTATAATTTTTAATGCTTCTGAATATTTTCCAACACCACTAGGACCATATAATAAAAAATTAGGTATTAACTTTAAATTACCTGAAATACATAAAGAATTAATATAATTATTATATTTGTTATTAATATTATTAATTTCACTATTGATTAAATGAGAATGAAATGTTTCTTTATCCATAAATATTCTTAATAACTAATAAAATATATATAATTATTTTTATATTATAATATAGTTTAAAAATAATTTTTAAAATATATTAGATATAATCATGTTTGCTGAATATTTAGATAATATCAATTATAACAATATTATAATTTGTGATCCTATTAAAAATAGTGTAATAGATAATAGTAGCTTTTATAAAATAATTTATAGCAATGATTATATATCGTTTAACGGTATATTTTGTTTATTTAATATCAATAATATTTCAATTAATAAAGATAAAATATTTTTTAATAAAGATGATAATTATTATGTTATTAACAAATTAATAAAAATGGAAGAATATATTACTAATTTATGTCAGAAACCAAAAAATAAAAATATTATTTATAAATTAAAAGAATTATTAAATAATAATTGTATAAAATTTGTTCATAACGATGATAATAATAAATTCAATAATAATAATTTAGAATTATTTAAAAATAATTCTAATAATTCTAATAATTTTATATTAAAAATTTCAGGATTATGGCAAACAAAAGAAAATATTGGAATGACATTTAAAATTATTAAAGTTGATAAATATTTATCCATCTGTTGAATAAAATGATAATAATATATGTTGTATCATTAAAAAAATAATGTTTACAAATGATAAAATAAAACTTCCACATTTTATAAATAAAATTTGTTTGTTATATGTATGATCTTCTTTATTTTTACTACCATTTACTATATCAAATGACAAATACATATATTTAAATATTAATATTAACTGTATTATTATTAATATCGATGAATAAAATGAATAAGTACTATATGAATCACTAACTCTTCCTGTATTTATTTCATTAAAATTAATAAAATTTATATATATTGCATAAATTAATAAAAAAAATGTTAATAAGATTGGAATACTACTATTTAATAATGAATTGTATAAAAAATTAAAATAATCATTATTACTTTCATTGGTAGATGAATCTGGGGTTTTTTTTTTTATTTCTCTATCCATATATATTCCCATAAACATCATTAAAAATAATGCTAATGCCGTTAAACCATAACCCCAAATTGTTGTTAATGCTGGTCCTGAATTACCATTTTTTTCATCACTGTTTGCTTCAAAAAATATTTTAATAAATATACCAGATGATGCTAAAATTACTAAATTTAATAAGTCTAAACTATTATTATTACTCAGATTGAAACCAAATATACCTTTTGCATTTGCCTTAGTTACTATCTTTTCATTATCAGCCATAAAATAGTATAATTAATATAATAGTATATTTTATTAATAATAAAATTAATTAATAAATAATATTATTATTAATATTAATATACTATTATATTAATTAATATTAATATTAATATTAATTATTATATTAATTAATATTAATATTAATATGACAGAACAACTTATTGAAAGAAAACAAAATTTTACTTTAGATAGAAAAATTTTGTCTATTGATACAAATGATCGTGATATAAAAAAATGGCCTAATCCATGTGAATTTGAAGTTAGTTGTCCACAGATTTATAACAATATAGAATCTATTAGACTATTAAATATTCAAACTCCTAATAAATTTTATAATATTAGTGAATATTTACAAAATAATAAATTTAAAATAGAAGTAAATAGTGGTGTTCAAAGTTTTTCTGAAATTATTATTTTAGAAGATGGCTGTTACAGTATAGAAAATTTAGTAAATTCATTAAATAATAAATTATCAGCTAATCCTATAAATATTGTTATTAAATATAATCAAGTAAATAATAAAATTTATTTTGGAAATGCATCGAATATATTTAGTTTAATATTTAATAGTTCAGATTTATCATATAATAACTGCAATAATTCAAACTATAATAATATATTTAAACAACATAGTAAATGGGGATTAGGTGCAATATTAGGATTTAATAAAAATATTGTTTCTTCCAAAAAAGAATCAAATAAAAATGAATTTAAATATGATGGAGAATTATGGATTTCTAATGATGATAATATAATAGAATCACCTAAAGCAGTAGATTTAGATGAATATCAAAATATTTACATTGAAATTGATAAATTAAATAAAAGTGATGAAATTAAACCATATATTGTCGATAGAATTAATAATACTAATAGTGGAATAATGAATTCTTTTTTTGCTAAAGTACCTATATTAAAAAATGAAGTTAATCAAAGTATTAATGCTAAAGATTTTTGTATTGAAGGTGTAAGCTATTTTCAACCACCATTAGAAAAAATTAGTAAATTGAAAATTAAAATACGTTATCATAATGGTATATTAGTTGATTTACAAAATTATAATATTTCTATGACATTTGAAATAAATCAAATAAGAAATGAAATAAAAGATTATAATGTACGAACTCCATATTTAATGTAAAACTTAATTTAGTAACAAAAAAATAAATATTTATTTAATCTAAAATTATAATATATAAAATTTATAATATATTATGATTAAAAATGTTTTAAACAATGAACCATATATTTTTACTATAGATAATTTTATTAGCATTGAAGATTGTGAATATATAATTAATAAATTTAAATCTAATCTTCAAGACGCAAAAGTTGTTGACAATTCTGATGTAATTTTGAAAACTAGTTCTCGTAATAATCAAAATACTTGGTTTAATTATACAAAAGACCCATCTTTAAATAAAATTTGTACTTCTATTGCTACTTTAGTTAATAGTAAACCCGAAAATAGTGAAAGCTTACAAATTATACATTATAAACCAGGACAATATTATAATTATCATTATGATGGATGGATAAAAAATAAAGATTATACTGCGGATCATAATTTAAAAAAAGGACAACGTTTGGTAACTGCCATTATGTATTTAAACGATGTTGAAGAAGGTGGAACAACCCATTTTTTTAAATTGAATTTGTCAATTAAACCAAAAAAAGGTAGTTTATTGGTTTTTTATAATACATATAATAATTCCGAAGAACTACATTTAGATACTTTACATGCTGGACGCGAAGTAAAAAAAGGTGAAAAATGGGCATGCAATTTATGGTTTAGAAGCAAACCTTATAATAAATGAGTTTATAGTATAAGACCATTTACTTTTTTTTATATTTATTATACAAAATATCTTCATTTACAAATTTATATGCATTTTCTAATTGAAGATCAAAACACTCTGCGCCATTTGTAAAAGGATCGGGTTCCAATGGATTATCATATTCATTTATTATATCTCTTTCTATATCATAAATTATTATTGAATGATCAAATAATAATTTATAAAATTTCCCCATTTCTTTTTTGTATAATTCCAATAATAATGAATAGATCTTCTGTAATGTATCAAATAAAATTCCTTCATTATTATGTAATGAATATAATTCTATATTAAATGTTTTGCCTACTTTATCTTTAATATTGTCTAAATCAATAGTGTAAAACTCACTATTAATTGAACCATTAGCATATTCTATTATGCTATATTTGAAATCTTGAAACCAATAAATCTTGTTTCTTATTTTGCGAAGAATATCAAATATTTTGTCTAAAATATCAAATCGTTTTTCATTAATTCTTATTTTTCCATTTCTTGGGCTATTCATCAAAAGTTCGTGGACATAAATGTCAAAACAATCCATTTTTTGAAAGTCACCAAGAGATGACTATAATTACAATAATATAGTATATAAAAAAATTATATCAATTTTTTTATAAACTAACAAAGTATGATATTGAATTAAAGTTATTGGGTTATTAATCTTTTAGAACTCCAATAATTTTATTGCGATAATAATTATGAAAAGTATCTTTTTCTACAAACTTTAATTCATCATTTTTATAATTAATTCTCTTATTTGCAGATATTCCATATGAAGCAAACCAATAATTATCATTATATATAGCATTTAGTTTTGCCGTTTCTTTTATAGATTTTTCTTCTTCTAAAATATATGTAATATTTTCATAATACATTTTATATATTTTTCCTGTTTCTTTCTTGTATAATTTTATTAACATATAATAAATCTTCTCTAATTTATCAAATAAAATTTCATTGTCATTATCTTCATTTAATAATGAAGAGAACTTATTTGGATTATATAATTCGTAAATAAATTCTTTGTCATTATTGTCATTATTGACCATATTTAATTGCTTGTTTACATTATGTAAAATGTGGATAAAATGTATATATTTATGCTTTCCACCAATCCAATGAAAATATTCGTAACCCCAAGTATCTTTATTACGAATATGCATATTAAATTCACGAATCCAATTTTTTTTAAATTCTATATTTTTAAGGATTTTTAATATTTTCTTTAAAAGATTTTTTTTTTCTTTATGAAAATTGTAATATTTCTTAATCTTTGTATTCATAACAAGAATATGAACAAAATTGTCAAAACAATCCATTTTTTGAAAGTCACCAAGAGATGACTATAATTATAATAATATAATATATAAAAAAAATTATATCAATTTTTTTATAAGAGCAAACCTTATAGTTATTATTAAATTAATTCCAAATCTTCTTCACTACTACTATTAATACTTCTATTAGTATTGCCAATATTAGTATTGTCATTACTATTATTTTCTCTGTTATAACAATGCTCACATAATGGAACATATTGAGTAATTCCAATTAAAACTTGATTATTAAAATCAATAATACGATGACTATATTTTGATGGAAATAAACAATTTGGTACAATACATTTTCCTGTTAAAATATGCACATGATTTGCATAAGGTACTAAATCCAATAAATCGCCAAATTTTTCTTTTTTATAATCATAATCTAGCCCACATAATATAAAATTTTTGTTTAAAATATTTTTTGCAAAAATTACTAAATGTAATAGATTTGGAAAAAATTGTGCTTCATTAATAAAAATATATTTTGCTTTTAAAAATATAGGCTGTGTTGAAGGATTATCAATAAATTCCGCTAAATCAGTAGTATCATAACAATCTACTTCTAATCCATCGTGTGATACAACTTTAGGTTCTTGAGTATATCTTTTATCATGAGTATAATTTAACATTATACATTTATCTTTTGTATAAGTTTTTACATGTGCATTATAACTGTGAATTAGTTTTGTTGTTTTACCTGAAAACATGGGTCCCATAATTAAATTAATAAATGGCTCTACCTGATCGAGTGTATTATTGAGACTATTATCCATTATTATTAAATTATATTATAAGTTATATTATTTGATAATTAGTTTTTAATATTTTTAAATATCAATTTTATAACTAATGTAAATAAAATCTAATTTTTAAATAAATTACTATATTAATGGATACTAAATTAGCAAGAAAATTAGGATTTTTTGATATATATCTTTTTTCATTAGGTTATATTATTGGTGCTGGATTATTTATCTTAATAAATAAAACAGTTAAATATTCAAAAGAATATACTTGGTTAGCATTTTTATTTGCAGGATTAATTTCTATACTTAATGTTATTACATATATAGAATTTAGCAGTGTATTTCAAAAAAATAGCGGTGAATATGATTATATAAGCTCTACATTGGGTAATAATATGGGGCTATTTGTTGCAATATTAGTAATATTTATTTATATATTGACAAATACTACTACTGCTTTAAGTTTTGGTGAATATATTAATTCTATAACAGGCTATAATAAAACAGCAATATCTGCATTATGTATTATTATTTTTTCTATAATAAATATTATTGGCATTAAAATGTCATCTAATGTAAATATTTTCATAACATTTTTAGAAATAAGTGCAATATTAGGTATAATAGTATTTGGATTTTTATATATATTAAAAAATAAAACTTATATTAATTCTAGCAATTTACATGGTGTAAATAAAACAACAAATTTCAATTTGAGTAATATTTCTTATGCTACTTTTATTGCAATGTTTGCTTATGGGGGGTTTGAGACAACAGTAAAATTAATAGAAGAAGCGAAAAATCCTGAAAAAGATATACCTATGGCGCTTGGTGCGTCTATATTAAGTGCTATAATACTTTATACTTTGGTAACTTTTGTAATAACACGAATATATAATTTTAAAAATATAAATTCTTCTTATACACCATTAGCAGATATTGCAAAAATGTTATTTGGACCAAGTATGTATTATATTTATATTGCAATTGGGAGTATATCAATATTAAGTAGTATATTAATTAGTACATTAGGTGGTTCAAGATTATTACATGGTATAAGTGATAAATATGATTTTTTGAAATTTTTGAATCCTGTTGATAAAAATACAAATACTCCAATAATTAGTATAGTTTTTATATCTTTAATATCAATATTATTGTTGGCTATTAATAATGTGGAAAATGCAGTAGCATATACTAGTTACTTATTTTTTATAGTTTTAGCGTTATTGAATATTTCATTAATATTATTACATTATGATGAAAATTATAAAGATAAATTGAATTTGAGTATGGTTGGTGGATTAAATAGTAAGTTCCCAATTACACCTGTATTGGCATTATTTGTTAATATTAGTATGTTAATTTTTTCATATAAATTTAAAATGAATAAAATCTTGAAGTGATTAGTTTAAAATTGTTGCATTCATTTAAATTATATATAAATCTTTAAGTTGTTTTTTAAATTAATATTGAATTAAAATCTTGAATTATTTTAAAAAATTGATAATTATTTATAAATTAGTATTTAAATTAATAAATACTAATTTATTAAAAATGTTGAATGTATTACTTTTAAACACGCTTACAATGAAGGTTCCTTATTATTATAATCCTAAAATGCATAGTTTTGGTAATATTGGATTAGGAGGAAAATTACATGCGTTTATGGCACCATTTGCTACACGAGGGATTGATATATTGCGTTATGATGGTAAAAATATTAGAGAAGAAATTATGCAACCTTATGTTGACCAAAATAAAACTATTTTAGATTTATGTTGTGGTGTTGGTATTTCAACTACAGAAGGTGCAATGGGGATTGATACTTCGGATGAAATGTTAAATGTTGCCACTAGTCTTCATACTAATAAAAATAAAAAATTCTATTTTGCAAATGCAGAAATAGTTAGGCCAAAACAATCCATAGATATTGTAACTTGCATGTTTGCTTTCCACGAAATGCCAGCTCAAGCACAAATAAAAGTGATTAATAATGCGTTAAGAATTGCAAATGAAGAATTTATAATTGTTGACATTAGTCCCAATTATAAAAATAAAAAACCACCGCAAATCATGTTAGCAGGAGAACCATATTTAATTGATTATTTAAAAAATATAGAAAAAATGTTACAAGATTTTGAAGAAACGGTTTATGTTCCAAATCATGTTCATGTGTGGAAATATAAAATTCCAAAAAAACAAAACGTTCTAAAAAAGGTTTTATAAAACTTTTATTTTAATAATAATTTCTCATTATAAATTATATATATTATATAAATGGAAACGATTTATGTAACAATTATTTTAACAACATCAGCAGGTATTGTTGGTTTTTTATTGCGAATGTTAATGGATAATATAAATGGTATATTAAATAATAGAAAACTTAAAAGAATCGAATATATTGAATTTTTAATTTCCGAATTTTATATGCCAATATATATACTGTTACATAGAGAAAATATAATATGGAATAAAATTGTAACAGCTCAAATCAAAGATTGTGAGATTATTAAAGAATTAGATAATGAAAATTTAATTAATCATTTAGAAATACAAAAAATAATAATGTCTAATATGGCAAAAGCATCTCCAAGAAATGATATTGCAGAACAATTAATAAAATATGATGAACATGTTACTATATTTAAAACATTAAGAAAAATAGGTTCAAATGATTTTCCTATAAAATATAATTCAGAATATCCAACACAATTATGTGATTTAATAGAAAAAAGAATGGAAGAATTAAAACAAGATAAAAAACTATTATTAGGATTATTTGGAAATACTCCAATTTTTTATATAAGAATAAAGGGAATTATAAATAATTTATTAAAAACTAAATTCTATTTTATAAAAAATAAAGATACACGAAAATTTAGAAGACCTTCTTCTACGAGTGAACCATTTTCATTAACTAGAAATAATACCAGTAATATAACTATAAATACAAATTATAGTATTGATGGAATTAATGATAACAATAATGATAACAATAATGATAACAATAATGATAACAATAAGGATATTGAATTAACAATAAGGCAAGACTCTCTTTCTATAACACCACGCAGTACTTCTCCGCTTTGATTATATATTTTGACGTATTAATGAGTATTTTTAAAAAATCTATAATAATAATATTATTGTTTAAAATATTATTATTTTAAAATCTATGATAATATTTTTTTAAATATCTTTAAATAAATTTTTTATTTCTTCATTTGGATATTTATATGCTAAATCTGGCTGGTCTTCAATGCCATCTCTCAATAATTGATAATCCCCTGTATTTGTACAAAGATTATAAATATTGAAATTATCTTTTATATCAAAATCTTTTGTTCGTGTTGAAAAATTAACACTAATACTACCTTCAATACCACTAATAATTCTATGAAATATACCTGCTGGCCACACTACCATTGCCGGACCATCATAATATAATTTATCATTTTTATAAACCTTTTCCGGTGTCACAATAAAAGATGCTTTAACACTTGTTTTTGCATCAAAAATATCAATATAACGTGTTCCTTGTAGCACTAATAAATTATCATCTTGACCAGGATGCATATACCAAGGTCTTTTTACTGGAACAGGCGAATCTTCTACTGGTCCGGGTGAAATAGAATTTGGTCCATGAATTACGCGATCAATACCACTAATTTTTGGAATATCTGATGGAACCATTTCATCAAACATAACACCTGTAGTGCGTCGTAGAACTCGTAATGGAATTATGCGATACATAAATAAAATTTTATAAATAATTATAATATATTATTTTTAAATTTATTTATTATATTAATTCATTTATAAAAATAATTTTTTTATGTTCTTTCTTTCCTATTATAGATATGTTCTCTCTATTCATATATTTTATATTATTTCTAATTGAATAAATTAGTAAAAATATAGGAAATAACATAAAACCAGAAACAAATAATATATATTTCAAATGAACTATACCTATATAAGTTTCTACAATAAAACATACTGATAACATTGTTAATATTATATTTTTACATATTATAATTTCACCAGATGGTGTAATAATATATGAAGTATAATTAGTTTCTATTTTAACATTAGTATATTCTTTTTTACATATTTTACAAATTATTTGTTTACTTTTATTTGTTAAAGTTTTTAAACATTCTTTATGAATATATAAAGTTTTACAATCACAAGGTGATAAATCTAAACATTCTTCATAACAAATATAACATTCAATTGGAGTAATATTTATTATAGTATTTTGTGATAAATCATTTTCCATTATTAAATAAACAATATTTTTCTTTATATTTATTAATTATATTTTTCTTCTTTTAGATTTTCTTCTTTTAGATTTTCTTCTTTTAGATTTTCTTCTTTTAGATTTTCTTCTTTTAGATTTTCTTCTTTTAGATTTTCTTCTTTTGGATTTTATTCTTTTGGATTTTATTCTTTTATGTTTTTTTGAGTTACCCATAGCATCATGTTGTAAAGCATTATTGTAATAATGCTCTGCTAATAATTTTGTATCTTGTGTATTTGGTGAAAGTTTCAGTAAATTAAATAAAATTTTAAACATATCTTCATCAAATTTGCCATTTCCATATATAGAATCAAAATTATGCATAATCATTTGTCTAAACATGCGATCATTATTAAATTTTTTTATAAAGTCTTCATCATTCATATTAGCAGTATTATAAGATGTACTTGTAGCCAATATTGTCTGTAAAGGATCTTGGGTAACATTATTATTATTTAACAGTTTTAACAATTTGTTTTCAATTATATAAGTAATTGTTTTCATATTTTCATCAGAAATTGTTATATTAGTTTCATCAAATGTAAAAGTAATCATTATATTATATATAATATATTATGTTTTAATTCACATATTCTCCAACATTTATTAATTATATTTTTCTTCTTTTATATTTTCTTCTTTTAGATTTTCTTCTTTTAGATTTTCTTCTTTTAGATTTTCTTCTTTTGGATTTTCTTCTTTTGGATTTTCCTGTTATATTTCTTTTTGATTTTGTTATTGCTTCTTCTCTCTTTCTTTTAGCTGTTTGCCTGATTTCTTTTCTTTCTTCTTCATGTTTTTTTCTTTTTTTTTCATCTTCTTTTCTTTCTTCTTCATCTTCTTCATCTTCTTCATCTTCTTTTCTTTTTTTTTCATGTTCTTTTCTTTTTTTTTCTTCTTCTTTTCTTTTTTTTTTTTTTTCTTTTTTTTTTTGTTCTTTTTTTTTTTGTTCTTTTGTTTTAGGATTTTTTTTTCTTACTTGA
>Ga0257106_1000662_pt1 | contig 19252 bp, 12 predicted proteins | sample LP_taG_3_FD_190177 | JGI IMG/M metagenome (GOLD analysis project Ga0257106, IMG submission 190177) | Marine microbial communities from Northeast Subartic Pacific Ocean, Canada - LP_J_2011_P26_10m | ecosystem: Environmental > Aquatic > Marine > Oceanic | place: Canada: Northeast Subartic Pacific...
CTTTTATTTTTTTATTTCTAATTTCTATAAATATTAATGAACCTATTTCAGAATAATCAATATTAACATACCCTAAGCCAATACCCTTCTTAAGGGATGGAGACATGGTTCCAGACGTGACGACTCCTATTTCATTTTTTTCATTATTGAATATTTTATAATCATGTCTAGGTATTCCTCGTTCATTTAATTTAAAACCAACAAGTTTTTTATTAGGTCCTTTTTTAATGGATTCTACTATACTATTTTTCCCTATAAAATTTTTATTAGTCTTAGTAATCCATTTTAAACTAGCTTCAATCGGATTTGTATTTTCATTAATATCATTTCCATATAAACAATAACCCATTTCTAGTCTTAATGTATCTCTTGCTGCTAACCCGATTGGTTTTAAGTTAAATTTTTCTCCAAATTCAAATAAAATTTCCCAAATTTCGTTAACATCTTTGTTTTTACAGTACAACTCAAAACCACCTGAACCTGTATAGCCAGTGGAAGAAATTATCACATCTTTAAATTTATTTATATCAGTTTTTAAAAAACTATAATTTTTTAAACTTCTAACATCAAACTTCACTATTTCTTGTAATAAATCATATGAACTAGGTCCTTGAAGAGCTAATAAAGACATATTATCAGATTTATCTTCTAGTTTATTTCCGAATTTTTCATTTTTAAGTTTAATCCAATTCCAGTCTTTTTCAATATTTCCAGCATTAACTACCAGCATGAACTCGTTATCATTAAACTTATATATAATTAAATCATCAATAATCCCGCCTTTTTCATTTGTCAGGCAGTTATATTGTGCTTTTCCATTTGTAATTTTGGAAATATCATTTGAACAGATAAATTGTAATAAATCAATTGCCTTTTCACCCATTAGAAAGAATTCCCCCATGTGTGACACATCAAATAGACCAACAGATTTTCTAACATGTAAATGTTCCGAATTAACCCCTTCGTATTGTACTGGCATTAAAAATCCAGAAAAGGGAATTATTTTTGCACCAAATTCTAAATGCTTGTTGTAGAGATTAGTTTTTTTCATTTAATAAAATATGTGTAAATTTCGTCGAAATTTATATAATTTACAATTAAAAATATGAACAAAAACTTATTCTTAATTTTAACTACTTTGCTTTTAACAATTTCTGTTGGTGCTCAAGGAATTATGGCTGATAAAACTAGTTTTAATCGTCAAGATACCTTGAGAGGTTCTATTACAAAAGAGAGAATTTGGTGGGATTTAACTTATTATCACTTAGACATTACTATAGATCCTGAAAAAAGAACCATCAAGGGATCTAATGAAATAACTTACACTGTAATAGACTCTTACTCTGAAATGCAAATAGACTTACAAGAACCTTTAAATCTTATTAAAGCTGAACAATATGGAGAAGAATTAGACATTAGACATGATGGTAATGCCCATTTTATTACACTTAAAGCAGAACAAATTAAAGACGCTAAGAATAAAATAAAAGTATTCTATGAAGGAAAACCAAGAACTGCAGTAAGAGCTCCTTGGGATGGCGGAATATCTTGGGAAAAAGACATTAATGGAAATCATTTTATTGCATCTTCATGTCAGGGTCTAGGTGCTAGTGTCTGGTGGCCAAATAAAGATCATATGTACGATGAAGTAGAAGGTATGCTTATAAGTGTTAATGTCCCTAAGGGATTAACCAATGTCTCAAATGGAAGATTAATTAATGTAGAAGATAAACTAAATTCTACAACTTTTCATTGGGAGGTTAAGAATCCTATTAATAATTATGGAGTTAATATTAATATTGGAGATTATGTTAATTTTTCTGAGGTATATAAAGGGGAATCTGGTGATTTAGATATGGATTATTATGTACTTAGAGATAATTTAGAGATAGCTAAAATTCATTTTAAAGATGCTGTGAAGTCAATGGAAGCTTTTGAATATTGGTTTGGCCCATATCCCTTTTATGAAGATAGTTTTAAGCTTGTTGAAACTCCTTATTTGGGAATGGAACATCAGAGTTCTGTTACTTACGGAAATAAATTCAAGCAAGGCTATTTAGGTAGAGATTTATCTGGAAGTGGTTGGGGCTTAATGTTTGATTATATAATTATACATGAAACTGGACATGAATGGTTTGCAAATAATATAACTTATATTGATATAGCAGATATGTGGATTCATGAAAGTTTTACTACATATTCAGAAAATCTTTTTTTAGATTATCATTTTGGTAAGAAAGCATCTTCAGAATATGTTATTGGAAAAAGAAAAAGAATACGTAATGTAAAGCCTATAATAATAGGTTCATATAACGTAAATAAAGGTGGATCAGGAGATATATACGATAAAGGATCTAATTTATTACATACATTGAGACAAATTACTGATGATGATGAAAAATGGAGACAAATTTTAAGAGGATTAAATAGTGAGTTCTATCACCAAACAGTAACTACTAAACAAATTGAAAATTATATCTCTGAAAAAATGCAGATTGATTTAAAACCTTTTTTTAATCAATATTTGAGAGATATTAGAATACCTGTATTAGAGTATATTTTGAAAAATAAAGTTTTAAAATTTAGATGGACAAATGTTGTAGATAATTTTGATATGCCTATTGAACTGGTTATTAACGATAATAGTAAAAGAATTTTTCCATCTAAAGAATGGAAAGAGTTTGATTTAGGAACAGATAATTTCTATTTTGACAACAACTACTATTTTAATACTAAGATTTTAAAAAATTAACTTTTTATTATGAAAAGGATTTTCTTATATATTGCTTTAATAATGTTGTTTACTATTATATCATGTGATAAAAATAACTCAGATAAATTAAGTTCAGACGATTATAATAATGCAGCTAAACAACTAAATAAAAACTTAAAGAAGTTTATGTTTAATGTTCTTAGTTCAAATGAATGGGATAATGAAGATTATTTATTCTACAGCATTAAAGGAGAAAACAATATAAAGAACTTTAAAATTGATTTAAAAAAAAATACAAAAACAATTCAAATAAAAAAAACTAAAAAAACCATATTTACAAATAAAAACAATGAATTTATTTCACCTAATGGTCAATTGTCAGCTTTTATTAATAATTATAATCTATGGGTAAGAGATTTGAATAATAATAAAACTATTCAATTAACATTTGATGGAGAGAAAGATTATGGTTATGCAACTAACAATGCTGGCTGGATCAAAACAGAGGGTCCCGTACTAAAATGGAGTCCTAATTCCGATAAAATTGCAACTTTTAGACAAGATGCCATTGGTGTCGGAGAAATGCATTTAACAACCACTAATGTTGGTCATCCAAAACTCAAATCCTGGAAATATGCTTTACCTGGTGATAAAAAGATTTTTGAAATCGAAAGAATAATTATTGATTTAAAAAATAACAGTATTACTCGTTTTGATATGGAAAATGATTTTCAAAGATCTACAACAACAGACCACATAGCCGGAAGAAAAGGAGAGCTACTAGATACCCAGTGGAACCAGAATGGCACTAAACTTGCTTTTATTTCTTCATCTAGAGATCACAAAACAGCTCATTTGAAAATTGCTGATGCCAAAACAGGAAGTGTTTTATCAATTTTTAAAGAAAATACAAATACTTATTATGAATCTGGAGTTGGTAGTGAAAACTGGGAAGTTTTATTTGATACAGATGAATTTATATGGTACTCGGAAAAGGATAATTGGGGTCATCTGTATTTGTATGATTTAAAAACTAAGAAGTTAAAAAATAAAATTACAACTGGGGATTGGTTGGTTAGAAAACTTCTTCATGTAGACAAAGAAAAAAGAGTGTTGTTTTTTACAGCTGGAGGAAGAGAAAAAGGAAACCCATATCACGTTTATTTATATAAAATTAATTTTGATGGAACTGAATTGGTATGTTTGACGCCTGAAAAAGGTAGTCATAAAATAAACTCCTCTCCAAATTGGAATTATTTTATAACGACATACTCATCAACAAAAACTCCACCTATTTCAATTTTAAAAAATAGAGAAGGAAAAGTTATAGCTGAATTAACTAAAGCTGATATATCAAAACTTAAAGAAAACGGTTGGCAAGAACCTATAGAGTTTTCTGTTAAAGCTAGAGATAATATAACCGACCTCTATGGAATTATGTATGTTCCTAGTTTTTATAATGAAAAAGATAAATATCCGGTTCTTAATTATATATATCCAGGCCCACAAGCAGGAAGTGTAGGTAACTATTCTTTTTATGTCGCGAGAAGAGATTTTCAAGCATTAGCTGAACTTGGATTTATTGTAGTCAGTGTAGATGGTATGGGAACACCTGGAAGATCTAAATCATTTCATGATGCTTATTATGGAAATATGGGAGATAATGGTTTGCCAGATAATATTGCTGCTATAAAACAGCTTTCTGAAAAATATACATCTATGGATATAGAAAGAGTTGGGATTTGGGGACATTCTGGAGGAGGATTTGCTTCAACAGCTGCTTTACTTAGATATCCTGATTTTTATGATGTTGCAGTTTCAAGCTCTGGTAATCACGACAATAGAAATTATGCGGCAGATTGGGGTGAAAAATGGCAAGGTTTATTAACCCCGTTAAATAAAAATCTTAATGAGGATAAAGTGAATCAGAATGCATTAAAAACTAACTACGATAGTCAAGCAAATCAATTATTAGTTGAGAATTTCAAGGGTAAATTATTGATAGCACACGGAATGTTGGATGATAATGTTCCACCTTCCAATACTTTAATTTTAGTAGATGCTCTTATTAATGCTAATAAAGACTTTGATTTGATATTATTTCCTAATCAAAGGCATGGCTATGGGGAGATGAAAAACTATATGATGCGAAGAAAATGGGATTATTTTATTAAACATTTAAAAGATCTCAATCCTCCGTCTAATTACTCATTTGATTAATTTTAATAACTCATTTTTAAATTCATTGTAATTTTTTATTTTAATTGATTTTTTATCTTTTTTTATTAGTTTTTCAATTAATTTCGGTTTATCAATTATAAATCCAAGAGTTTTTTCAACATCCTTAGCAAATTTAACTGGATGAGCTGTTTCTAAAAAAATTCCTATTTTACTAATATTTTCATTTAAATATTTTTTCAAACCTAAGTATCCAATAGCACCATGTGGATCTAAAATATATTTATGCTTATTGTAAACACTCGAAATAGCTTCTATGGTTTGAGAGTCATTAAAACTATAAGATGAAAATAGTTTTTTAATTTCATTTAAATCATTATCGAAAATTTCTGTTATTCTAACAAAGTTGCTTGGATTTCCAACGTCCATAGCATTTGAAATAGTTTGAACTGAAGATTTTGGGATATAATTCCCCGTTTCTAGAAATTTAGGAACTGTATCGTTGACATTTGTACTAGCAATAAAATGATTGATAGGTAATCCCAATTTTTTTGAGATTATTCCTGCGCAAATATTACCAAAATTTCCACTTGGAACACTAATGCACAATTCTTTGTTATTGTTTTCTTTATCATTTAAAAACTCTCTGTACGCAAAAAAATAATAAAATGATTGTGGAAGCCAACGTGCTACATTAATTGAATTAGCAGAAGTGAGATTAAGAACATTGTTTAAGTCGTTATCTAAAAAAGCTTTTTTAACTATTTTTTGACAATCATCAAAAGTTCCATCAACTTTTAATGCAATAATATTTTTTCCATTTGTAGTTAATTGCCTTTCTTGAATATCACTTACTTTTCCGTTGGGATACAATATTATCACCTGAGTTCCATCAACTCCTAAAAACCCATTTGCTACTGCTGCACCAGTATCACCTGATGTGGCTACCAATATCGTTGAATTATGTTTCTTACTTTTGTTAAAGTAATTAAGACAATTAGCCATAAATCTTGCTCCTACATCCTTGAATGCTAGGGTAGGACCATGGTATAATTCAAGTACTCTAATTTTATTATCAATTTTGATCAATGGAAAATTAAAAGTTAAAGTTTGTTTGATGATTTTTGTTAGATTTTTCTTGTCAATTGAATTTCCGACAAATTGAGTAATAACATCATAAGCAATCTCATGATTTGATTTCTTTGTGATAGTTTTAAAAAACTTATTACCTAAATGTTTTACTTCTGATGGGAAATAGAGACCTCCATCATCAGCCAGTCCATTTTTGACTGCATTTTCAAAATTTACTTTTTTAGAGATTTTGTTTAAACTTTTGTATAACATAATTTACTTTGAACTAATAATTTTAATTCCTGAATTGTTTATGTAAGATGTATAAATGTCAAATTTTATATTTATTTTTTTATATGATTTCTCAAGAGATTTACCAATTTTTTTAGCTTGTATAATTCCTTTCGAAAGAACAAAAACAGATGGTCCAGAACCAGAAATACCAAAACTTAGAGCTCCATTTGAATAACTAATTTTTTTTAATTTTTCAAAATCAGGAATTAAAATAGACCTGTAAGGTTCAATAATTAAATCCTTCATTGATCTACCGATTAATTCATAATCTTCCTTGTACAACCCACTAATAAATGCACCTAAATTAGCTGATTGCTTTACCATAGTGTTTAATGAGACTGTATTTTTAACTAAAGCCCTAGCGTAAGAAGTTTTCACTTCAATATGTGGATGAAGTATAGTAAATGCTAGTTGGCTTGGAGAGTTTAGCTTTATTATATCATTCTCTTCTCTTACTAATGTGAACCCACCTAATAAAACTGCAGCTACATTATCAGATATAGCTGTTCCACATGCAGCTTTTTCACCTTCAGCAGCATATTTTATTAAGTCCATATTTGAAAATGGTTTTCCTAATAATTGATTGATTGCAAAAACACTTCCAGCTGAACTTGCTGCACTACTGCCAATCCCACTTCCTGGTTTTATTCCTTTTTTAATTTCAATTTCAAAACCACAATCTGTTTCTGTATCTTTTAAAAATGCATTAGCTGAAACTCCAGCTACATTTTTACGAATATCTTTACTTAGTTTTTGACCATAAATTTTGGTTATTAATACACCCTTTTTTTTTGTCTTACGAACTATTATTTCATCACCAACTCCATCTAAGCATGCGCCTAAGATATCATATCCACAAGAAAGGTTTGCAACACTTGCTGGTGAGAAAACTTTTATTTCGTTCATTAAATTTAGATAGTGTAAAGGAAATTTTAATTAAAATTAATCTAAACTTTATTAATTTTTAATGAATCTGATTTTCCATCCCAATCGATATTAACAACTTTATCAGAACTTAATTTGCTTTTAATTATTTCTTCTGCAAGTAAGTCTTCCACGTATTTTTGAATGGATCTTTTTAGAGGACGTGCACCATACTTTTTATCAAAACCTTTTTCACATAAAAAGTTAAGTGCTTTAGTAGATATCTTAATATTATAGCCCAAGTCTTTAGTTCTAGATATAAGAGTTTGTAATTCAATATTAATTATCTTTTTTAAATCGTCTTTCTCTAAACTATTGAAGATTACAATTTCATCTACTCTATTTAGAAATTCTGGTGAAAATGCTTTTTTCAAAGATTTCTCAATGGTTGCTCTTATATTTTTTGATTCTTGAGATATCACTGCTTCAGTTCCAAATCCAACTCCATTTCCAAAATCTTTAACTTTTCTAGCTCCTAGGTTAGAAGTCATTATTATTACAGTATTTTTAAAATCAACTTTTCTACCCAGACTATCCGTTAATGTTCCTTCGTCTAATACCTGCAATAGCATATTAAATATATCAGGGTGTGCTTTTTCCACCTCATCTAATAATATGACACAATAAGGCTTTCTTCTAACTTTTTCAGTTAACTGTCCTCCTTCTTCATAACCAACGTATCCAGGAGGCGCTCCAATTAATCTAGAAATAGCGAATTTTTCCATATATTCACTCATATCAATTCTAATTAGGGAGTCATTTCCGTTAAATAATTCAGAGGACAAAACTTTAGCAAGCTGTGTTTTACCTACACCAGTTTGTCCCAAGAAAATAAAGGAACCAATAGGCTTATTAGGGTCTTTAATACCAGCTCTATTTCTTTGGATAGCTTTAACAACTTTATTTACAGCTTCTTGTTGGCCAATAACTTTTCCTGATATTTTTTTATTAAGGTTTGATAATTGATTTAATTCTGCCTTAGCAATTTTGTTAACAGGAATTCCAGTTATCATTGAAACAACTTCAGAAATATCATTTTCTGTTACTGTTTCACGATGAAGTTTTAAATCTTCCTGCCATTTTTCTTGAGCTAGAAATAACTCTTTCTCAATCCTTTTCTCATCATCTCTTAATTTAGCAGCTTCTTCATATTTTTGTTTTTTTACTACAGTATTTTTATTATCTCTTACATTTTCAAGACTTGTTTCTAACTCTACAATGTTTTTAGGGACATCCATATTTGTGATATGCACTCTTGAACCGGCCTCATCCATAGCATCTATTGCTTTGTCAGGAAGGAAACGATCTGAAACATATCTGTCGGTTAATTTTACACAAGCTTCAATTGCATCATCAGTGAAATTTACATTGTGATGAGATTCATATTTTTCTTTTATATTTTTCAAAATCTCAATAGTTTCTTCAATATTGGTAGGTTGAACTATTATTTTTTGAAATCTTCTTTCCAAAGCACCGTCTTTTTCAATGTACTGTCTGTATTCATCAAGTGTTGTAGCACCAATACATTGAATTTCTCCTCTAGCTAAGGCCGGTTTAAACATGTTAGAAGCATCGAGACTTCCAGTTGCTCCTCCTGCACCAACAATAGTATGTATTTCGTCAATAAATAAAATGATGTTATCGTTTTTTTCAATTTCATTCATTACAGCTTTCATTCTTTCTTCAAATTGCCCCCTGTATTTAGTTCCAGCTACTATACTTGCCAAATCTAATGTCACTACTCTTTTATTATATAAAATTCTTGAAACTTTTTTTTCAATTATTCTTAAAGCTAATCCTTCAGCGATAGCAGACTTGCCAACACCAGGTTCGCCAATTAATAATGGATTGTTTTTTTTTCTCCTACTTAAAATTTGAGACACTCTTTCAATCTCTTTTTCTCTTCCAATAACTGGATCTAATTTACCTTGTACTGCGAATGCTGTTAGGTCCCTTCCGAAATTATCTAAAACTGGAGTCTTTGATTTAGCTTTAGTTTTCTTATCACTTTTAACAGTGAATGGATTTTCTTCAATTGGACTCTCTTCGTCTTTGGAATCATCTGGAAATGTTTCTGAACTCGGAAGATTTGAGTAGTTATCGTCTGATTCAGTAAGCATATATTTAAACTGTTCTTTAACAGTTTCGTAATCTAGTTGTAATTTTATTAAAAGTTTTGTTGTTGGATCATTTTCATTTCTTAAAATGCAAAGTAAAAGGTGTGCAGTGTTAATAGATTTACCTTGAAAAAGTTTTGCTTCTAAAAATGTTGTTTTTAGAGCTCTTTCAGCTTGACGTGTAAGATGTAAATTTTTTTTATGGTTTTGATCAAAATTATTGATAGGATTGGGTGGACTTAAAATTTCTACTTTTTTTCTTAAATAATCTAAATCTATTTCTAAAGAATTTAAAATTGAAATTGCTTTTCCTCCTCCATCTCTCAACATTCCAAGTAATAAATGTTCGGTTCCTATAAAATCATGCCCAAGCCTTAAAGCTTCTTCCTTACTGTAAGTAATAACATCTTTTACCCTTGAAGAAAAATTATCATCCATCGTAATATAATTTAATATTTATCAAAAGTAAATAGACAAAAAAAATAAATTAATTCCAAGTTTTTTTATCTGTAATTAACTAATACTGTTAAATAAAATATGTTAATAAAATTATAGAACTATTTTATGTAAATAACTGAGGTAATCGTTATATTTGGATTGTTATATTTTAAATAAGAAAAAATTTATACATAAATAATATGAGCGAAGGAGAAAAACTTATTCCAGTAAATATTGAAGACGCTATGAAGTCGGCATACATTGATTACTCAATGTCTGTAATTGTTTCAAGAGCACTTCCTGATGTTAGAGATGGTTTAAAACCAGTACACAGAAGAGTTTTGTACGGAATGCATCAACTTGGACTAAGATCGTCTAGTAAATTTAAAAAATCTGCTTTTATTGTTGGAGAAGTGTTAGGCAAGTATCATCCTCATGGTGATTCTTCTGTTTATGATACAATGGTAAGAATGGCTCAGGAGTGGAGTTTGAGATATTTAATGGTGGATGGCCAGGGTAATTATGGTTCTGTTGATGGAGATAGTCCTGCTGCGATGCGTTATACTGAAGCTAGAATGCAAAAAATTTCTGAAGAAATGGTTGCTGATCTGGATAAAGAAACAGTTGATCATCAGTTGAATTATGATGATTCAATCATGGAGCCAACTGTGCTGCCTACAAAAATTCCAAATTTGTTAGTAAATGGTGCGTCAGGTATTGCTGTGGGTATGGCAACTAATATGCCTCCTCACAATATAACTGAAGTTATCAATGGAACTATAGCTTTTATAGAAAACAATGAGATTACAATTGACGAGTTAATAGAATTTGTTAAAGCCCCTGATTTTCCAACAGGAGGAATAATTTATGGATACGATGGTGTTAAAGAAGCTTTTCATACAGGAAGAGGAAGAATAGTTATGCGTGCAAAAGCTGAAATTGAAGAAGTTAATGGAAGAGAATGTATAATTGTTACGGAAATTCCTTATCAAGTCAATAAAGCTGAGATGATTAGAAAGACTGCTGAAATGGTAAACGACAAAAAAATAGAGGGTATTTCCACTATTAGAGATGAATCAGACAGGAAAGGAATGAGAATCGTTTATGTATTAAAAAGAGATGCCATTCCAAATATTGTTTTAAATACATTATATAAATACACTCCTCTTCAATCATCTTTCAGTGTAAATAACATAGCACTTGTTAAAGGAAGACCTCAAATGCTAAACTTAAAAGAAATGATTAGTCATTTTGTTGATCATAGACACGAGGTAGTAGTTAGAAGAACTAAATATGAGTTAAGAAAAGCTGAAGAGAGAGCTCACATTTTAGAAGGTTTGATAATTGCATCCGACAACATTGACAAGGTTATTTCTCTTATTAGATCTTCTTCCAATGCTGATCAAGCTAAAGAAAAATTAATTGCTGAATTTAAGTTAAGTGAAATTCAATCAAAGGCAATTGTTGAAATGAGATTAAGACAATTAACTGGTTTAGAACAAGACAAACTTAGATCAGAGTTTGATGATTTAATGATAACAATTAAAGATCTTAAAGGAATATTAGACAGCAAGGATAGAAGAATGGATATTATTAAATCTGAACTTTCCGAAATATTAGATAAATATGGTGACAAAAGAAGATCAATAATAGAATATGCTGGAGGAGATTTAAGTATCGAGGATATGATTCCAGACGAGAAGGTGGTTTTAACTATTTCTAATGCTGGTTACATTAAAAGAACTCCTTTAATTGAATACAAAACTCAACATAGGGGTGGAGTAGGACAAAAAGCATCAACAACAAGAAATGAGGACTTTTTAGAACATTTATTTGTTGGAACAAATCATCAATATATGCTCTTTTTTACCCAAAAAGGTAAATGTTTTTGGATGAGAGTATATGAAATTCCGGAAGGAAGTAAAACCTCCAAAGGTCGAGCTATCCAAAACTTGATTAACATTGAACAAGATGATGAGGTAAAGGCATTTATTTGTACTCAAGATTTAAAAGATGAAGAATATATAAACAGTCATTATGTTATTATGGCAACAAAAAAAGGTCAGGTCAAGAAAACTTCTTTAGAACAGTATTCAAGACCAAGATCAAATGGTATTAATGCAATTACAATTAAAGATGATGACGAGCTTTTAGAAGCTAAATTAACAACTGGAAACTCTCAAGTTTTAATTGCAGTTGAATCTGGTAAATGTATTAGATTTGAGGAGAGTAAAACTCGTCCTATGGGTAGAAACGCTTCTGGTGTAAGAGGGATAAGACTGAAAGATGAAAAAGATCAAGTAGTTGGTATGATTTCTGTAAATGACATGGATAGTGATATTTTAGTTGTTTCTGAAAATGGTTATGGTAAAAGATCTAGTTTAGATGCTTACAGAATTACTAACAGAGGAGGTAAGGGGGTTAAGACAATTTCAGTTACAGAAAAAACAGGAAAATTAGTATCACTAAAAAATGTAACTGACAACGATGATTTGATGATTATTAATAAGTCTGGAATTGCAATTAGAATGGAAGTTGCATCACTAAGAGTGATGGGAAGAGCCACTCAAGGTGTAAAGTTAATTAATCTAAAACAAAACGATTCTATAGCAGCCGTTGCCAAAGTGGTTCACGATGATGATAACGTACAAGATTTAGAAGATATAGATGCTGATATTGCGAACAGCCCAGAAAATGAAAACAATTAAATAAATAAAAAATGAAAAACTTTTTAGTAACTATTTTATTTTTCTTCTCAATAATTGGATTTAGTCAAAAAAAAGAGTTGAGAAATACTCAAAAATTGTTAGATCAAAGTTTTTATAATGAAGCTTTAGATGAGCTCTCTAAAATTCAAAAACTTTATTTAGAATTAGATCAAAAATATCAAGCACAATATTATTATTTACTTGGATGGGCTAATAAAGGCGACAATAAACTTTCAGAGGCAGTATCTTTTCTTAAAAAATCTATTCAAAATGATAAATCTAACAAATACAAAGAAGAATCAAACTTACTAATTGATGAGATAGAGGGTGAACTTGTTAGACAGGCTATTGAGGATAATAAATTAAAGAATTTTGATTCGGCATCAAAAAAACTTTATGAAGCCTATTTAATTAATCCTAAAGAACAAAGATTTATCAATTACTTATATTTTGCTGCTTCAAGTTCTGTGAATGGAGAAGATTATAAAGTTGCTTTAGGGTATTACCTGTCTTTAAAGGATTTAGATTATACAGGAATTGAGTCTGAATATTTTATTACTGCTGTAGACACCGACGCCGAAGAAAAAGTAAGTGAAACAGAGTATAACATCTTAAAATCTTCTAAGGATTATATTAATCCAAGAATTGGAAAAACAGAATCTAGACTTCCTGAAATAATAAAAAATATTGCACTTATTTATGTACAGCTCGGAGAAAATGAAAAAGCTATTTCTGCAATTAAAAAAGCAAGAGAGGTTAATCCAGAGGATTTCAACCTATTATTATCTGAAGCGGATTTATACATAAAATTAGGAGACAAAGTTAAGTTTAAAGAACTTATGGAAGAAGCAATAACTAAAGATCCTAATAATGCTCTTTTATATTATAATCTTGGAGTAATTTATGGGGAACAGGAGGAATTTGAAGAAGCTATTAATTACTACAAAAAAGCTTTGGAGTTAGATCCAAATTATTCAGCAGCTTATTTAAATTTAGTTGGTTTAATATTAGAAGGTGAAAGTGCTCTAGTTGATCAAATGAATGAACTAGCCACTTCAACCAAAAGAAGTGACTATGAAAAATATGATAAATTAAAAGCGGAAAGAGAAGAATTATATGCTTCTTGCTTACCTTTTCTTGAGAAACTCATTGAAATTGATCCTAAAAACTTAGAAGCTTTAAAAACAGCTAAAAACATATATTATACGGTAGGCGATAATCAAAAGTTTAAATTAATGACTGCTAAGATTCAGGAATTAGAAAGTCAATAAGTTCTGATTTCAACTAGTTTGTGTGTGATTTTTTTAGTTTCTGAATTAATTATTCCTTTGTTATTAATTTTATCTAGTCTGATTTTTCCATAGGCATGAATAACTTCATTTATACTCAATAGTAAACCTACATGAGTGATTTTTTTATTAGAATCACCAAAAAAAGCTAAATCACCCTTATTAGAATCTTTTCTCCTTACAATATTTCCTTGAAGAGCTTGCTGACTAGCATCTCTATTAATTTTAATATTCTGTATCTTATAAACTATTTGTGAAAACCCAGAACAGTCAATACCATAATTAGTTCTGCCTCCCCACAGATAAGGGGTGTTCAAATATAATTTCACAGTTTTAACAATACTGTTTTTGATATGATTTGTTTTCTTTCCTATAAATTTAGTTTCTAAAAAATCACATGAACTTACTAAACTACCTAACGGAAGATAAATTTTTTCGTTCTTATTGTTTATGATATATCCTAATTTATCTAAAGAATATATTGATTCATTTGTATTTAAAAATTGATATTCTTTTTTACTAATAAATCTTATTTGAGAGTTATTAATCCATCCACGATAATTATCAAATTGATTGGAAATCTTAGACCACTTTTTTTCATATTTAATTATGGAAAATGTTTCTCCAAATAAAACTTGAGAGACCATTTCATTAGTACTCCCAGGATTTTTTCTAACTGCAACTACACTTAATTGACAAATTCCGTAATCCTTCATATCAATATTTAAATTTAGATAATTATCATATAATCCCTAAATAAATAATTTATACTTTTGAGTTAATTGATTTCAATGAAAGATAAGTTAAATATTTTTTTTATACTACAACCCAGTATTTACAGATTTACTCTTTTTTTTCTATCTGTAGCCTTTGTGGTTTTCATTATTCCAAAAAAGGGAAAATTTCAATATGATTTTGAACTAGAAAAACCATGGAAACACGAAACTTTAATATCTCCTTTTGATTTTTTAATACAAAAAACAGCTTCAGAAATTGAATTTGAAAAGTTAGAAAATTCCAAAAATTTCAAAAATAATTTCATAAAAATTTCAGGTTTTTCAGATTCAATAATATCCAAGATAAGTTTAAAATTAAAAGATTCCCTTTCATATTTAAACACTCAAGCAATAGTTAGGCTAAATAACATCTATGAACCTGGTTTGATTAATAATGTAGTTGATCTAAATACAGATTCTATTTTTTTATCTAGAAATCGTCAAAAAACACTATTAAGCCAACTTGATCTTAATAAATTAAATGATTTTAATTTTGATTCGATTTCATATAAATCATCTAAAGATTCTATCTTATTTAAATCTATAATTAAATCCAATTTAAAACCAGATGTTTTATTCGATGATTTAACGACTAAATATAATAAGGACTCAATTATGAGTCAAATCTCTATCCACAAAGGTTCAATTAAAAATGGAGTCTTAATAATTTCAAGAGGTGAAATAATTGATTCAGAAAAGTTTTCAATTTTAGATTCTTTAAAGTTAAAGTTTGAATCTCAAATCTGGTCAAATTCAAATTATAATATGATGACTCTTGGCTACTCAATAATAGTTGGAACAATTTTATTCTTTTTGCTTCTTTTTCTTAAGAAAAACCGTTTGGATATTTATTTAGATAATACAAAAATCACTTTTGTTTTCTTAATAATTTTAATATTTGTTGTCATTACTGTTTCTGTTTATAAACTTCAGCCAAAATATATATATGTGGTCCCCTTGTGTTCTATACCATTACTCATTAGAGCTTTTTTTGATTCAAGATTAGGGCTGTTTGTTCATCTATTAACTTTACTCATTTTAGGGTTTATTGTCACTAATAGTTTCGAGTTTTTACTTTTACATACCATCGCAGGTATAATTACTATTCTGACTCCTTCAGACCTTTACCAGAGGGCTAATTTATTTATTTCTGTTTCTATTATTACTAGTATATACATAATCTCTTACTTTTCTATCTCAATAATTAACAATGGAGATATTCAAGATATAAGTTTAAGTATCCCATTACTTTTTATTTTTAATGGGTTGGCTACTTTATTTGTTCATCCATTAATATATATCTTTGAAAAGATATTTGGTTTAGTCTCAGATGTTTCTCTTCTGGAATTGACTAACACAAATTCAACTCTTTTAAAAAAACTTTCTGAAAAGGCACCCGGAACTTTTTATCATTCTTTAGCAGTTTCTAATTTAGCTGAGGCAGTAGCAACACAAATTTCTGCAAATGTTATGCTTGTAAGAGTAGGTGCATTATATCATGATATTGGAAAAATGAATAATTCTAATTACTTTATTGAGAACCAAAGTTCGTCTTTCAATCCTCATGATGAATTAGAGCCAATGGAAAGCACTATAATTATTAAGGATCACATTTTTAATGGTATTAAAATAGCAAAAAAAAATAAATTACCAGATAGAGTCATCGATTTTATTAGAACTCATCATGGAACTTCAATGATTAGATTTTTTTATGACAAAGCACTACAATCTAATTCTGAGCCTGATGAGTCGAATTACCGATATTCAGGCCCTAAACCTTTTTCAAAAGAGACCGCAATAGTTATGATGGCTGACAGTATTGAGGCTGCATCTAAAAGTATAAAAGAACCAAATGTCAAATTGATTGAGTTATTTGTTGATAAAATAATTAACAAACAAATTGAGGATAATCAATTTATTAATTCCGATATTACATTAAAAGAAATTCAACTAGCAAAAAAAATATTAAAAGAAAAATTAAATAACATCTATCACTTAAGGGTTGAATATCCTGATTAGTTTTTTATTTTTATATTTAATTTTTTAAAAAAAAATTGACAGTAAAACAAATTTATACAAATTGCTTATCCCAAGGTGCTTATTTCATTGAAAGTAATGGAGAGGCAGCTGTAATTGATCCATTAAGAGAAATTTCTGATTATTTAGAATTAGCTAAAAAATCTAATTCTAAGATTAAATATGTTTTTGAAACACACTTTCACGCAGATTTTGTCAGTGGCCATTTAACATTAGCTAATCATAGTGGAGCTACAATTGTTTACGGTCCTCAGGCTGACCCTGATTTTAAAGCAATTATTGCGAAGGATAATCAAATTTTTAAAATAGGGGAGGTTACTTTAACAGCTATTCACACTCCTGGTCACACTCTTGAAAGTACTTCTTATTTATTAAAGGATGAACTTGAAAAAGATCATTGTATTTTTACAGGTGATACTCTTTTTCTTGGGGATGTTGGTATACCTGATGTTGCTCAAAGATATATGGGAGTTTCTAAAGAGGAATTAGCAGGTATACTATATGATTCTATTAATAATAGAATTAAACCGTTAGCTGAGGATATTTTAGTTTATCCAGGTCACGGAGCAGGTTCAGCATGTGGTAAAAATATGATGAAGGAAACGGTTGATACACTAGCAAATCAAAAATCTGTTAACTATGCTTTAAATGGGTCTCTGTCAAAAGAGGGTTTTGTTAAAGAATTAACGGATAACTTACCCCAACCACCAACATACTTTCCTTCAAATGTTAAACTTAACCAAGAAGGTTATCTTGATTTTGATATCGTTTTAGAAAAAAGCTTGAAACCCTTAAGTATTTCAGAGTTTGAATCTTTTTCAGAAGATGATAAAACTATAATCTTAGATGTAAGAAGTCAAGATCATTTTAGACTTGGTCATGTACCAGGGTCAATTTTTATTGGTTTAAATGGAGGTTTTGCACCTTGGGTTGGAGCAATTATTAAAGATATAAGTACCAAAATATTACTTGTTTGTGAAAAAAGCACTGAAAACCAAGCTATTATGAGATTATCAAGAGTAGGTTTTGATAATGTAATAGGATACTTAGATGGAGGTTTTGAAGTTTGGAAAAAATCAAATCAAACAATAGGTTCTATAGATTCAATTTCACCAACTTATTTAAAAGAAATTATAAATTCTAAAATTAGTTTAATTGATGTTAGAACTAAAAATGAGAGAAATAATGGCTATTTAAAAACTGCTCAAAATATTCCTTTAAATATAATAGACATAAACACTAATAAATTAGATAAATCTACTGATCATTATATTCACTGTGCAGGTGGTTATAGAAGTATGATAGCTTGTTCCGTACTAAAAAGATTAGGTTTCGATTCTCTCCTAGATATAAGTGGAGGATTCGCTGCAATAAGAAAAGTTGGTATTAAAATCCATTAACATGAAAAAATTATTATTATTATTATTTATAACTTTTAATTCCTGTGAACCTCAAGAAAATAAATTTAAAGTTTTAGAGTATCAGGCTTATAAGAATAATATTCTAAATAAAAACGTTCAGTTATTCGATGTTAGAACCCCAGAGGAATATAATCTCGGCCATATTGAAGGTTCAATAAATATTGATTTTAAAAATCAAAAAAAATTTAATCTATTTTTTGAAAAGTTGGATAAAAAAAATCCAATATATCTTTACTGTAGATCTGGAAATAGGAGTAAAAAGTCAGCGGACATATTAATTAAGTTGGGATTTTCTGAGGTTTATGATTTAAAAGGTGGTTTTGTTGAATGGAATTTAAATGAGCTAAAAAAAAATTAATTTTTAGTTCCAGTAACAACAAGAGTTCCTCCCCAATCATTTGATTTTCCCACAGTCCAGTTCTTTATGTTTTTATATCCACATTCTTTAAACATTTTTACCCATTGAGAAGTGGATAACAAATTCATTATACTGACATTTGTTTTTTCGGGCCAGTCATAGCAAGATTGGTTTTCTTTATAAAAATCAATTCCAATTATTAACCTTCCATAATTGTTTAACCAATTGTTGTAAAAGTTTTTAAGCACAATTAACGGATCTTCAAAATAGTACAATACTTCCATGGAATGAACTATATCTTTCTTTGAATTAGGCTTCCATGTCAGTAAATCTGCACAGTTATATTTATTTACAGTGTCTAAGCTTTGTGCTTTTTCAATCATATTTGGCGACCCATCAATTCCACTAGAGTTTAAGCAGTTTTTAATTTGAGAAACCATTCTAACTACCCAGCCAGTTCCACATCCTGCATCAATAAATGTAAACTCTTTTTGATCATATAAAACAAATTCCAGCATATTTTTAACAGATTCTAAATGGTTTTTTTCCATACCATCATCTTTACCATTAATTACCCATTCACTAAATATTTCTATAGGATGTTTTTTCATTATTTATACTTTTTTTTGAGTGAATAGCAAATAGGTTATATAAAACAAAATTAAGATGATAAACTCCCAGTTTAAAATGTAAAATGGCCAATCACCAAAAACTAATGGGTTCTTAATATTAGGTGCTTCGGCTAAATACATATAATTTGAACCAATCATAAAATTTAGAGGAATTATTATGGCCATACAAATATTTAAAATTATTAAAAGTCTTAACCAAGAAAATTTTGATAATTTATATCCAAGATGGTAAAACATAAATAAAGGCATAAAAATTATAGTTCCATGACTGGAATAATATTGAATATATTTAAATA
>Ga0257106_1000663_pt1 | contig 19196 bp, 12 predicted proteins | sample LP_taG_3_FD_190177 | JGI IMG/M metagenome (GOLD analysis project Ga0257106, IMG submission 190177) | Marine microbial communities from Northeast Subartic Pacific Ocean, Canada - LP_J_2011_P26_10m | ecosystem: Environmental > Aquatic > Marine > Oceanic | place: Canada: Northeast Subartic Pacific...
AAAATGGACGAAGCGTACGAACGTAAGCGATTGGAAGAACGCGCGGAGATGGACGACGACGCGTACGGCGAGTACTATCCTGGTTTTGACGCCGGATTTGGCGGCGAGATAGACGACGACGACGATGTCGATACCGACAGGGATAAGGACAAAGATAAAGATACCGGCGAAGAAGAAAAAGGGAAGAAAGGGAAAAAGAAGAAAGAACTCACGGAAGCGCAAAAAATGAAACAGAAAGAAAACGAAGCGTATCAGGCCATGCAGAAGCACATGAAGGAGAAATATTCCGACAAGTACGATGCCGCGTTCGGGGTCGTCGAGAAAGAAAAGGACAACGAGAACAACGAAGCCGAGGATACAAAAACGGAGGAGGAGAAAGAAGGCGTCGCCGGCGGAAAACGCGCCAAGCGTCTTAAGATCTGATTCGTAATACTATACATCTAATAGTTTAAAATACGTGTAAAAGTCAAAGTCTCGCTCGCATCTTTTTCTGCATTTACGAGCTCGTGTTTGTTGTTGTCGGATGGTTAAAGTTGCGTCCCAAATGGGTTTTGGAAGCAGATGCATTTTTTGCCTTTTGCGTTTGTGTACTACTAAGCAGTGGAATATTATACCTGGTAGTAAGCTGTTTAAGGGAATATTTCCTTCACTGTTTTCCAATCTCTTTTCTTCCCCTAAAAGAAACCCTCGGAGAAAGAGATATACGCGCTTTTCACACGCTTGCACAACAGAGAGCTCGAGTTTGGGATCGTAGTCTTCCTCTTCTCTCTTTTACTCCGTTTGTGCTCGTGTTTGTGCGCATTCATTATTCGCGAATGAGAGGAAGAATTTAAAAGCGAAAATCGACGAATCGGGGAGGAAGAATTTAAAGCGCGAAAGATGTCGACGCTGATGCACCAACGGCACTTGCTCTTGCTCGAAAAGAAGCACAGACGAAACGAGACGACGTGGTTCGTGACGAAATCTGCACTCAAGAAAGGAGAGACGAGGAGGAAAAACTTTCACGTCGTTCCTCGTCGTTTGTTGCTCTGCTGTCTTATATTGGTCACCTTGGTGTTGTTCTCTCGATTTTATGCAACAAAGACGTCGGCGACGTCGCCGTCGAAGATGCAACAAACGACCACCCGAAGAAGAAGAGTAGGAACGGTTAAAGAATTCGTTGGATGTAATAACGACGACAAGGATAACGAAGATGACGACGACGAAAAGATGGATGCGAAGGACTTCGTGCTCCGCTCGATCAAAACCACTCGAGTTCGCTCGAAACCGTTTGCGAGTTACGTGCACTTGTGTCGCGTGTTCCCTAGAAAACTCTATCGAGAAATGACGGAGTATTTCCCACCGAAAGAGGCTTTAGCGCCGGCAAAATTGACGAATCATAAGTTAAGATATAAAATCGATCGTGTCGGGAGTTTACTCGATCTTCCCGAGGCAATGAAGAAGACGTTTAAGAATTTCACAAAGACGGTAGAGGTGTGGTCAAAAGCGGAGAAGATTTTGTTATCGGAGAGGTTGAGGGAGACGGTGTTTAAAAAGTTAGAGGTAGACGAGGTCGAGAAGAAAACACGGTCGAAGGATTTTCGGATACAAGTGGACGTTGGCGGGTTCACTTTAGGGCCGCACCCTGATTCACCGAAAAAAATCGTGACGTTGATGTTGTATTTTCCAAAAGAAGAGGAAGAGGAAAGCAATAAAAAACTCTTCGGGACGTGTTTGTATACGAAAGAACAATATGAAACGTTCGCAGACAACGACGAAGGAAAGGAAGTATTACCATCTTGCGAGAAGAAGTTTTTGTTTGAACCAAACACGGGATACGCGTTCAAAGTAGGCGAGGAAAGTTACCACGGCGTGGACGACATCCCGCCGCGCTGCGAAAGAAGAACTCTTTTGATTAACTGGTACTCGACAAGCAAACCAGTAGGGAGTCAATCTGGAATCTTTCCAAACATTTGGGATATTATTAGAGGGGATGCGTAATCTTAGAAACATGTACATAATGAGTAACATTCGCGGCGGCTATAGCTAAAACATTTACTACTCCAAAAACGAATTTAGAGCGCGTAGAAGTGCTTTAAATACTCCAACGCCTCTTCGTTCGTGGAACACACTTTCAAATGTTCCTCCATTTCTCCTTCATTCACTAAACCGTGCTCTACACACGACACGGTGATGAACTCTAAAAGCTTGTCAAACACGCCGTCGTAATTCATGAGCAAAAACGGAACCTTCTCTTCGCTCCCGATCCGTCGCAACTGAAATAAAGTCAAAATCTCCGCGAACTCGTCCATCGTGCCGATACCGCCGGGAAGGCAAAAGAATGCCGTCTTCGTGTCCTCTTTCCCGTTCCTCACGCCCGCGTCGACGAGTCCGTGCTTCCGCGCGCTAAAGAACGAACACGTGGCGTATTGAGATTCGTTCAAGTACGGATGCTTCCGAGTCTTCTGCCTTCTTATGACTTTGCCTTCAATGTCTTCTCGTTCCTCTTTCTCGCCCATTAATATCAAGATACCACTCGCTTTCCCGTTCGCTTCCAACCCTCCTAAGGTCACCGCATCCATCAAGCCCGGCCCGATGCCAGACCACGTCGTGCACTCCAACAACACTGCCACTTCTTTGGCTAAACTCTTCGCGCGTTCAAAATGGACGTGCTCTTTATCTATTCTACTCGAACCTAAATATACTGCCCCTCGACCGTTCCTTTCCACGAGGTCGCACACGAGGTTTAATTCCTCTCCGATTGTCGTCACCGACTGCCGATTCTTTTGTTGTTGTTGTTGTTCTTGTTGTTGTTCTCCAATTGGAGTCACCGACGGTCTCTTCTGAAATTGTTGTTGTTTTCTTCTCGATGATGATGATTTCGTCGAGCAGCCAAACGAGACTCTCGGAATAAAGCCACCGCTGCTAAAACACCGAGGAAAACTCATACTCGTCGTCGTTCCATTTCCGTTTCCGTGTCGGGCAGAGAGAGAGAGATGAAGAGAGATGAGTAGAGCGAAAATGCGTCACTTTTCCAATTCAACAATGAAGAACAACAACGACGCGAAGAAGAAGACAAAGACCATCATCGCGGACGAGCAACCTCGTCTCCTCGAGAAAAAGGAGAAGAGGACGAGAGGAGAAAACCAGAAGAGCACCAACAGCGCTCTCGACGAGAGTTCTCTCTCTTTATCTTCTTCTTCTTCTCAAGAAGCGTTAATACCGTTAGGGACAGACGAGGAAACCTACCACGTTTACTCCGCGGTGTTTATTAAACTCTTCTCTTCCTCTTCTTCTTCTTCTTCTTCTTCAAAAACGAGGAAGACGACAGTAAAACGAGGCGGAGAAAGCTTTGAAAAGTTTACAAACAGAGAGGCGTTTCTATCGCTCGCGTTTTACGGCGGCGACGAGGAGGAGGAGGATGAGAACGAATTTGGTGGTCGGAGGAGCAGCACAAGCAGCACCTTGAATAGCGTCGTCTCTTTGGAAAGAGTTTCATTGAGCGGCAGAAGCGACAACAACAAAGTCGGAGGAGGAAAAGTGTCTGTCGTCCCCTGTGTGGCTGCCTTTGCCTCGATGGACGAGATTCGATTCGCGACGAAGTCTTCTTCTTCTTTGCGTTTTGTTTTGACCAACGCGGAGAACAAACGCGTGTGCGAAGGAAGGCTGAACACCGCTTCTTACCCGGCGGTGGCGTCGATTTGGAGTCGGGTTGAGAGCGAAGAAAGAGACGAACGAGAGGAGGAGGAGGAAGAGGAGAAAGGCAAAAACGTTTTGTCGCCGACGGAAAAGAAAGCAATAACGACGGGAAAGGCGACGAGGGGAAAACGAAGAGGAGAAAGCAGCGACGAGGAGACGTGCCGCTTGGAAATGTCGTTCGTCGGTGAAAACGCGACGGTGAAAGCGTCGTGCGAGGTACCCGCGGAGAAGTTTTTTGCCATCCCCCGCTCGAATGAAAGACGCGTCTCTTCTTCTTCCCGGGAGCATTCGCCGACGCCGTCGTCTGAAAGAGGAGGAGGCGCGGGTTCCGAGAAATCCGTCTCTTGGCACGAATTCAACGTCGATCGAAGAGATGATTTCGCGAATAGCAGCGGGGACGACGACGTCGATGACGACGAAATCGACGACGACGACGAAAAGAACGATTTGAAAACTCTACTCGTTCGTGGTAATACTACTACTAATAGTAGTGAGAGTAGTAGTCACATCAACGGTAAAGAAGAAAAGATAATGAAACTGGCGATGATGCGAAACAAAAAGAACTCAAAGTTAGTCTCCTGCTTGCGAGAACTGATTCCGTTAGAAATTCCTTCCGCGGTTGCTTCGTCTGGAAACATGATTTTGCGAAAAATCGACGATTCGAAGGCTTACGCTCAAGACACGACGGCGCTGATACGAGCGCAGTACGCGGAATTGACCAAAGAATGGAATCACACGAAAGCAAAACTCAATTCATCCGGCGATATCATCTCGGAAGAAGAAGAAGAAGAAGACAGCATTCGCGGTACGAACCGCGCGTTAGTCGGGATGCAACAAATGACCATCGTTGACGACGGCATGAAAAGTGTCGTCAGCGGAAGAGCCGGAGCAAACGCCTCCACGGAAACCCACGCCAACGAACTTTCGTGGTTCTCCGCGGGCGTGCGCATTGGCGTCGGCGTTGGATTGGGAACGTGCTTAGGTGTTGGAATAGGTGTTGGAATTTTGGTCAACGGTATGGTCGCTGGTAAAGATAAAATCGCACGGATCCGTACGGTCGTAAAAAGCAGAATAACCGGAAGTTAAAGAAGAAGAAGAAGAAGAAGAAGAAGAAGAGATCAGTTTAGACGCTCGCTCGCTCGCTCGCCGCAAAGAGAGTTGTTGTTGTTGATAGTATTGAACTACTTTTAATAATATTTTATACTCGAAGAAAAATGATATACAAAAGGTATACAAAAGGCTATGGATATATACTATATACCTCTTCCCACGACTCCTACAACGAATACCCGAGTTGCACCAACAATTGTCCCAACCACTTTTGCGTCGCCGCATCGTCCTTCAGATGCGCGGTAAACGCCGGATCTCTCAACTGATCCGGAAAGCACCTCCTCAAACACTCCGCCGCTCTCGGATTATCGCTCAACCGTAAATAACACCTCACGATGTGCTTCAACAACCTCGCGCTCGGCTGTTCCGCCAACTGCGCGACCATCCCCCCTAACACCGACCCGACCGCGTAGCACCTCTCCGCCGTCGCGCACGTGTACGCCAAGCCGACTTCGTCCGATAAAATTTTCTGCACGATAAACGTCGCCACCGTTTTTGACAGCTCCGACCCTAACTCCATCGTTCGTAAACATAACGGGATTATCTCTGTGCTTAGTAAGAAATTAATCACCTCAGTGTCGTCCACTTTCACCAACGCGCCAATGACCCCTAAAGACGTCAACCGTAAATACTCGAACGGTCTCGTTTTGCTCACCGTGTTCAAAAACGGGTACAAGAACAGAGGCACGTGCGCGTTTAAAAACTGCGCTCGCGTGTCCGGATGCGACGCCACGCACTGTAGTAAAGCTAACGCGTTGCACACTCTGTTCGATGCGTGATTCGTGAGCGACGGAGGTGATAACAGAGGATAAATGGAGACGATTTCTTGCAACAGAGCTGGGACGACGCCGTAGGAGTGCCACAGAACCGGGGCGAGATCGACGAACAAATCTCGCCGTTTGCTGATGTCTAACAACGCGTTTTCTCTCGTTTCTGGGTCTTGTAACGCGGCGACGAGGTGTTCCATCTTTAACGCTTGCGATGAAGAATTGTTAGAACTGCTCAATTGTTGCTGCTGAGCGGCTTGCGCAGCCATCATCATCTCGTGTTATGTGTTTACGAATCGTCCAATCGATTGGAAATTTTACTCCGCTGCTTCTTCGATTGTATCGAGGAAATGTCGAGCTCGAAATTGTGTATTCTTCGGTTTCTGATACTAAACCGTGAGTGATGAATGGTTGTTGGAAAATCTCTTTATTCAGTGCTATGAGCAGTAGTCTTATAGTACGTTTACTTTGAGAGTCAACTTCACAGTTTTAGATTGAATCTTGTCTTTCAAATGTGAAGATCTCTTTCAAGTGCGGAACTTACCTCAAAAAGAAAGCTTAAGAGTTTGTTGTTCTGCTGTTCTGTTGTTGTCTCGCGCTTTTCGGTGGTGTTTGACGACAAAGAAGAGAAAGAGAGAGAGGGTTTTATATAACACTCCTTTTTCCTCTCTTTTCTGCTTGCTGCGCGCTCTCTTTTGCTTCTGAGAGTAGTATTAGCAGTGCATTCACTTCGTATCATTAGGCTGATGAGCGCAGAGAATGGAAAGCGGAGAAGAGGATTCGTTTCCTTTAAACGGACGACGACGATGCGATTTTTGGTGTTCTTCATCATCGGAGCAGTGGTGATTTTGATGACGACGATGGGTGTTTCTTGTTCTGACGATGATGTCCGGGAGGAGGATGTCGATATCGTCGTCCCTAAAGTCATCAGTCGACATTTCACCACGGTCGACTCAAAGACTGGGTTCCCGTTCGCACTCGATCCCGTGTTGGATGTGCTCGAAAAAATCTTGATCCCAACATCATCCTCTTTCTCTGACGATGATGATGATGATGACGAGGAAAAAGCAGAAGTAAAGGAGACGTTTACTAAGGAGAATCCAAAATACAAAGGGTATTACTGTCCTTTCGTCGGCCACGCGAAGTGCGAGGAGACGGATTCGCCGGAAAAGTACCACGGCGTGGACGCGTGGACGATCGACGAGACGTTCGAAGGCGTTTCGCCACCGGAAAACGTACCTTTGGGAGAGTTTGACCAGACGAGGAAAGTACCGTCGCCGTGGCGCGCGTTAGGCGTGAGAGAGAGAGAAGGCGAGAAGGCTTTGAAGGAGGTGTTGAGGCAGAGGAGGAGAGGCGGCGGCGGCGGGAGTAGTAGTAGTAGCGAGGAGGAAGAGGATTCGTGGACGCTGAAGTACGAGAACAACAACAACGCGGATTATTTTTACGAGGATGACGCGAAGTCTTCTTCTTTTGCTTCTTCTTCTTCGTCGTCGTCGTTTTCGTCTGAGGAGAAAATCGAGGAGGCGTTCAACTCCGCCATGCGCGTGTTGCAATTTCACGATTCGGACTTGGAACGCATAAGAAAAAGTAGGAAGTATAAGAACAAACACTATCCTGGTGAGGAAGCCATGCGAATGGGCATCGAACAAAGGTTTGGAAACATCAAGACGGCTTTGCTTGATTTCATGGAATTACTCATCAGTTCGAAAGAAACGAAGAGTCCCATGGAGGTTTACATTGAGTTGCTTCAAATGGGTAATTGTTTTCGGGCGAGAGGCGAGTTGGGCGACGCGGATTACGCGACGGATGCGTTCGAGATGGCCTTGTTAGCGAAAGGCGTCGCCAGGACGCAAAACGTGGAAGTGTACATGTTTTATGGCGAGTTTAAAATGTACTTGAACGAGTTACCAGCGGCGAAAGCGTTGTTGCAAGAAGGCGTAAAGCAGGATCCTCGCAATCAACCGATGTATTTCGCGTTAGGTAACGTCTGCGCGAGTCAAGGTCAGTGGGAGGAGTCGATCGCGGCATTTGGGAAAGCGGTAGAACTCGCTCCGGGACACGAACGATCGAGAGAGGCGTTGGAGGCAGCTAAGAAACACGCGGTTGGCTCGAACAGACGCATGTACGCCGCTTTGTGTTTGTTGCTCTTAGCAGTTTTAGCGTGTTCGTCGATGATTATTTTCTTAATGGGCAGTAGTAGTAGCGGTAGCAAAGAGAAAAAGGCGAAAGACAAAGAGAGCAAAAAGCGCAAGTAAAGTGTGTTTTATTGTATGATACTAATGCAAGCGTACGTAGTAGTAATAAAATCTCAATCTATTGGCCAAACAAGCTCGGAATATACGCGTGATACGCAAACTCAGGGTCAAACACGAATTGCGGGAACCACATTTCCGACGGATCTAACAGTTTGTGCCAAAACAAAACGATCCACGGGCCGACGCTTCCTAACGCCACGTTCAACCAAATCGCGTATTTCATCGGCATCTGTTTCCTCCACCCTAACGTCGAGATGAAAATCAACAACGCGACGGTTAAAGACCCAGTCGTACCTTTTACCAAACGCAAATGAAAATCACTATCGTTGAAGAGTTGACTCGTGTGCCAAAACTGTTCCGGTCCCAAGTACGTGTACACGGCCATGTAGCAGTTATCGAATACCGCCGCGGCGGCGTTCAAACCGACGTACGTCAACGTCGCCGCGTCTGGCGACATTTTCCCTAATCTCTTGCGACTTCCAGCCGTGATGAATTTATTCAATTTATTCCCGAAACTCATATCTTCCTCCTTCACGTCTCTCGGTACCTCCGGAACCAACGCCAAACAAAACTCCGTGCTCTCCCACAACTTGGCGATGGAAAAATACCAAAACGGCATCACCGCCCAAAACATCCAATCCGGCGCGTCTGGTTGCGCCGACCAGGCAATCCAAACCACCCCTTGAAACGACGCGACAAACGAATACCCGAGCTGCATGGCGTACTTCCCTTCTTTGCTCGCTTTAAATATGTTCATCAAAGGCCCGTACGATAACGAGTTCACCAAAAACAACGACGACGTCACCCACATCCACGTCCACCCCGGGCTTTCCCTAAACACCCTCTCTAAAACCACCGCATACAACGCAACCGCTAACGCACCAGCGCCAGAAAACACGTGCAAAGTTGACGCTAAAGTTCTCGATTTTCTCTGAATCGGGTTCCCGATCGGTCTCGGCACCGCCGAAGATCTCCAGAGCGCGTACGCGGTGCCAAAAAACAACGTCGCCAAGTACACGTCTTCGATGTACCCGCCGACGCCGGGCGCGTGGTTCCCAACTAACCCGTTCCAAAACGAGAGCATAAATCCCTGAATCTTCTCCAAAGATTCCTCGGGACCACCGTTCAAAGCGACGATCCCGCCGGCGATCATCGCCGTCGCGAGAAGCACCAGATTTTCATCAGAAGAACTGTTGTTGTTCTCGTCGTCCTTTTTTGACTTCTTCTTCTTCACCGCTTCGTCCTCCTCCTCCTCCGCACCTTCCTCGACTTCTTTCTCCGCGACGACGACCACACCCAGCATCGGTTGCTCATGTTGCTCCGATATAGATGATTGTTGTTCTCGTTGCGACGAAGAAGAAGCGCATCGGATCGATGAAGATGTGGACGCTCCCAAACTGGATAACAGACGGTTCTGGTGTTTTTCTTCTCGCGATGATTGTTGTTTATTATTACGAGGTACTATTGGTCCCCTCAAAATCCTCCTCCTCCTCGAGGAAGACGGAACAGAATAACAATGACTCCGCCCCGTTTCGGTCGCTGCTGTCGCCTTGGTAATCATCATATATTGATGATTATTTGTGCGTGTTCTTTGAAAAGTATGGAGAAAAAAGAGAGAGAAAGAAGGGGAGGAAGATACTCTCAAGTATTAGGGTTTAATACCCTAAATTTTGCCTTGGTTTTTGCCTCGTCTGAATTTCGTCATTTTCGCTTTCGTTGCACACACTTTCGAACGAGCGATTAAGCGACGGAAACATCGTCATGACGCAACAACAAGGACGCGATGATGTCATGAGTGCTCCTTCTTTGATCCAAGTCCCAATCGGCGACAGCGGCGAACACGTCTCGATCGACCCGCACAATCTCTCCCAAACGAACGTGGAGGACATTCTCGGCGTCCTCCAATCGGAATTGGCCCCGTTGCGAGTGTGGTTGGAGTGCGCGAAAGCGTACTTGGCCGAGGATAACGAGGAGGCGTTTTTGGAAATCGTCGGGAGCGGGTGTTCGCAAGGTGAGCGCGTTTTTATCATTAACTCGTCGTTCTTTGTCTTCTTTGTCTTCTTTGTCTTCGATTTTCGACGAGTTGCGATCCGATGTCGATCGATCGTTTTTCCCCAACCTTTGCTGACACTTTTGTTCTCTCGTTCTCTCTCTCTCTCTTCGAACAACAACAAAAACAACCTAAACAACAGAAATCGAACAGTACTACCCGAACGACGCGTACGGTCGCGCGAAACTTTTGTGCTGTTCGGCCGCGCACCAGGTAAACGTTGCCGCCCGATTACGATTAGGAGGAAAAGGAAAAGGAGGAGGGCAAGCGAATAATACGAATGCGCAAAGACGACAAGAACATTTAACGCGAGCGGATAAACTGCTCCAACGCGCGTTCGCGATCGCGTCGAAAGAACAAGTGGTAGCAATCACGAGAGCGCACTTGTTGTTCGAGAAAGGAGAAAAGCCAACCGCGGAGAAGATTCTCGATTCGGCGTTGGCGATGAAGGACGGCGGGAGAGACAACGTGGCGGCGATGTTATGGAAAGCGAGGAGACTGTTCGTGGAGGAAAGGAAATATTCGGAGAGTTTGACGTGGTATAAGAGGGCGTTGAAGATGCATCCGCAAGCTCCTGCGGAGGTGAGGTTAGGGTTAGCCGCGTGTCACTTTGCGATGAAAGATTTCGCGAGCGCGAGGTTGGCGTTTGCGAGAGCGGCGGACATGGATAACGAGTGCGTGGACGCGTACGTTGGGTTGGCAAAGTGCGATTTAGCCGAGTTTGAGGAGGTTGGGACGAAAGAACACGCAGATGCCGTGGAGAGGTCGGTGGAGAATTTGTATAAAGCGTTTGAGATTGATCCGACGACCCCGTTAGTATCGTTGACGTTGGCGGAACATTATTTGTACTCCTCCGCTTCCGCCGGCACGTCTTCGGAGGAATTGAAAAACATCGAAACTTTAACGGATGGGATTATTAAAAACGAGAAAGAATCCAGCGTGTTTCGCGCGGAGGCGTTGTTTATTCGAGCGCAAGCGTTCCACGCATCTGGTAATTTACCGAGCGCGTTGACGTATTACCAATCCGCGATTGATTTAGACAAAAATTTTGCCGCGCCGCACTTTGGCGTAGCGCAGATTTTCTTGAAACAAAACGATGCGTTCGAAGCGAAGAAACACTGCGAGAGAGCGCAATCGGCGTATCCGGAAAGTTTGTTCGTGAAGAGAGCGTTTGGGAAGTTGTGCGCGGCAGTAGGTGATTCCAAACGAGCCGTGGAAATGTACGATTTCGATCCGTACAAGAGAGACGGCACGGATTTTCAAACCATGTTAGAGCTCGGAGAATTATTGGAACGTTCGGACGCGACGAGAGCGTTAGAGGCGTACGAGAAAGCGATGAACATTGCCAAGAAAGTTGGAGATACCATAGATGCGGTGACGTTGAATAACGTTGGCGTGTTGAGAGCTCGATTGGTGACGAGTACAACCGGCGCCGAAAAAGAAGATAATCAAAACAACAAAGACAAAAATATTAGCAAGAATGATGACACCGACGTGAAGAACAAAGAAGCATCTTTACACTCTTTGGAAGAGTCCCTCGATATTCTCTACCCGGAAGCTGCCCCGAACGTTGCTTCGAAACTTCAAAAAGGCGACAAGAAAGCTATCGATTTGGCGAAGAAACTTCCCGCGCCGGCGCGAGCGGTCGCGTTCAACTTGGCCAAAGCCGAAGAGATTTTCGGCGAAGAGAAGAAATCTTCGAGTTTGTTCGAGACTTTGAACAAGTCTAACCCGGACGATATCGACGTCGCGTTACGGAAAGCGATCGAACTGTGCGAACGGTTCGGGGATTTCGAAGGCGCTTTAACTAAAATCACGGAAGCGTTGAAACGAAACCCGGGCAACGCAGACGCCGTCGCCACTAGCGGTTGGGTTTTAATGAAGCAACGCAGATGGAAAGAAGCCGAACAACAATTCGAAGAGTTGAGAGAGTTACCGAGCGATCTCGCCGAGGAGGATAAGTTCCATCTTCGCAACGCGGCTGGTGGCGGCGACGAGGCGAGCAAAAAAGATGACGACAAAACGTTGAAGCACGACGAGTACGCGTTGGTTTCCGCCGGCAACGCCGCGTACTACTCCGCGTTAAAAGAAGGTTTACACAAACGTTCTGATCCGAAAATCCGCCAACGAGAAGATGATCACTACAAAAGAGCCGAATCGTTGTATAAGAAAGCGCTGGTGAAAGAACCAACCAACGCGTTTGCGGCGAACGGTTTAGCCATTCTCCTCGCCGAACGCGGTCGCATGGACGACGCCAAGGCGGTTTTCACGTTAGTTCAAGAATCTTTGGAGATTGAAAACGCAGGTATTGCCGGTACATCTGCCTCCGCCGCCACCAAAATCCTCTCTGAACTCCAAGCGGACGTCCTCGTCAACCTCGGTCACATCGCGTTAGCGAAAGCGCAATACGCCGCCTCGCTCAAATTCTACGACCGCGCGCAGCAGGAATTCTACCACGGCACGTCGCACGAAATCATGCTCTTTCAAGCCCGGGCGCATTACGAGAACCAAAATTTGCTTCAAGCGAAGAAGACGTTACAGGAAGCGTTGCAAATCGCCCCGATGAACCATCGCGTTCGATTTAACTTGGCGTACGTTGTCCAAGAACTCGCGCAGAGGTCGTTGAACGATACGTTGAAATCCGTCTCTTCGGAAGGTCGCGTCGCGAGAGTCGAGAAAGCTTTGGAGAACATTCAAGTCGCGTTGCACATGTTTACGCAACTGAAAGTGTTAGGGAACCAACCGAAATTCGGTTTCGATACGAAACGTACGACCGTGCACGCGAATTTTTGCAAACAAGCGTTGGAAAAGTCCAAGCCGCACTTGGAGAAGGCGCACGCGGATGAGGAAAAATTGATGAAGTCGAAGAAAGCGCAGATGGAAGCGAGAAAAGCGCTGGAGGAAGGACGTGCGAAAGAGAAAGCGGCGAAAGCTTTGGAAGAAGAGCAAAAGAAACGAGAGTTGGAAGCGATTGCTGCAGAAAGCGAGAGAAGATTCAAAGAGACTCGCATGCGCTGGGAAGCGAGAGCTCAAGCGAAGAGGGGCGGAAAGGATTACAACCCAGAGGATGGCGACGACATGGAGGATGGCGGCGAAGGCGCCGTCGTCGGCGGAGAAGGCGTTCCCAAGAAGAAAAAGAAGCCGGCGGCGAAAAAGAAGGAGAAAAAACCGAAGAAGCCAACGACGAATGGTTCTTCGTCATCCTCTTTGTCTTCGAGCGGCTCGAGTTCGGATTCGGATTCGAGCACTTCCTCGGATTCCGACGACGACGTCGATACCAAAACCGCCAAGGCGCAAGAACCGCAAACAGAAGAAGAGAAGGCCAAGTTGAAAGAGAACGCGAAAGCGGCTTTAGCCGCCGCGGGATTATTTGATTCAGACGACGACGACGACGACGACGACAAGAAGGAAGAAAACGATGCGCCTGGCGCGGCGTTCTTAGCCGCCGCGAACAAACGCAAAGAGCAAGAGAAGAACGTAGAAGAGGACGAGGACGAGGGTGAAAAAAACGCGGAAGAGGAGGAACCTTCAAAAAAGCGTCGCGTGATGATTGACGACTCGGACGACGACGAATGAATATAATAAACTCAACAACGATACTTAGGTAGCATTACTTTCTTTATTATTGTACCACGGTACCAAGGTAATAATAGATTATTATTACCCACATTAGCAAATCTACGACTACCTCGCTATGCATCATCATCTAAAAACTATTTTTCAGCATCACCAACGCTCGCGTCGTCGCCTTCCTCCTCTAAGAACGTTTCAAAAAACGCGCTCAACAAAACGCTCGCGGAACTCGCCCAAAAGCACACCGCGAACCCGGTCCTCACGTCGTTTTCGAACGCGGTGTATATAACGCCCGATAATATCGTTCCAAACAAGCGTCCAAACGCGTTAGCCATGTAATAAAAGCCAACCGACATGGACAGTTTGTTCCCTTCGGCGTATCGAACGACCAAATACGAGTGGATGGCGCTGTTCACCGCGAAGAGAAACGCGAAGAAGGCGATGCCGAGAACGACTAAAACAGCTCTCTCAGTTTCGTATTTTTCCTCATTCTTTTTCGAATCAAACAATTCAGTAGAAACGCACGCGCCTAAAAACAACGGGCACAACACCAATAAAACGTTCCACAACACCGCGACGCGCTTGTTCGGCGGCGACTGCTTCAGCGGTTTCAACACCAACGCCGGCGTCCAGGATTGCAACTGACCGTACACGATGATATACCCGGCTAACATCGCTCCGACTGCACTTCTGGACCATCCCATCCCGCCTATTGAATCTCTCAAAAAGAACGGCAACGGAATCTCAAACCATAAATCTCTCGACCCGAACAGAAACACTCTGGACAAGGACAAATACTTCGTGTTTCGATTTTGCGTCAACGCTTTCTTCAACGTCACGTTTTCCTTCCCCACGCGTCCTAAATCTTTGCTCAAACCAAAAAACCCAAACGGTAACGCGATTACGATGAGTGCAATCATGACGATCAAACTCGTCGCGTAACTTATCGTCAACAACCACGCGCCGAGAAAATACCCGACCCCTTTGAACGAATTCTTCAGCCCCGTCAAACCGCTCACGAGGACGAACAATCGATTTTGCTTCTCATCCGGAGTGACCAGTTTCGTGACCGTTTTCCCGCCTAACTTTGTTAAATCCTTCGCAATCCCACACAACGCTTGCGCACCGGTCACGTACGCGATCGCTTCCATCTTCGACCACGCGTCGTCCCACGCGAATAAAGCGCTCAAACCTGCGATTTGCAGCCACAACCCCACCAACAACGTCAACCGAATCCCCCATCGCGCGCCCATAATCCCGGCGATCAAATTCGTCAAAACTCCCATCAACTCGTACAGGGAGAACATGATTGCAATTTCCATCGCGGTGAACGCTTTCCCGTACGCGTGTAAGAGGACAATCATTCGCACCGCCCCATCGGTTACGGTGAATAAAATGTAGGTGATGGAGACGATGGCGAATGGGAACAACGCGTGTGGTTGTTTCTTTTCATTATTAACTCCAGTCTCCGCATCACTTCCACCTACTCCTACTCCTTCACCTTCAGACGTTTTCATTCCTCTACACCGCTCGAAAAGCTTTCGCTGTTAGAAAGCGCTTCTCTTGTCGTACGTTTACGGAGACGTAAGAGTTTGAACAATGGGATAAATTGGAATATTCCTCTAGAGTTTAGATACGAATTCGAAGGCATTTGCGTCACAAAGAAGGCGCACGATATCGTAAATTCCTGCGCTCGCACGAACGAGAACTACAGCAACGAGAACAAATACAGAAGTACTACTATTTTTGCGCAGAATACGCGTAAGAAGAGAGAAAAATGGGATTCCTCCGACGAATCCAAGACGTGGACCTTCGGGAGAAAATCGTCCTCGTGCGAGTGGACCATAACGTGACGATGGTTGAGTCGAAGAAGTCCGACGGTTTAACCGTCATTTCCGACGCGTTCCGGGTGGAAAGTTCGATACCGACGCTATACGCGATAATCGAACGAGGCGGGAGGCCGATTTTGATGACGCACGTGAACCGACCGAGAGATAAAAAGACGAAGAAAATCACGATGGATGAGAAAAGAGACGGGACCAAGGCGATTGCGAGATATTTGAGCGAGAAACTCGGGTGCGTGTTTGCGAGTCCGAGAGTTGTGGAGAAGACGGACAAAGCGGGAGAAGAAGAGGAGGAGGACGGCGGGATCGAAATGTCGCAATTTTTTAAAGATGGAACGATGCAAACAATGATTGCGGATTTGAAAGCGCGAAGGATTGGCGGGATATACATGCCGAACGTGAGATGGTTTAGCGGAGAAGAGAGAGGCGGGGAGGAGTGCGGCGCGCGATTGGCGAGGGAGATGGCGAACATGGCGGACGTGTTCGTGAACGACGCGTTCGGGTCGTGGCAGCCGCACGTGAGCACGTTTGATGTGGCAAAGTTGTTGCCGAGTTACGCCGGGTTGTTGATGCAGAGAGAGTTGGACGCGATGAGGAGAGTTTTGGAACCGGTTCGACCGTTTGTGGCGGTCGTCGCGGGATCGAAAGTGAACACGAAGATTGGGACGTTGATCAACGTGGCGAAAAAATGCGACGCGTTGATTCTAGGTGGAGTGATTTATAACGCGTATTTATCGGCGAAGTATGGAGTGAAAATCAAAGGCGTGGACGAGGAGGACGTGGAGTTAGCGAGGACGCATTTAGTGAACGCGGAAGAGGTGCGAGAGAAACTTTTGGAGTTGCCGACGTTAGTCGAATCGAAAGAAATAGACGGATGCGGATGCGTGCCGGTCGATGGGAGGTGCACAACCATGCCGAAAGAGTACGACGACATTCGCTTGGTGCACATAAAAGACATGAAGCCTGGGAATGAATACTCATTCACCAACGATGTCGCTTCGATTTCGTACTCAGACGAGAAGATTGTCCAGGCGGTGAGAACGGCAAAGACGATTTTAGTCAATGCGGTTATGGGATACACTTCGAAAGGCTTTCACGAAGGCACCGTTGGGCTAGACGAGCTCATTCACAACAACACAGATAGTTCATCGCCGGCGAACGTCTTTTTTGGCGGTGGTGATACTCTCCAAGAGTTCAAATCCTTATCGCCGGGAAGTTATCTCAACGCTCTGGAAAATCCTCAAACGTATTTGTTCACCGGAGGCGGGACGGTGTTGAAAGTCATCGAAGTAGGCGAGGCTGGAAAGTTAGACATTGTTCGAGTCTTGACCGAAGAGGAGGACGAAGACGAAAGAATACAAGACAAAAATAAAACGTCGTCGCTCACCGACGCGGATTTATACGACGACGAAGACGATGAAAAGCGGGAAGATCGAAAGGGAGATAAAGAAAACGCGACGACGACGACGACAAACGTCCTCGTCGCGAAAATAAAACAACCCGAATGCAACGCCGACCGAGTAAACTGCGATTGCTCGGATCTAAACGCGCACTACCCGCACCAGCGCTTGTAATTATAAAATAATTTGTATCATCAATAAAACGTGTGTTATTATCATTTGTAAATAGTATTCGATAGTATTCGTGTGCGCGTTGAACCTTTCTCTTTCATCGAATCTCTCGTTACTTCTTTCACTTCACATTTTTTGCCTCAAAGGCTGCTTTCGACTTATGATTTTAAAAGAGGAAACGGACCCTTCTTTCGACGACGATGACGACGAAGAAGGAGACAAAGCGCCGTCGCCGTTACCAGCGGTGATAAGCAGTTACCCGGAGGAAGACCCGAACGATTCGGACTTGTACGAGATCGAAGGCTACCCGGTCGATGAGGAACCGATTTCTTTGGATTTTTGCGAGAAGTTGCTCCTCGTTGGCCGTTACCGACAGAGCGGCGTGATGGCGTATACGATTTATAAAATGCATCAAAAAGGGGAATACGTGTCCGCGTTTCCAGTGAGAGAGGAAGAGAGAGACGCGAATGTCGTCAGCATGGCAGTTTGGATCCAGTGTAAGTTCAAAACGACCGGATTGACGACGATAGAGGAGGATGTGGCGGTGTTGTGTGAGGATGGATTTTTAGAGGCGAAACGAGGAGGACGAAGACGATTCGGACGACGACGTAAACGACGGGAGGAGGAGGAGGAGGAGGAGGAAGAAAAAGAAGCGCGAAAGAGAGAAAGAGCGGCGCACGACGAAGTCGGGATCGAGTTTAACAACGAGAGCGAGCGGATGGTTCTGGACAAATGTCCGAGAGTTTTACGATTGCTTTGGGCGAAATTGAAGTGGGAGGAAGACGCGGACGCGCCGCCGGATTTGACTTTGGCCGAGCAAAGCGAGCGGAGAAGGAAGGAATATCTCGACGCTGGCGATTTGGAAACGAGGAGGAGGAACAGAGGAGAAGAACAAGTGGAAGAGGTGGAGAGAGTTTTGTTGAAGTACGTGTTGAGTTACGACGAGGAAGGGAGGAAGGTTGACTTCGACGAGGATGATGATGATGAAAAAGAAGAAGAAGAAGAAGAAGAAGAAGAAGAAGAAAACGTGGACGTCTGCGGCGGCGAAAGAGAGAGTAAAAAAGTGCCCGTCACGGATCAAGCGTCGTGGCTGTACGCGGTGGAAATTCTCGCCAGAGAAAGGAGTGCGCCCGAATACGCTCAGGAGTGGATAGAGAAACGGTACGAGCGTGGTGGTTGCAGTCGAGAGGCGTACGAGTGCATATCGAGGGACATCGGGGACGTGATCGAGCCGAAGATTGTCAATGTGCGGGTATCATATAACGGAGGGAACGTGAAGACAGAGCAGATTGTGACGAGGAAAAGCGATGGGAAAAAGATTATGCGACGGGTGCAGACAGATAAGAAGCCAACGCCGAAAGATGTGTATTATCTTCACGAGGAAGAGGAGAGGAAGAAGAAAAAGGAGAAAAAGACGACGGGAAACAAAGAAACGGCGAAACAAGAACCATCAACGCAAACGCGCTCGAAACCATCGCGCCTGACCACCCCACCGTCGTCCTCGTTTTACGAAATGATTAAAGCGGAAGTGAACTACAGTTCAGCGGGACTTCCTATCAAAATAGCATCCGGCGTTGCCATCCTTGGCGTGGGACACTCGATTCTTACCGAAACGTATCGTCTTTTTCGCAGAGTAGGTGGAAAGAGATAAATCGCGCACACACATTAGATTTGGAAAGTAGAGGGTATTTATTGCTTTTAGAGATACCCGGCTGCGCAGTAGTTAATTTAAGCACGATTTTAAAAAAGAGAAATGAAATGTTTGTTGTTCAAATTATTATATAGTAGAAACTTTTGCTTCAATAACTTTTGCTTCAATAATATTTAAATATGTTCCTTCTCAACTCAAGGCGCAAAATTCGACTTTTTTAGTTCATATTCGCCCAGGCCGGATACTTGGACATCGGCGCAGCCGCACCTTGCGCGGTAAACGCCGCGGCGGTGAAACCGACAATCACCAAAGTCAAAACCCAACCAACGACGGTCTTCATTAAGATGTACCAGTTAATACCGCCAACACCTTCCAAGCAGGCGACGCCGACAGTGGCACCGACTTGGCAGTGGGTCGTGGACAACGGCCAGCCGAGACGAGAACCCATGATAATAACCATGGCGGCGCCGAGCTCGATGCAAATACCTCTGGACGGGGTCATTTTGCAAATCTTGCCGCCCAAGGCGTGCAAGATCTTGTAACCGTACAAGGCCAAACCAATCACGATACCGAACGCACCCAAAGATAAGATCCAGTAGGAATCATCGCCCATCGGCATCTTCTTCGTCACGCCACCAGCTTTGTAAATGGTGACGATAGCGGCGAACGGACCGACAGAGTTGGCGACGTCGTTCGC
>Ga0257106_1000664_pt1 | contig 19192 bp, 35 predicted proteins | sample LP_taG_3_FD_190177 | JGI IMG/M metagenome (GOLD analysis project Ga0257106, IMG submission 190177) | Marine microbial communities from Northeast Subartic Pacific Ocean, Canada - LP_J_2011_P26_10m | ecosystem: Environmental > Aquatic > Marine > Oceanic | place: Canada: Northeast Subartic Pacific...
GTATGAGTTAAAGGAAAGGGATATAGATAAGAAGTTTGGAATTAAGAGAAGACCTGAACTTGGATGGCTTATATCTTGTATAGGGTCTATTATAGTATGGTCTATTGTACTTATGGTTATATGGGCGTTTATACGTTAAGGGTTATTAGTCTCTCTACTATGTGAGCTGATATTATTATGTTTACCGATGGGCAGTTGGTAGAGTGGTTATACGATGGACTGCAAATCCATAAACACAAGTTCGAATCTTGTACTGCCCTCTATATAAATCGAGGTTATGAATTTTATGAGAAACTTACTAGTTTGGATTAAAGTACTTTTTATCAGAGTACCTAAAGAAATATGTTATCAAATACAACAGTTATATTATGATGAGAAGCTTAAGTAGTGAATATAGTGAACGTCAAATATACCACATCAATAGATTAATAAAAGAAATAAGTGAAAAATTATGAGTAAACTAATATGGAGAATGTACAATGAGAATCGTATCTCATTAGAAGTAGCAGAAGAATTGCTTGATTGTCATTATAACAGAACAAACAAAGTATATTAGATGAAAATCTTATTAATTGGAATTCCTCGTTCTGGCACAACTACTTTGATGGATTCAATTGGTTCATCATTAAAACTATATATAAAGAATGAGCCGTTTAACGAGGCATCTAATAAGGCATCTAATAAAGATGTGAATTGGGATTATACACCAGAAAATAATGTGATTGTAAAATCTCTGATGGGTATCAATGTTAATAATCCAATAGAATTTTATAAAAATTATTCAAGACTATTTGATAAAACAATACTCTTATCAAGAAAAAACACACAAGAAGCTGTGGAAAGTTATTCATTCCAAGCTTTACAAACTAGAGATATTCCATTTAGTTGGAATGAAAAAAAATATACTTATACCCAAACAGATGATAGTAGGATTATTCAATATAGAAATTGGATGATATCTATGAAAAATAATTTAGAGAGTTTATCAAAAGAATTAAATATAGAGATAGATTGGTATGAGGATTTATATTCTGGTAAAAAAGAAGAAATAGTAAGATTTGTAAATAAGCATAAAATAGATATAAATTTAGATAAATTTTCTGAATACCTTAATCCGAAACATAGATTAAGACAGTTTGATAAAACTATAAAAAATATAATATGAAAGAAGAATACACAAATTTGTTAACAATTAATCAACTAGAATTCTTGGAAAACCAATTACATAGATTGGGTGACCATTGGATAAAGCTTGTAAGAACTGTTATGAAGCGGGGAAAATACTCAAATTACGAAGCAATTGAATTAAACGAGTTAGGTAGATTAGTTAAAGGAAAAAAGAACACAATAGATAATATTATAATATAATGTACAACAACGCAACATTCGTAGATAAAGAACAATTAAAGAACCTCACCAAAATAGATAATTGGTTAGTAAAGGAAAACACCAAGATACCCGATGATGTAGTAATTGAGTGTAGAGAGGTGATTACCAAGATAATAGAAAAAGGGCATTATTATGAAGGTCAAGCAGAAGTTCTTAATATGTTAGGTAATGAGTATAATCAATGGAAAAAATCAAAAAGATAAATTATGGCACTAAAAAAAATAAACGTTACTAAGAGTACTAATACTACAGCCGATGGCAATCACATTACACGAGAAGAGATAATCAAATTATCAGAAGATTGGTCTGATAATCAACAAACTATATTCAAGAAGATAGTTAAACAAGGAGGTAGTGTTAATATTAATCAAGTTCATTTTATATGTACACCTTTAGGAAAGATAACTAATTCTCAAAATCAAAGAGATGGAGGAACACCCAAGATGTTCGGACCAGAAAATTAGATAAAGTTATGGCAAGAGCAAACACAGTAATACAAAGTATCGAAATAAACAGAACATTACAGAAGTTATTAGAAGATGGTCATGTAGATGAGTATTTCGTAGAATCAGTAAGAGATTTAATTATAATGGCAAGAAATTAAGATATGGAATATAAGGAACACCAAAAAAAGGAAGGTAATAAGTATTACTTAAAACAACTAAACTCTAGCACCAACGAATTAGAATGGGTAGAGATTATAATGACAAGTAACTCTGAACCATTCGATGTACCAGTATCAGAACATGAAAGGATTATTAATCCAATCTCTCATGATTATTATTTTGAAACAGTACCTACCGATGAAGAACCTCCAATGGGAATCGAATGGGAAAACTTAGGACATTTTGAATAACAACAAATGACAGACCACGAAGCGTTAAGTAAACAACTACACGAAACTCAGATGGCTAATAAGTCATACAGAAATCTACCTCAACGTATAATGATGAAGAGGTGGGAAGAGTGTGGTAGAGATGTACATAAATTTTGGAATACCATTGAATGGGATTCCACTTGGTTAAGGCATGATACTGATGAAGAAAAATATGCTAAAGATGTTACAAGAGAATTTAACAGACATCCATTTAAAAAGTTTATACCAAAACCTAAAGAATATATAGAGTTATGAATATAATAATGTTTATAGTAGGTGCACTAATATTTACTATTTTTATAGTAGCTCTGGTATGGGAATCTAAAGAAGAAAAGAGAACAGATGAAAATTATGACAATTGGGGCAATGGATAAGATAACAGATTTAAAGTTTAAAGTATGGGAGTACAAACCACTTACCATAGGATTGTGGAGACCATATAACGTTGAAGTTGGATTCATAGAAGATTATATAAAAAGAAGTGGATACGAAAATGATTTAATCATATTTTTTTGAAGATAGAAGATATAGATAGGGTAATAGAAATGGCTTGGGAAGATAGAACTCCTTTTGAAGCAATAGAGTTTCAATTTGGATTAAAGGAGAATGATGTTCGTAAGGTAATGAGAACCCATTTAAAACTATCTTCTTTCAAATTATGGAGAGAACGAGTTAAGGGTAGAAAAACTAAACATAGTAAAACATCAGAATCAAATAGATTTAAATCAAAGAATCAAAAATAATAATATTTATAAGACTACTTAGATGCCAATGGATTATCCGTTTTGGGTCAATGATTTTGACCGAGTTAAAAATTATAGAGAGAAGTACCCACTTGCTCCACAGATTTTTGAGCAACCCCAAGCCTTCTGGTATGGGGATGTAGGTAAGCCATTAACTAAAAGCATTAAAAGATTACTTAAAAGAGCAGAACCTCAACTACCTATATTGGTATTATACAATATTCCGAATAGAGATATTGGCCAATTTTCAAAAGGTGGTGCAGGCAATGATGTAAGATACCTTGAATATGTAGAAGAATTTGCTGATGGTGTCGGAGATAGTGAACCTATCATTATATACGAACCAGATGCATTATCACATTCCACACACTTATCAGAAGATGAACAAGCTTGGCGTTTACAATTAATGAAGGAAAGTTTACAATTGTTAACAGATAAATGTAATGGAAAAGTATATATTGATGTAGGACATAGTGCATGGTTATACTATGAAGAGGTAGCTAAATTATTAGATATCGTATCTAATCCTAAAGTTAGAGGTTTTTCTGTTAATGTATGTAATTATAGAACAACACAAGAGTCTATTAATTGGGGTAGAAAGATTTGTAAGTACCGAAAAGATGATTATTTTGTTGTAGATACTTCAAGAAATGGACAGGGGCCCTTGGAAAACGAGTGGTGTAATCCAATCGGAAGGGGTTTGGGTGAATATCCTACTACAAATACCAAACATAAGAAGTGTGATGCGTATCTTTGGGTTAAAATACCTGGAGAATCTGATGGAAAATGTAATGGAGGGCCGAAAGCTGGTAAGTTTTGGGGTGAACAAGCGGAAGAATTAGTTAAAAATAAGTTAAAAATATAATGAGTAGTGTAGGTTTTCTTGCAGGTCATCGGATTTCATTGTTATGTGTACCCAAATTTGGTAGTTCTACCATACGAAAGTTCTATACAAAGGATAATAAACACTCAGAAGCTACTCATGTAGACTATAATTGGCAGGAAATTGCTAATTATAAGGGTGAATTTGGTAGAAATATGAAGTTTATTATGTTCACAAAAGACTTTTCAGAAGTATTTCATAGTTCAATTCAAACAGATTTGATTTCATCAGCACTCCAAATGTCAGAAGATGTTACAAACGCTCCTCTTAATTTCCCAAAATTTAGTAAATGGTTATATAAAATACCATTTGATAAGAAAAAACAGTACATATCAGATGTAGTAAACTGTACTTATAGTAAGGCAATTAACAAATATCAAAATCCAACTGAGTTTATAAGGTACGGTAAAGAGGTTATTAGTAAATCTTTTAACTTATTAAACGATTGTTCTTGGATGTTTAAAGGACATTTTAGTAATTCTCAACATTCAGTACCTAAATTATACAATCTTCCAAACGTATATATGACAAAAATAGAGAACTTGAGTAATCCAAAGTTCATAGAATGGCTAAAAAACAACGATAGTTCATTTAATTACCTAAATTCAGAAATTTCAAAGATAAAAGATAGTTTTTCAACTGAAAATAGTAAAGATAAAGGCCAATTTAATTCAAAGCCAATCGGTTTTACGAATAATGTTGCAAGCTGGATTCACGAAATAGAGAAAGATAACCCAAAAATTCAATTATATAATATGGATATCGGTAAATATACATCGGCCATTGATAAATATCATGGTAGGTTGGGTTCATATAGAGCAAATCAAATAATTTTAGAACAAGTACATCATAATATAGTAACATTAAACGAATTATTTGAGAAATCCATCCAAACAGGAAGATATATTGATTTTACAGAGGGAGAGACACCTATACAAATATTTGGATAATGATAAAACACCCATACATACAATCAGTTCGAAATAGAAATTTACATATTTTACTGCAACTACAAGTAAATGGGTTACTTAATCATAAAAATCCTAAATTTGTTGATGCCGGCATAGGTCTAGGTCATGCTTTATGGGATTTTTACAACGAAAGTCAAAGAATATTTCTGGATTTTGACTGGTTTGGTATAGAAATTGATAAATCCTTGATAAAAACTCTACAAGAAAGTTGGGAAATGTGGAATTCGGATACAGCTCCTCCTCTTACACTAATAGAAGAGGACATAATGGAACATGATTTTTCGGATTATTCGGTAATATACACATATACACCATTCAAAAAAATAAACGAGAATAAAAAGTTTTATAAAAAAGTAACTCAAGATATGAAAGTTGGTAGTATTTTTATAGAACATGCTAATGAGGGTAACGGCCAATTTAATTGTGCTGATTCTGCACTTAATGATATAAAGGGCCTTAAAAAAATAGCTCTTAATAATATAGGTGAATTTAATAATGGAACTCATTATGTATGGCAAAAAGAAATTCATCAATTTATATGAGCCAGATAAAACAAATATTAGAAGGTTGGGGTAATGTTATTAAAGACCAATTTAATGCAGTAGACCCTACAACCAAGAAGTTGTCAAAAACTCGGATGTTGGAATGTGACCCATGTCCAATAAGACAAGGAAATACTTGTTCCCCAACAATTTATGGGTATCATATAAAAACAGGAGATAGAACTAGTGGATGTGGATGTAACATTTCAGCTAAAACTTTATCTCTATCTTCATCGTGCCCTATGGGTAAGTGGTAAATAAGTCGTGAAAAATTTGGTATTGTTAATTTTAATTTGTATATTTACATATAATATATCAGATAAAAAGCCGGTATGATTAATTTATCGGTATTAAAAATAAGATGAGCTCACATAAGGGTGGGAATAAAGATTATGAATTGGATTGAATTGGTAGGGTGGATAGGTAACGTATTGGTAATAACACAGTTCTTACAAAAGGATATGTTGAAGTTAAGGATATACGGAGTGTTAGGAGGATTGGTATGGTTAGGAGTAGCCATTATGATGAACTCAATATCTCTAGCTATGTTAAACGTTATAATCATAGGGATACAAATATATCACATAAGGAAGATAAAGAAAGAAGAGAAGAAACCTCAATGGGATAAGCCACTAAACGATATACGAGAGGGTGATGACTTTTAAAGCATCACTCCTTTTTAATTAAAGAAATATAGGATAAAAGATTAAAACCTCGATATGAGCTATCATTAAGGGGAACTACAATCCTATTTATAAGAAGAAAGGGTTAAGAAAAAAACGACCCCAAATGGATTTCGGTACATATAATAATACAATAAGGTGTAATATTAAAGAACGGAGACCATATATAACTAATAACTCAGGTCTATATAACATAACGTATATACCTACTAATAAGGATACTATGAAAGATTGGGATGACTTTATACCAAACGATGATGACGAGTTCTCTAATGATGATGAGAGAGACCTATTTGGAACACATCGTTTAGAACAAGAGATAGAGAAGGGTATGTTTCTACAAGATGCCGATTCAGGTCATCCACTTGTATTAGACCCACCAGAGTTTAAGGAACTCTTTGGTAAGATAACCGAAGATGATTTACAACACCTAACTCAATCCTTCTTCACCCACTACCATCGTTTAAACGTATCTGTGGATGATTTATTTGATAGATGGGGTGGTGATTGGATATTCGAGGTACTTAAACACTGCGAGAGAAGAGAAGAATACGAACTGTGTTCTATCATTAAGGATATGTGGCAGGATAAGAAACTGAAGGTAAAGGATATCGAGCTACTAATAAGAGTAGCTGAATAAGGTTTCATAGCGGGCGAGCTAAAGCATAACTGAAAACTATCAATAAAAAGAAGGGGAAAATCTTTCTTCGACTGAAATAACTAATAAAAAACGACTTGGGAAAAAAAACTTTAAAAGAACGACATCAAAAATTTTTTAAAAGAACGACACTAAGCTTAGTGCTAATACTATTAAGTTATAGGTTATTATCTTTTGTTTAAGTTATTTCTTTTTAAGTGTCTGGAGCGTCTGGTTAAATAAATATATACAAAATAGGTAAACGTAAGAAAAACTTTTCAACAAGTTATTAACAATTGAGGAAAAAGGATTTAAACCTCGTACTCACATACTCTCCAAACGAACCCATAAAACGAGAATTTATATATTTATAAAACTAATCAATTATTAAAATGCAAGTAAAAAAGAAAGCAAGGTTATATATAAATGGGTGTTCATATGTTGGAGGCCTTTATGAAAGTAATTCACCAGTTTCTACTCCTGATGATTGTAGCAATTATCCTCTTTCCAATATATTTGAAAATGCCGTATGTAATCCAAGGTTAGATACTCATAGTGTGGATGCAGGTCATGGTGGGGATAACAACGATTCTATATTTCGAAGAACAATGATAGATTGTTCTAAACATAAATTTGATTTTGTTATAGTATGTTGGTCACACGCAACAAGGTGGGAGGCAAATGATTTCACATTAGATTGGCAAAACGATGAAGATAACTTAAAATTACTTGAAAAGGATAGTAAGTCAAAATGGTATCCTGACCCAATTCCCCATGGATACATTGATAATGCATATGCATCGGAGACATTAAATTATCATCAGCTCCAACTTCTATATTCAGAACCATATGCAACCGACCGAACCATTTTTCACACTATATCTTTACATAATTTTTTTAAACAAAAGAATATACCACATCTCTTTATTAACATGGGAAGTTTATATCCTTCGGTTATAAAGGCAAGAAAAGAATGGTTAAGTGGAATTGATACTAAAAACTATTTATCCTCTAAAGAAGAAGATATTGTAGGTAAGATGTCATTTTCGTTTACATCCCATTATCGTGAATTACATAAACCCAATCCTGTTATTACTAATGAAGAAAAATTTAGTTTATTAAAATCAGCACCAGAAGGAGATTTCAGACAGTCTGATTATTATAATAACAACTATATAGTTGATGAGGGTAATCATTTAGGAGACCCTGCATATGTTGATATTCGTAATCGTATATATAATCATATTAAAACGCATGACTTATTAAATAAAAATAAATAAAATGGAAGTATCAAGTACAATCAAATGGCTATATGTAATTTTAGCTACATTATTATTCATCTTTGCACAAGGTGGTGCATGGATGCAACATAACCTTCAATTCAAATATCCAAAATTAGGACCTGAGTGGTGGGGATGGTATGTAGCTGCATTACCAATTACTTGGTTGTTTCTTAAAGCAACTCAATTAGGTGTTGAAGGATTTGGTGGTTCTTTATGGGCAAATCGTTTCTTAGGGTTTTCTACTGGTATGTTACTCTATGGGGTACTTACTAATTATTTCTTCAACCAACCAATGACCATGAAGATATGGGTACAGGTTGGATTGTGTTTCGTTATAATGTGCGTACAGGTATTTTGGAAAGAACCAATTATCAAATAGATGAAATCTATATTAATAAAAAACAAAAAATATTCTGACTTAAGTGATATATTATTTCACAATACAAATATTACAACCGAAGATAATATCCACGTTGGTATAGTTACTGATTTAGTTGAATATAATGGATATGAGTATTTGGTTACATGGAATGAAAATGGTAACGATATTGATTATGATTATTCTTTTTATTATTATGATTGCTTTTCAGGAGATGATTTTTACAGCAAACCAAGTTCTAATACAAACCTAATTACTATACATGGCGAAGATTATACATCTTTAGACATATTTGAAAAAGGTATTCATGGATTAAATCGTAAGAAGATGAATAAGATTGGAAGTGGATATGTATCAAATGATACTACAAATCTATTTCTATTATCTCAAACTTTATTTGGGTGGAATAAGTTTGGAGATATACGAATGTGGAATGAATACGGCAACATACATCATAAACTTTCTCATAATTATAAATTGGGTTTATTTTTTGGTAGAGTAACCGAATATAGAACATCCTTGGTAAGAGAGTTATCTAAACTTAATGAAGTTTTTATAAATCAGTTTAATGATATATCATCTAACAACCTCAAAGTAGAAGGAGTAACTCAATTCAATAAGATTTCAATAGATAATGATTTTGATAATCTTTCCTTATTAACAGAAAGGCCATTTCCAATTGATTTTTTCTTTAGAACATTACCCAATACAAAGGCAGTGATTAGTATAGAAACAATAGATATTGATAATAATCCTTATAATTTTTTAACCGAAAAAACATATGGACTTATACTTGGTGGAATCCCATTTATACCTTCACAATCATTTATATTAGATATGTTATCTCATATAGGATTTGAACCACATCCATTTGAAAAAGAAATATATAAATTTAAAAATAACCCAACTACTATATCTAAATTCATAGAACTATATCTTAAGAATGAGGAATCAAATTATATTATTTTAAACAATTGGGTAAGAACCGCTAAAGAATATATAATGAATAAATTATATTCCGAGAATAGTTTATTAGATAATTTAAATTTTTTTAAAAAAACACAATAATAATTTGGTCAATTCAAATATATTTCGTATATTTGTAACAAATAGCTAAAGATGAGAAAAATAACATTTAAAATAGAGGATAGTACCTCAACGAAAAATATAGAGTTCATAACAGATAGAACAGTTGAATGGACCGAAGAACAATATTCTCGAAACCGAGAACCACTAACAATGGAATTAATAAGTGATGAAGCAACAGAAGAAACAGAAGCCGTATCAAGAGAGATTTGATTCTGATGATAGAATGAGTGTGGGTGAGCTATCTCACCACATAGGAAAGAAGATGACCGAGAAGGTACAAAAGAGTTCAAAAGATTTTAAAAGAAAACCAAAGCACAAGAATGATTATTTTGATATGGATGATGACTAAAACTAACTTAAAATGAAAAACATAATAGTTAGTGGGTGTTCATATTCACAAAATTGTGGAGATATTCCTTATCCTTATTTAATAGATAAAAAAACTACCTCCTCTGTTACCAATCTTGCATGGCCTGGTCAAGGCAATGATTCAATTATTAGGATTATAAACGAACAAATCCAACAAGGAGTTACTAATACATTGTTTATATGTCAATTATCTTATCTACATCGAATCAGTATGTTTTGTAACACTAATCAAAAATGGATAGATTTCCAACCACAGTTCATAAATCAGAAACCTGATATAATAGACGGTAATTTGGTACATAATATCTATATTGATACAAAGTCTCAACAAGGTGGACTTGGTACATTTAAATTAACAGATGGAAGTCAGCTTGGAGTTACAGATAAGGTGTACGGAGAATTAATGAATTGGTATTCAACTTACTTATCTATTATATACGATGAAAAACATAGATTCAATTCGTTAATTGAAAGTATTGATATATTAAATTATAAAGTTGATAAAAGTGGTAATAAAATACTTTACATTTATTGGCCTCATGAAATTGATAATATTAACGAATTAAAAAATAGAAATTTTTTTAACATTGATGGAGAATACTCTATATTAAACTGGAGTATTAAAAATAATTTAACAAATCCTGAAGATTCTCATTTAAGCGATAAAGGACATACCAAACTAACTGAATTATTAATTAACGAGTTTGGATTAGTACGACAGAAATATACAGATATTTTATAGAATATATACTTATATATAAATAAACAATTATGGAAACAATTATAACATTTATTTTCGGAGTGATGACATCATTAATACTCGTTGGAGTTATCTATGGTGTAAATACACTAAAAAAACTTAATCAGAAAATAGAAGATTTGGGAGATGAGTTGGAAGAGCAAGAAGAACTAATAAAAAGGCTTGAGAGTACTCTACAAACTCAAGTTAACGAATTGTATGAACAAGCTATTCAACAAATAAACGAAAGATTTAAAAACTTAAGATAAAATCGCTCCGTTCGTCTATCGGCTAGGACGCCAGGTTTTCATCCTGGTAAGAGGGGTTCGATTCCCCTACGGAGTACAAAAATTAAAATTATGATTACAACAATAGCAATAGTACTTTTATCCATCTCATGTATCTTGTTAGCAAGAGGAGTATATAAATTACAAAAAAGAGTAGAAGGTTTACACAATGAAACCAACAATAGAGTATCCGAATACTATATTGAACTAAGTCAAAAGATTGGTAAGGATTATAATGAGATTCACGAATTAATCCGAGGTGTTGAAATTGATATTAAATCAGATACTAAAAAGAAGTTGGAAAAGTTAACGGAACAGATTATAAAAAAGATTCCAATAACTAACGATACATTATTAAAAGAGGTTCAACAGATGAGAGATGATTTTCTTGCGTTGAGACAAAACTTATAATATGATAGGAGAAGTGGCAGAGCGGTCGAATGCACCAGTCTTGAAAACTGGCGATGTGAGAGCATCCAGGGGTTCGAATCCCTTCTTCTCCGCAACAAGGGGAATTAGCTCAGTTGGCTAGAGCACTACGCTTGCACCGTAGGGGTCATCGGTTCGAATCCGATATTCTCCACAATGGTGGTATAACCACTAATTAATAATAATAATAATAATATGAGTAAGTTAAAAGAAAAGTTTGGTAAATACTTTGAATTCAAAAATACCACAAATGGAACAGATTACTTTTTAAGAGGATTATTCAATCTAGTATTCTTAATACCAATCGGAATATTCGTAGGAATTGGATTAGCAATATTAAATTCACAACCTGTAATAGCTGCTCTATTAATAGGATTAGCTAGTTTAACATTAGTACCAATGATTTGGTTCTCATTAGCAACTACTTATAAAAGAATTAATGCATTCTTTCCTGGTAAAGCTGGGTGGTTAGTAGCAGTAACATTTATATACTCTTTTATATTAGAAGCATTTAATCCAACTCAATCAATGAATTTGTTAGATGAACCAGCAGGAACTTTACCTAATGGAGATTACATTACTTATTTAGTATTATTCATACCTTCATTGGTTTGGAGTTTATATTTACTATTTGGTAATTCGAAAGTAAAGAAACATATAGGATAAGAATAAAGCCTTTGTAGCTCAGCTGGCTAGAGCAGCTGATTTGTAATCAGCAGGTCGTGGGTTCGAGTCCCTCCAAAGGCTCAAAACTGTAAGGTGGTGGAATTGGCAAACACGCTACCCTATCTCGGTAGTGGTAACGTAAGTTATCTTGAAGGTTCGAATCCTTCCCTTACAGCTTAAACAACATATAAAACAAAATGATATTTCCTTCTAATAAAAGAAAAGCTCGATACATCAACAAAAAACTATATCTTATTCATGGAGTAATACCAATTGATAGAGTTAAAAACGCTACTATGATTAAAGAATGGTTAGGAGTTGATACTGCATTTAAAGTTCAACGAGAAGGAGCATATTGGTTTTGTGAAGAAATACAAGAAGTAGAATGGGAAAACGTAGATTAGAAAAAATATTAATAAACGGATGTTCTCATAGTGAGAAAATGTATCCTTCTCAGCTAGGTTCAAAGACTGCAGCTGAAAAGTATCTCGAAAGAGAAATAACAAAAAAGTATAATAAGTATATTAATATGGATTCTCGTGGATTCACATCTACCGAAGATTGGTTAAAATATATTAATGATAAGGGAAAATCCTTTGATTGGAATAATCTAAAAACTAATTTTAGTCATACACAATTGGCTACAACTGAGGATTTAATGATAGCAAATAATCTATTAATAGATTGGGGGCAACACTTTTACTTTTATAATAAACTTGTATTAAATCAAAATACCTCATCATATTCTCATGGAATTCACAATAGCCCAATTCCTATATATCTTGATGGGTATCCTTTTCTAAATAAGTTAAACAACAATCCCTATGTGGTTAACCTGGCTAGAGCCGGTAAAGGCAATGATTATATGTTCATGGAAACTATGAGTGTAATTGAGCAATTAAAAGATATTAATGAAAAGCCCGAACTAGTAATAGTACAATCATCAGGAGTTAGTAGAAGACTGACAACTCGATTTTTAGATGGAGAAGGCCAAAAAGAATTTGAGAGATTTCATGAAGATGGCTCTCATCTTTTTTATGCCACGCCACATGATACAGATAATATAAAAGAATTAGCAGTACCACCAATAGGTGATATGACAACACTTTTTAATTTATATTCGTTACAAGAATATTTTAAATTAAATAACATAAAGTATTTGTTTTTAAATTATTTCCCATTTACTGATGTGATGAAAAAGCAGTTTATTTTAAATAAACTAAATGAAGAACATTTTGTAACATTTGATGATGATTGTCATATGTTTGATGGTTGGATAGATAAGATGATAAAAAATAAAGTTCATGGAGAAGATGATAATGCTTTTTCTTTTTTAAGTAGAGATAGGGAGGGACACCCAACTACACCAGGATATGTATATATGTTTCACAGAGTATTATTAAAACTAAATGAACTATATGATATGGATTATGAATTAATACCATCTAAAAAAGAAATCTTTAAAAAGCCACAAACAAAATTAATATAACCATATATGTATATACACATACTAACTAAAAAAACGTATCAATAATGAGATGGGTTGAGTACTTTCAGAACCTAGCACACAACATTAAACTCAAATCAAAAGATAAGAGAACTCAAGTTGGTGCCGTAGTAGTAGGTAAAGATAAAGAGATAGTATCAACCGGATACAATTCCTTTCCAAGAGGAATAAACGATGAAGTTGTAAAAAGACAAGAAAGACCCGAAAAATATTATTGGTTTGAACATGCTGAACGAAATGCTATTTATAATGCGGCAAGAATAGGTGTGTCTACAAAAGGATGTACTATGTATCTAACTTGTGGTGTTCCATGTGCAGATTGTACAAGAGGTATTATTAATGCAGGTATTGTTAGAATATTCTGTGAAAGAAACCAAGGCCCTTCATCTGATATTTGGTCTGAACATTCAGAACGTAGTTGGGATATGTTAGAAGAAGCGGGAGTAAAGGTATGTTTCTACGATAGTGAAACATCAGGAATATAATTATACTAATATTTATAAATAATGAATTCTATGAACAAGAATCAAGTACCAACAAAAGATGAGGTTATTAGAAAGATAATCGAACTTAAGACAGTAACTCAAACCGAGGATGTTAAATTAAAGATACAAAAACTACAACAAAAACTAGATAATAAGTAATGAAAGCTGAAGATTGGTTGTACGAAGCTCACTCACTCGGTATCAGAGATGAGGTATTTAATGAAGTTAAAAGAATACGCCAAGATTTCCCACATATGGAATTTAATGATATATATGAAAAGGCATTTAATCAAGTTAAAAATAGATAATCCTTCTCATTGATTACAAGTAATTATTATTATCTAATATTTATTAGTGTATGGCATCAAATAGAAACAGTAGATATAATAGAGGAGGGTTAAGTAGACTTATACGTCCAAGAAAAGGCCAAGGTAGACCGCCAACAACTAGCCGAGTAACATCTCAGTCAATAGATAACGAATCAACATCAGTATCTCCACCTACAAATATAAGTAATCCACAACAACCTAGTCCCATATCAATACAATCTCCAAGTGTTTCAATGATGCCGGATTTAGTATCATCAATGCCACCACCTGTTTCGGTAAACCCAACCCCATCAATCTTTAATTCTAAAGAAGAAGCGAGAAACTCGATTGATTCATCGTTGCCTTATATACGAAACCCATATCCAACACAAGTAGGAACTGACCCAAGTCAATATTATACTGAATCAGATGGTACTATAAAATATAGTGGCAAGTATGATGAGAATTTCTTAACATTTCAACAAATTAGTATAAGTGATATAACTGCTATAACGGCTGTTAATGTTACATTTAATTTTATTGTACAATTTATTTCGAGTGATACTACGAGTAACTACACTTCTCCTAAATTTAAACAAGAGTTAGAAAAAGAGAAAGAATCAAATAATCCATATAGAAACAAAAATACGGTAGCTACTGTTGTTATTGATGAGTCATTCATAAAAACATATAGTACACAAAATAAGTTTAAAATTGCAGAAGATTACGCAGAAGTATCTGTTTCTGATACAATTAAAACTAAAAATCAAATCCTGCAGCACATAGACTGGTTGTGTAGTAGAGGAGAAACATTAAGACAAGCATCGAATATGGGAGCTTGGAGTGTAGAAACAACAGATGCATTGGGATTTGACCATGCATCACAACTGGCGGAATTAGATGGTTCAGAAGAATTTCAATCAGCTCAGGAATCAGAAATTCCTGTAAACGTTACTAGTCCTGATAATCCTATTGTTGAAACATCTGAACCGGTAGTGGAAGTAGAAACAGTTGTACCAACTCCACCTTCTCCACCTGCTCCAAGACCAACAGAATCAACCCCACCACCATATACTTTACCAAATTTTGGTGGAATTGGTTTTTCAGGTGGAGGTATTGGATTCGGGCATTCTGGAGGAGGAAAGATAATATGTGGTGAACTATACAGACAAGGATTTTTATCAGAAGAAGTATGGGATGCTGACCAAAGATTTGGTAGAGAGTTATTCAAAACACATCCTCGTATAATGTTGGGATATACATTTTGGGCCAAAAACGTTGTTAAGTATATGAGAAATAATCCTCATAACACAAAAAAATTATATAGAATATTTAAACCTTGGACAGAACACATGGCATATAAAATGGGTGTTACTGAGAAAGATAATACATTAGGAAATATTACACAAAAATTCGGTTATATTTTTTCATTAATAGTTTATAATTATCATCAAATTAAGTGGGGAAGGTTTAAATTTTCATATGGCAAATAAATATTTTACAACAGTATCATGGAGAAAGTACTTAATACCAACTACCGATAGGATTATAAAATTCTTGGATTCGAGGGGGGTAGATGTGATGAATCAAATTTCACAAATAATAGATGAGGCAAACAGAGATTCTAAAAAAGAAGTTACTGTTATGATTCATCCAAATCTTTCAAGTGCAATATTAATAAAAGAAAAGGATTATGTTGAGGTTTTAAATATATGCCTTGACTTTTTAATTAAAAAAGAAGAATATGAAAAGTGTTCTAATATACAATTATATAAAGAAAAGATAAAAAAGAATAGAACAACTTCAAATAAAACAACCAAAAGTTTGATTTAAATATATTTATAGACATAATAAACAAAGGAACACACTAGCTCATGAAGGGTACATTTATATCATCTGATTTCATAAAAGATGCATCAGATAACTTAAGATTATTAGAGATTAACACAGACACTGTCTGCAGCGATTCGTATTTAACACACTCAAATGACTGGTCAGGACTATTTACAATACTATCGGATAACAATATTACCGAACTACATTGTAATTATAAGCCAGAGGTACAACAAAATATAATTAATGATTTATCATCATCACTATCTGTTGCACTTCCAAGCGTATCATTCTCACATACACAGGAAACTTTATTTTCTATATATCCTGAACTACCACCAGATAGTGATAGTATATTTATATTAAGATTATCATATGATGAGAACGCTATATTAGATTCTAACTATACTGCAGATAACACAAACACACTAACACTCATGTACGATAATGATGCAACATCATCTATCGTTCCTTTCTATTATAAATTAAGTGATGATTATGTAAGAGATTGTTTACTTAGAGAAGTACAGAGTAGTGATAAGTTACCAGATTTAGCATTAAAATCAAAAACATATGATAATTCATCTGTAAACTTTATTAAACTACCACAATCCGGTTCTTCATTAGATAAGGTTACTAACTTCATAGACTCAGCTAAACACTTCTCTGGTGGATTAAGTGGTTCTAACATTGTTTCATCTGACTCATTTATAATGAACTTTTTAATTAACTCATCATCTATTGAAAATAATATTGCTGAGAGTACTAGAGTTTATTCTATTATACATGGAAGTAATTTAACATCTTTAACATTGGGTGCATTAACTCAACAAGCAGAGTTTACATTACCAACAACAGAGCAATATGGATGGGATAAATCATCAAATGATGCATATGTTGATTACTATAAACACTCGTATGAATTTGGCACAAGTAAACCAAAAGAACTTTTTGATACTTATGGTGGATTATTTGAAACTGAAAACATAGTAATGGCTGATAGTTCAAGTGCATCTATCTCAACAATTACATCTGAAAGTTTAGTTCGTTCACTATATATACCAACTTTACCTGATGGAGATAATCCATTAGATTATATCAATTGGAAAGTAGAAGGTAATACATTACCAGCCGGAACTATATTAAGTCAATCAGTTGCAACTGCAGATGCTGTTGGAGTTCCATCTCAAGGATATATGTATGAAATGACCTTGGATGGTGTATCAGATAAAAAGTATGTAGCACCAAACTCGGCAATTATTGTTTATAGTGAGGCTGATGATAATATATCATTTAAAGTTGTAGAATCATTATCACCCATTAGTCACTCATTAGTAGATGATGATGGAACATTAACTGATATTACCGATATTCGATTAATAATCCAAAACACATTAACTGGTAGTTTCTATAGCATAGATGTGGAAGAAACTGATACATATATTACTGAAGGTGTATTAGGTATTACACTTCACAACTGCTTTGTTGCAGGTACACAAATTCTATTATCAAATGGTGATGTTAAATTAATTGAAAACATAGTAGAAGGTGATGAGGTACTTAGTTACAATGTAAATAGTAAAGAAAACTCAAGTGGTGTAGTTGGTAGTATAAAATCAAGACAATCAAATGAAATATATACACTTACATTTTCCAATGGAGATAGTATCCAAACAACACATGAACATCCTTTCTATGTAATTGAAAAGGGATTTGTAAAAGTTAGTGGATTATCAATAGGAGATGAGTGTTTAACTTCACAAGGTAATCAATCTTCTATTTCAGAAATAATAGTAAAGAAAGAATCAACAAAGGTTTATAATCTATATAACGTTGAGGGAGATGAAAACTTCTTTGCAAACAATATACTAGTACATAACAAACCAGGAGGATTCCAATAATATAATAGGATAATATAAAATGGCAATATCAAAATCAGACATATCATCAATTACTTATAGAAGTAAAACAGTTGGAAGTAAACCTGATGGAGTATCAATTACTCCCCCAACAGATGCGGAAAAAGCATCTGCAAATACAATCATCTCAAATTTAATGGGATTTATTTTAGCTAAACATTCTTAGATAATATATTATTGATATATTTATATTCGTAATATATCATTTTATGGATGTAAATAAATTAGTTCAATACAGAATGGTGAATGGTGAACTAAACCCACACTCCCCCTCTTCTGATTATAGTGTTAAATACGTTGATAAGCACAACTATCTTACCTACTTGTCTGATATAAAAAACGTATCAGATATAATAATAAAGCAAATCCCAGATTGGAAAGAAGCACCTACTGTTGAAGTGGTGATAGAACGATTTGTATCAAATTCATATACCTATTTATTTTATTACAAAAACACTTGTATTGGTTGGAATTGGGGCAATCCTAATTTTACCTATAATTGGATTGATATAGATTATCAATTGAAGTCAAATGAAACATATCTTGGTGGGTGTTTTGTATCACTTAATAAAGAGGATAGACCAAATAACGCAGGATATTCTATGTGTTATTTATTTTTTAAAGAATCATTATCACGAGGATTCGATGCCATGTACGGAGTTACGGATGATTGGAATAGAAGAGCATCTGTTTTATACTACCGACTTGGATGGAAAACTTATAATTTTATAAAGGATTAGAATGGCAACAGAAAACAGAGAAAAGAAAGCTCCGAAAGGAAAAGTTAAATTTAATATTACGTTATCCGAAGAACAGAAATCATCTAAATCTAAGATACTTGAACATCCTTATAACTTTGTTCTTGGAAAGGCTGGTAGTGGTAAAACATTATTGGCAGTTCAAATCGGATTAGATATGTTTTTCAGAGAAAGATAAATCAAATCATTATAACAAGACCAACCGTATCTAATGAAGATAATGGATATCTGCCAGGTTCTCTAAATGAAAAGATGGAGCCTTGGTTAGTTCCAATTCGTTCTAACATGAGAAAGGTTTATAACAAACCAGCTATATTGGAAAAGATGGAATCGGATGAGAACATTGAATTAGTATCACTATCACACTTTAGAGGAAGGACATTTGAGAACGCTGTTGTAATTGTAGATGAGTTCCA
>Ga0257106_1000666_pt1 | contig 19141 bp, 20 predicted proteins | sample LP_taG_3_FD_190177 | JGI IMG/M metagenome (GOLD analysis project Ga0257106, IMG submission 190177) | Marine microbial communities from Northeast Subartic Pacific Ocean, Canada - LP_J_2011_P26_10m | ecosystem: Environmental > Aquatic > Marine > Oceanic | place: Canada: Northeast Subartic Pacific...
GCATAGAAAGCAAATGTATAGGCCTTTTGAATTTTTTTTATATCTTCGTTAGACAAGTAAGCTTTTGAAGCCTTGAATGTGGATGAGGGTAATTTTAGGAGTTCTGTCTCTGAAAAATTATTCAATAAATGATTAGGGAGAACTGTATCACTCAAAGTAGCTCTCCAAAATTCATTTAACCGATTGTTTCTGTTTCTGTATTCCCTGGTACTGAAAATTCATCCAATAAAACATCTTCCTCTAAAGTTCTGTCTAAAGTTTCTTTATCCAAGAGACCGGCTTCAATTTCTCTTAAAGCAACCAGTGTTGGTTTATCATTATCCCACTCTACAAGAGGATCTCTGCTTGTTGTAGCAAGCTGACGCGCTCTTTTAGAAGCCATTAGGATTAGGTCAAACCTACTTGGAATAACCTGTAAACAATCTTCTACTGTAATTCTAGCCATATAATTTCTCCGTGGATGGGTATTCTAGTTCTTATTACCCCATTAAGACAACAAATCTCTTAATATCTTTTCATTTTTATTATCATGAGTTGGCATATCTTCATCAATGACAATGCTAGAGATAGCTTTGCAAGCTAAATCAAAATTATCATTTAAAATATTATAATCAAAATCCTTCGCACTCTCTAATTCTGTTAGAGCGTTATTAAGTCTTGTTTCTATAACCTCTTCGGAATCAAGCCCTCTTTTAACTAGTCTTGATCTAAGCTCCTTAAAACTAGGAGGGATTATAAAGATAGAAGTATTTTCAATACCAGCATTTTGTATTTGTTGAAAGCCTTGTACATCAATATCTAAAATAATATTTATCCCGTGATTAACTCTGTATTCGATATAAGATCTTGGTGTACCATATTGGTGCTCATGAACAACAGCATTTTCGATAAATGCATGTTCATCTTCTTTTAAAGAATTAAACTCATCATCTGACATGAAGAAGTAATGTTTACCATCCTCTTCTCCGTCTCTAGGCAATCTTGTTGTGGCCGATATAGAGAGCTCAACATTATCAAAGGTTTCGGTAAGATAATTAATCAAGGATGATTTCCCTGCGCCTGAAGGAGCAGATATAACAAATAACCTTCCTTTTAATTTCTTATTCAATATTCTGGGCCTGTTCTCGCATTTCTTCTACTGAAAGTTTCATGTCTAATGCTATCTGTTTGTATGAAGGTTCATCTAGTTTTACTGAAAGCGTACTGGTTTCTCTAAATAGTTCTTGCAAAATAAAGTCTATCTTTTTGCCGCTAGTTTTTGTTGAAGACAATTCTTTTTTTAGTGACTTCGAATGAAAGACAATCCTCTCAATTTCTTCAGCTACATCATGCTTAAGAACCAGCAAAGCTACTTCTTGTTCTAATCTAGTATTATCAATATGAACTGTTAAATTTTGAATTTTCTTTTTAAGATTTTCAGATCTTTTTCTCGTTAGTTTTCTATTAGAAGCTGCTAGCCTTGAAGTGCTCATTTCAATTTTATTTATTTTAGTAATAAAGATTTTTTCAATTTTAGTTCCTTCAGAGCCTCTACTATTTATAAGCTGGTTTAAGGCTTCTATAAAAACCTTTTTAACTAGTTTGTGATTGATAGAGATACTTTGTTCTGAGTTTATGATACCTGGCATATCTTTCACATCAGAAAAACTAATATTATTAGAATTAATATTAGGAATCTTCTTAACAGAACTTATTAGGTTGTTTAAAGATACTTCATTAACAACATAAGAGTTGCTTGAAGGGAACTTTAATCGAAACCTTACATCAATATTTCCTCTTTTTAATTTTTTAGAGATGCTATCTCTCACATATAAATCAAGTTCATTGCTTAAATCATTTGGCTTCGTAGAAATCTCAAGAAATCTATGATTTACAGTTTTAATTTCACAATAGACCTCTGTATCTTTATTAGAGTGTCTAGAAGATCCGAAACCTGTCATGCTTTTTGTCATATGATTATTGTATTTGGCTTAATGGTTTTGTTCTAGCTGTATTATTGAAATTTAAAACCAATATCTTTAATTTTTTTATTTGATATGCATTTTTTAGAAGAATCGAGTTTTACATCTTCGCTGCAATTAACAATACAGTTATCTTTAAAGTCTGGATCTCTATTGATAAAAAATTTAATTATTTTTGCAGCATTATTTCTATGCAGCTTGTTGTGCCCCATCTTTTGAGATAAGTCATCGTACAAACCGGAAAATCTCAATATCGTCAATTTTCCAAAATATTTTTTTTCCAATATAGATTCGTAATTTTTTATTGTGCTCCCTCTGTAATCAGATGGGTTTAAAGGAGAATTCTCATCTAAAAGTCCATGTTGATTGGAGCCGTAGACTCTTGTTGAGGAGATAGCAATTATCTGTTTGAAGTTTTTTAAAAACAAAGAGTTATTTATATTGTTTATAGATTTTATAAAGCCGTTCTTATATCCCTCCTCAGTCATTCCACTTGGCTTAGGAATAATAATAATTGAATCAAAAAAAATATTTTGAATATCTAGTCTTTTGTCTGAAAGCCAGTCCCAAGATATCTTATGAATACCATCTTCTTCTTCAGAACTTCTTCCAACTGCATAAATATTAACGTTATCAATATTGGTCTTTAATCTACGACCAATATCTCCATAACCAATGATGAGGATATTTTTATGCATTCTTTAATTTAACATAATGACCCAGAGAAGAATCTCTGGGTCATTAAAATTTTTTGAAAGGACTTATTTAAATACTTAAAAGTGGTGCAATAACTAAACTTACAATAGCCATTACATTAATTAAAATATTCATCGCAGGGCCAGAGGTATCCTTGAATGGATCTCCAACTGTATCACCAACAACTACTGCTGAGTGAGTGTCTGAACCTTTTCCACCAAGATTTCCTTTTTCAACGTATTTTTTAGCATTGTCCCAAGCTCCACCAGCATTAGCCATCATCAGGGCTAACGATACGCAACCCAATAAACCACCAGCTAGCATTCCACCTAAAGCTTCAGCACCTAATCCAAAACCAACTAAAGCAGGCATACCCACTGCTATAACTCCTGGAAGCATCATTTTTTTCAATGAAGCTTGAGTGGCTATTTCAACACATTTTTGTGAATCTGGATCTGCCGTTCCTTCCATAAGACCATCGATTTCTCTGAATTGTCTTCTGATTTCATTAATCATCTCAAAAGCTGCATCGCCAACAGCTTTCATTGTTATTGAAGCAATTAAAAAAGGAATACAAGCTCCAATAAACATACCAACAAGAACAATTGGTTTTGTTAGTGCTAATGAGAATTCAGGAAAGTTTAAAGTTATAACTGCTGAATAAGCCGAGATAATTGCCAGAGCAGCTAAAGCAGCTGCTCCAATTGCAAAACCTTTTCCAATCGCAGCTGTTGTATTTCCTAATTCATCCAATGAATCAGTAATATCTCTAACTTCTTTACCCATACCTGACATTTCTGCAATACCGCCAGCATTATCAGCAACTGGACCGTAAGCATCAATTGCCATAGTAATCCCAACTGTTGATAACATTCCAACAGCGGCAATACCAACTCCATAAACACCTGAAAGACCAGTAGAAACATAAATTATTGATGCAAGGATGATTATTGGAATAACAACAGATTCCATTCCAACAGCCAAACCAGAAATCATTACTGTAGCTGCTCCAGTTTCACCAGATTCAGCAATACTTCTTACAGGCTTCTTTTCAGAATCTGTATAATATTCAGTTATTAAGCCTATTAATACTCCACCAACAGCACCGGCAATAACACACCACCAAACCACGGTTTCTACACCTGGAAGAGAACTTATTACAAACCATGCAAAAATTATAAATACGACTGGTGCTGTAAAAGTGCCTGATCTGAGGGCATTTGCAGGTTTTATTGATGATAAAAGTTTAACCAATGCTATTCCTAGTATGGAAGCTATCAAGCCAACTGATGCCAACAACAAAGGAAGCATCATCATATCTTGAGACCCTAAAGTGTATGCTATTGCAATAGAAGCAATCATAGACCCGCAATATGATTCGAAAATATCAGACCCCATGCCAGCCACATCTCCAACGTTGTCACCAACATTGTCAGCAATAACACCAGGGTTTCTTGGATCATCCTCAGGAATTCCCGCTTCAATCTTACCGACTAAATCAGCACCGACATCCGCACTCTTTGTGAAGATTCCTCCTCCAACTCTTGAAAATAGTGCTACAACAGAAGCTCCCATTCCAAAGCCTTCTAATGCGTGAACATGACTCTCACTAAAAAAGTAATAAAGGGTTCCAAGACCTATTAGGCCCAATGAAGCTACACATAAACCCATTACTGATCCGCCATAAAAAGATACTGATAAGGCAGCTGCAGCACCATCTTGTTGAGCTGCTGTTGCAGTTCTAACATTTGCTTTAGTAGCAGCATACATACCTATGAATCCAGCCAATGAAGAACAAGATGCTCCTACAATAACTGCTATAGCTGAATGTATCCCAAGACCAAAGTAAACTAAGCCCACTAATACAAACATAAAAGCTGCTAAATATTTATATTCGGTTTTCATGAAGGCTAATGCTCCATTATGAATTTGGTCACCAATCTTTTTAACTTTATCCTCTCCGTCAGGATATTTCATGACAAGCATGTAAACTACTAAAGCAGCTACCATGCCTAAAGCGCCTAAAAGTGGTGGTATAAGTAAAATATTCATATAAGAATTCCCCTTTTTTTTAAAGGTGCATTCTATCAAGAAATTTAAAAAAAAACTTTTTTTAGAGTCTATTTATTAAATATATTTTTATCTAGTAGTCCTTCAGATTCTGCAACTATGCATGCGACTGCTGCGTCACCAGTTACATTCACGGAAGTTCTCAACATATCTAGAATTCTGTCAACTGCAAGAATTATGCCTATCGCCTCCAAAGGCAATCCAAATTGCTGGAGAATTATTACTAAAGTTATAGTTCCAGCTGAGGGAACTGCAGCTGTGCCTATTGAAGTTACCACTGCAAGGATAACAACCTGAATATATTGAAAAAGAGTTAAATCAATGCCAGACATCTGAGCAATAAATACAGTTGCCATACCCTGCATAATCGCTGTGCCATCCATATTAATAGTTGCGCCCACAGGAATAACAAAAGAAGCAACGTTCTTACTAACTCCAAGCTCATCCTGAACAGTTCTCAGTGTTACCGGGATTGTTGCTGCACTTGAAGATGTTGAAAAGGCAAAAATTGCTACTTCTTTCATCTTTTTAAAGAAAGTGAAAAGACTAAGATTTGTGAAAATCTTCAAAATAATGGAATAAGTAACAAATGCATGAATGATGAGAACAGATATTAATAAAATTACGTATTTAAATGCTTCTTGAAAAATATCTAAGCCATCAGTGATAACAAACTTTCCAATTAAACAAAATACACCAATTGGAGCAAAAGAAATAATCATTATTACAAGCTGCATAAAAACAGTATTTAGTTTCTCAAAAGATTCACTGAAGTTATTTGTAAGATGATTTGTTTTATTTAAAGCCAATCCAAATAGAATACTAAAAAAGACAACAGCTAACATTTGATTTTGTGCCATAGCTTCAATGATATTCGATGGGAATACATCAAGAATTGTTTCGTATATGCCCTGTCCTTGCGGCAGTACCTCAGGAGCAGCGATATCTGAAGCAAATCCTGCTCCAGGTTTAAAAATTGATCCCACTAAAAGAGAAAGACTAACTGCTATAGCCGTTGTCGAAAGATATAGAATAATAGTTTTTAAAGTTATATTTCCAAGACTCTGCATGCTTGTAAGGGAGGATATGCCAGAGACAAGAGAAAAGAATACTAGCGGAACAATCAATAATTTAAGAAGATTAACAAATATAGAGCTGCCTAAATTAAATACGTACACTCGAACAAAGGTCGTAACACTTTCTGGAAAAATATTTAAGTAATAAAGAATTGATCCTGCTACAAAACCAAGAAACATGCCAAGCAAGATATTTCTGGTTAAGTTCTTTGGAGTTTCAATCATTATATTTCTATCATATCAAAGTCTTCTTTTCCTACACCACATTCTGGACATAACCAGTCATCTGGGACATCTTCCCATTTTGTTCCTGGCTCAATACCATCATCAGGCCAGCCTTCAGCCTCATCATAAATTAGACCACAGACTATACATTCCCACTTTTTTAATTCCATAACTTAGCAATCAGATTAAAGGTTAATAAAAACTTCAGAGTATAATATCAGATTTAAATCATATAATTAATGAAGCTTCAGCAAACATCAACATGGAATTCATATGAAGCGATAGAGCTTCAAATTGATAATGACGAAGTAAAGTCATGGCTTCTTGAAAATGGTCCAATAACTAAGAGAATAAAATCTAAAAAAGAATTTAAACTTCAATTAGTTCAAGATGAAGTTTCTTCCGTTAAAAAAATAGAAAGAGCATTTTTAGACTCTTATTTGAATGACATCCAGGTTAGAGAGGTTGTTTTATTTGGTAACGAGCATCCAATGGTTTTTGCAAGAACACTAATACCAGTCCAAACAATTCAAAAGGGTTTTGCTGGTCTAGGAGAAATTGGTAATAAGCCTCTTGGAGATATACTCTTTGAAAAAAATATCTTTACGAAAGGTGAAACTGTATTTGCATCCTTTAACTATAAAAACGAACTTTTCTGGGGAAGAAAAACTAAATATACGGTCAAGGGATATCCTTTTTCTGTTATGGAAGTTTTTCTAATAGATTTAAATGCAATCTAAAATCAAGAGCTACATTGAGTTGGTTAGATTGGATAAACCCATTGGGATATACCTCTTATTATGGCCTTCTCTTCTTGGATTAATACTTGGCTCTATTCAGAGTTCTCAAATTAGCTTTAAAAATATTCTTATAGTTTTAATTGGGGCTGTATTGGTTAGATCATGTGGTTGTATTATTAATGATATAAGTGACCATAAACTTGATAAATTAGTTAAACGAACTGCCAATAGGCCTATCGCAAATGGCGCAATAAGTTTGAAGGAAGCCTGGTTATTCTTTATTTTTCTTGGTTTATGCTCCTTATATCTCCTAACATTCACACCATACCTAACCATGAAAGTTGCTCTCGCCTTTGCAGTGATGATAATGATTTACCCTCTTACAAAAAGATTTTTTATGGCTCCTCAGTTCATTCTTGGCATAACATTCGGCTCAGGAACGCTTATTTCATATTCACTTGAATCTAATATCTTTTCTCCTTCAATATTCATTTTATATATGGGTGTAATATCCTGGATTATCAGCTTTGATACTTTTTACGCACTTGAGGATTTTGAGGACGATAAAAAAATTGGAATTAATTCTACGCCGATATTATGGGGAAAAGATGCAGTAAAAAATGCAAAAGCTCTTCATTATATTTTCTATATCTCATTGGTAATCATAGCTTACATAAATGATTTTTCTCTTTTCTTTGTTTTGATAATGTCTATTCTGTTAATTCTAAATCGATCCCAAATAAAACTTATAGAAGAAAAAAAATATCTTGAGACATTTAAATTTAATAACTGGATTGGAATCGTTGTAACATCTGGTTTTGCAATAGAAGTCTTTTTAATTTAGCTGTTTCAATATGAATACAACAATCAAGTTTCTTGAAAATATTTCAGATGTATCAAAAGATGATTTAACAAATATGCTTAAGAAAAATGACTCTCCTTTTATATCATTTGATTTTTTAAATGCACTTGAGAAAAGTAATTCAGTGGAAGCTTTAACAGGCTGGCAACCAAATCATTTAGGTATATATGATAAAGATAAATTATCAGGCTTTATGCCACTGTATTTAAAAAATAATAGTCATGGTGAATTTATTTTTGATCATCAGTGGTCTTATGCTCTTAAGCAGGCTGGAAGAGATTATTATCCTAAATTATTGACTGCCATTCCTTTCACTCCTTGCGAAACAAGAAAATTTATTACTAAAGAAAATAGAGATCAAGAATTGTTCATTAAAGCCACAAAAGAATTCATGAATCAAGAAAACATTGAGAGTTGGCATTTGCTATTTCCGGACATTGGTATGAGATCACTTCTTAAAGACAATGGTTTTATTGAAAGGAGTGGCTACAGGTTTGTTTGGAATAATAGAAAATTTAGTGACTTTGAAAATTTTTTAGAAATATTCACTTCAAGACAAAGAAAAAATATAAGAGCTGAGAGGAAAAAGATTAAAAACCATAATATTTCTTTTGAGATAAAAGATAGTCAAAGCTTATGTAGTGAGGATTGGGATATCTTCTATCAATTTTATAAAAATACATATATGGAAAGGATGCAGGCCCCTTATTTAAATACACGATTCTTTAAACTAATTCACGAGAGCAGAAATTCTATAAAACCAGTCATTTTTTTTGCGGTACATGAAGGCAAAAAAATTGCAGGCTCTTTATGCTTTCAAAGTGAAGATACTCTTTATGGAAGGCATTGGGGTGCTCTTAAAGACATAGATAGCCTTCATTTTGAATGTTGCTACTATCAAGGAATTGATTACTGTATTAAAAATAATATTCAATTTTTTGATCCAGGTGTTCAGGGAGAGCATAAAATTAGAAGAGGGTTTGAGCCAAGAGCATGCAATTCATATCACTACATTCTGAAGCAGGATTTTAGATCTGCTATAGAAAAATTCTGCCAACAAGAAAAAAAATCAATTGAGAATTATCTATGTGCCTGTGCGGAATATACACCGATAAAAAAAGAATATAGAATTTAAAGATGCTCAAAACATTACCTCAAACATCTCATCATCTTGCTATATGTGAGGGTAATTTTTTAAGACTGAGCAGATTGTTAAATAAATTTTCTCTAGAAGAGAATGCCTTTGAAACTATAAATCCAGATGAGTCTCATCAAAATATTGCCTTCTTAATTCTAAATAAAACTAAACACACTCTTATAATCGAAGCCAAACAAACTTCACTAAAAACAAGTAACTTAAATAATTTTGTTATTAAAGTTCATGTAAGTCTTGATGCGAAGCTTGCCGAAGTATTGTCTTATCAAGGCGAAAAACCAATATCACTCCTGTTAAAAGAATCTAAAATTCAGTCCTACGATGAAAAAATGCAGCAAAATAGGTTTCTGACAGAATGGTTAGAAAGTATTTTTATAGCAGGAATTTCTTCAAAAGATAATATCAAAAATATTATTAAACATGACTAAAACTATTCTTTACTTTCATGGTTTTAAGTCCTCCTCAGAATCTTCAAAAGCGCAAAGCTTAAAAAAATTTATATTGGAATCTACTAAAAAAACAAAGATTATTATTCCTGACTTAAATGATAATTTTGAAGATGCCTATAATCAAATAAATATTTTAATAAAATCTATCGGCACAAATATACTTTTTGTAGGAAGTTCGTTAGGTGGATACTACGCATCTTATTTCTCACAAATTCATAACTCGAAAGCGGTTCTCATTAATCCAGCCATACCGCCACTAAAAGATTTTGATATGTACCTTGGTGATAATGAAAACTATTCTAATGGAAATAAATTTCATATTTCAAAGGAAGATATAAAGTTAATAAGATCTATGCATCATAAAAAATTATCTCATCCTGAAAATATTATGGTTCTTCTAGAGTCGGGTGATGAAGTTTTAAAATATAAAGACACTGCCTCCTATTTTTCCGGTGCTCATTTTGATATTTTGTATGGTGGAGATCATTCATACACGACATTCAAGACTAAATTTAATAAAATTTATAATTTTCTAGAAATCAATTAAAGCATTTATTTAGTGCAAAAATAAGGTAATTGCACTAAATTAAGGCATAATAAGGTCATATTGTGTGCATTTAGCTATTAATAATTAGGCATGTAAATTGCATAATAAAATATGTTAGATCAAATTTTTAGGAGAAAAAATGGCAGAATATAAAACATATGAATATGTATGGCTAGATGGCTACAAGCCTGAGCCCTCAATGAGAAGTAAAGTTAAAGCTACAGACGCTGACACCCCGCCGGAGTGGTCTTTTGATGGGTCATCCACCCAACAAGCTGAAGGTGGAAGCTCGGATTGTTTGCTTGTACCGGTTGAGACTTACGACAACCCTACTGCATCTGATTACTTAGTTATGTGCGAAGTTCAAAGCGCAGATCATTCAACTCATCCATCTAACACGAGAGCAGCTGCTCAAGCTGTTGTAACAGATGAATGGTGGTTTGGTTTTGAGCAAGAATTCTTTTTTACAAATAAAGATGGCTCACCGCTAGGTTGGGAAAAGGGAGAGCCGAGACCTCAAGGAGATTACTATTGTGGCGTTGGTGCTAACAATGTAGTTGGCAGAGAAATATCTGATATACATCTTCAAGCTTGTCTTGATGCAGGCATTAAATTGACAGGAACAAATGCTGAGGTTGCTTTAGGTCAATGGGAATATCAATGTTTTGGCAGTGGTATTAAAGCAGCTGATGATTTATGGGTAAGTCGATATTTGCTTTATAAGATTGCTGAAGATTTTGATGTTTCTGTAAACATCCATCCTAAGCCAAAAGAAGGTGACTGGAATGGTTCTGGTATGCATGCAAATTTCTCAAACGAACAAATGAGAACTAATGGAACTGAGGAACTTTTTACATCAATGTGTGACAAACTTGGTGAAGTTCATGAAGAGGGCATAGCATCTTATGGATCCGATAATGATATGAGATTAACTGGTCTTCATGAAACTCAAAGCATAGATCAATTCTCATATGGAGTTAGTGATAGAGGAGCCAGTATACGTATACCTGTTTATACAGTTGAACATAATTGGAATGGGTATCTAGAAGATAGGAGACCTGCTTCAAATGCTGATCCATACAAAATCATATCTCATATTGTAGGAACACTATCCAAGTAATTTCTCAATACTATCGACTCCTTGAAAAAGGAGTCGATTTTCTTAATGGTTAATACAGAAAATATACAGACCTTGTTATTGAATCAGCTAGCCTCTGAAGTAATTGTCTTGGACGAGGGTTTTAATATTATTTGGTTAAATGATTCTGCCAAATCTAATGGATGGATTGGCCAGAAGGATGAAAAAACTCCTATTATTAATCAATTCTTAGAGGAGACAAGTGCGGAACTAACTAGCTTGTTCAAAGACTGTATGGCATCAAGCTCTTCAATAACAAAAAGAGATTTTAGACTCGCAAAGCCCAACGAAAAAAATAGAATGGCAGATCTTACGGTCACATGGTCTGAACTAGATAAGATCTTAATAATTGAAATGTTGTGTACAGATAATCTTAATAAAATTATCGATTCATCAAAAAACTTTTCTACTCAAAAAATAGCAGCAAATTTAGCGAGAACTCTTGCTCATGAAGTTAAAAATCCTCTATCGGGAATCAAAGGAAGTGCTCAAATTTTATCGTCAAAATTGGATGATGATTTTTCAAAGAAATTCTTAAAAATAATTATCGATGAAACAGAAAGATTGAATAGCATTGTGACTAAAATTCTTACGCCAGCAACAAAACCAAAATTAGAGTTATTTAATATACATTCAGCTTTGGAAAAAGTGTTTGCATTATCCCAAGCAGACGAATATGAAAATCTTGAAATATTTAGAGATTATGATCCAAGCATTCCAGAAATTCATGGCGATGAAAATTTATTTATTCAGGCAGTCTTAAATATAGTTAAAAATGCTCAACAGGCTCTTTTGATGACTAATAATCCATCGATAACCATAAAATCAAGAGTTGCATTTGGGCAGCCGATTAATGGAAATGTCTATGGGACATTGTGTGATGTAAGCATCATTGATAATGGTCCTGGCATACCTTTGAGCATTCAAGATCAAGTATTTTTTCCAATGGTTTCTTCAAAAGAAACTGGCTCAGGTCTCGGACTTTCTATCTCTCAAGATATTATTAGAATTCATGGCGGTGCCATCTCTTTTAAAACAAAGGAAGGAGAAACGGCCTTTTCAATTCTAATACCCATAAGTATTGAATCAAAAACCAAGGAGATGCAAAGTGCATAAAGTCTGGGTTGCAGATGATGATAATGCCATTCGAATTGTACTTGAGGAAAGTCTTTCAAGCGCTGGGTTTAATGTCAAAACTTTTTCTTCAGGTGATGATGTTGTAACACAATTAAAAATTGAAACTCCTGATCTAATTCTTACTGACGTTCAAATGCCAGGCATGCTTGGGTATGATTTACTAAAACACGTCACTGATAATTATGAAGAAATACCAGTAATAGTTATGACTGCTTTTACTGATATGCAGGCTGCTGTCGACTCATACGGAGGTGGCGCTTTTGAATACATACCCAAACCATTTGATCTAGAAGAAGCTTCGCAAATTATCAATAGAGCTCTAGAAAAAAAGCCAAAAACTAAAGGACTAAAAACTAAAACAAAAACAGATATTATCGGCGAATCTGCATCTATGCAGGAAGTCTTTAGAGCAATAGGGAAATTATCAAAAACTAATGCAACTGTATTAGTGCAAGGAGAATCTGGAACTGGAAAAGAGTTAATTGCAAAATCTCTTCATAAAAATAGTCCTAGATATGATATGCCGTTTATTGCACTCAATATGGCTGATATACCAAAAGAGCTTGTTGAATCTGAGCTTTTTGGTCATGAAAAAGGAGCATTTACAGGAGCTGTAGATAGAAGAATTGGTAGGTTTGAACAAGCGAATGGCGGCACATTATTTTTAGATGAAATTGGTGATATGCCTCTAGATTCGCAAACAAGACTATTAAGAGTTCTTTCAAATAAAGAGTTCTATAGGGTCGGTGGGGATAAGCCAATAAAGGTTGATGTAAGAATCATTGCTGCTACACATCAGAATCTTGGGAGTCTTGTATCACAAAAGTTTTTTAGGGAAGACTTATACTATCGATTGAATGTTATTAAGATTGATGTTCCTCCACTAAGAGATAGAAAAGAAGATATCGATGCCTTAACTAAATATTTTCTAAAAAATCACTCTGACTCTTTAGACGAAGAATTAAGAGTCTTGTCTGCAGAAGTTATGGATATTATCGAACAATATAATTGGCCAGGAAATGTTAGACAGCTGGAAAATATATGCTATTGGTTGGCATTGATGACTCCTACTCAAAATGTAAAAGTGCATGATTTACCTACTGAAATAAAAGATTATGAAGTTACTGAATCGCCCTCGTCTTCGTGGGAAGAGAATTTTAATACTTGGATAAGAAATGTCGCCTCGACAATTGATAAAGATTTACTATCAGTAGCTAATGCAAAATTAGAAAAGATTATTATTAAGGCTGCTTTAGAGCAAGCGAATGGCAAAAAAAATGAATCAGCTGTTTTGCTTGGTCTTGGAAGAAATACTTTAGCAAAGAAAATGAAAGAATTAGGGATTTAGACTAAAGGTAAATTATCCATTTTCCATTGACTGATACCGCCACTTAAGATTAGAGAGTTATCAAATCCATGTTTTTTTAATGACTCTCCTGCATTTGCGGACTGACTTCCCATGTCACAAATTAATACCAATGACTTATCATCATTTAATTTAATCTCATGAGATCTATCTTCAATATCTGAAAAAGGAATATTAATCGAGCCAGTTATTCGACCATTACTGTAATCATCAGAGGATCTTAAATCGATAAGAACAGCATTATCTTTATTTGTTAATTCTATTAGCTGTTGTGATGATATCTTTTTACCGCCTTTTGCAGAATTAGAAATAATCAGCAAAATAATTACTAATAAAAGTGGTACTGAAAGGTAGTAATGCTCAATAAGAAAAAAAATAAGTTTATCCATTGTCGTATTATCCATTAAAATAGACACAAGTGGTTCAAAATACAAAAATGAAAAAAAGAAATCTTATTTTAGTTCGGCACGGTCAAAGCGAATGGAATGCTAAAAACTTATTCACTGGATGGAAAGATCCAGATTTAACAGAAAAGGGTTTATTGGAGGCAAAAATTGCTGGAGAGCAAATTGCTGCAGAAGATATTAACTTTGACATAATGTTTACCTCAGTCTTGTCTAGAGCTCAAAGAACAGGTCAAATAATATTAGAAGGCATAAACCAAACACATATTAATGTAATAAAGAATCAAGCTTTAAATGAACGAAACTATGGAAGCCTTGCAGGTCTTAATAAAGATGATGCTAGAAAAAAATGGGGAGAAGAACAAGTTCATATATGGAGAAGATCTTTTGATATTCCTCCGCCTGAGGGAGAGAGTCTTAAGAATACAGCAGAAAGAGTTCTTCCATACTTTAATGAAGAAATAATGCCAAAAATTAAGAATGGATCAAATATTTTGATTGCTGCACATGGAAACTCTTTGAGGGCATTGATCATGGAATTAGATTCCATCTCGTCAGAAGAGATAGTTAAGCTTGAAATACCAACAGGAGCTCCTATTCAATATCAATTTAATGAAAATGGAGAGGTTTTGCGTAAAAATAATCTTTATGAAAGCTAACTCACAGATTGATAGCTCTTCATTTTCTTCAAATATTGCAACTTGGTACAAGGATAATGGGAGAGAAAATCTTCCTTGGAGAAAGAACATATCTCCATATAGAATTTGGATTTCTGAAGTCATGCTCCAACAAACTCAGGTTAAAACTGTTATCCCTTTTTTTAAGATTTTTATAAGAAAATATCCTAATCTGAAATCTCTATCCATGGCATCCGAAGAGAATATTTTAGCCCTGTGGACAGGGTTAGGTTTCTATAGAAGAGCAAAAAATATATATAAAGCAAAAGAAATTATCAAAAATAATTTTAACAATACTTTTCCTAAAAAATTTGAAGACATAATATCTTTACCAGGCATCGGTGAATCTACCGCAGGTGCAATTATGTCTATAGCATATAAAGAGTCATATCCAATACTTGATGCTAATGTTAAAAGAGTTATAGCTAGGTATGAAAAGGTAGAAAATAACTCAACGTCTTCTTCAATAAAGAATTTATGGGGCCTTTCAAAAAAACATACTCCAAAGAATGACATTTTTGAATACACACAAGGGATAATGGACCTTGGTGCAACAGTTTGTAACATTCATGATGCTAAATGCGTTGTCTGCCCGCTGCATTCATCATGTTTAAGTGCATATGACGTTATTAAAGTTAAGAAAGCAACTAATAAGAAAATAAAGCCCAGGAAAAGTATTCATTTTATTTTGGCTTGTTCTGATGACTCTGTATTATTATTTAAAAAAAATGAGAAAACTTTTTGGGAAAGTTTATGGACGCCTTTTGAGATTCAAACTAAAAATGGTTCCACTCCATTTGATAAAAAAGTTTTAGAAAAAGAAACCATTAACAAAAAACATAAGCTGACACACCTTGATTTAGATATGACTATTGATATTTCATGGTATGAGAATACTTTCAATCTAGATACAAACTTAGAATATAAGTGGATTAGTAAAACAGATATCTATATGTTTGGTTTGCCTAAGCCCATTAAGACTATAATAGAAAGACTATGAGTAAAAAAATCTTTTGCAAAAAATTCCAAAAAGAAATGACAGCTCTTGTTGTTCCTCCAATGCCCGGACCAAAAGGCCAAGAAATTCTTGAAAATGTATCTCAAGAAGCTTGGGATGAATGGAAGTCACATCAAACAACACTTATTAATGAGAAACATCTTGATATGTCTAATCCAGATAATAGATTCTGGTTAATAGAACAAATGGATAGATTCTTTAACAATGAAGATTATGAAAAGGCTTCTGGATTTAAAGCGTTAGATTAAGATCGTTATTTGCCTTTTACCTTTTTTACAAAATTATTTTTTACCTCAAATTAAAGATTGGAAATCCTCAAAATACACAATCTGATACTAAAATTTGAGTCCATTTTATTCTTCTTGAATCTTCAAATATTTTGATTTACAAAGCAAAAAAAATAGAGTCTAATTTTAGTAGTTTATATTCACAAGGTAGCAAAATTTGAACAATCCATATTATCTAAATATAGTCCCTTTCATTCTAAAAATTAAAGAGAAACAGGATCTTAATAATGCAAAATAAAAAGATTTTTCCTACTGAGGCTGAGGTAGTAATTGTTGGTGTAGGCGGCATAGTAGGATCCATGCTTGCATATTGGCTTACAGAACTTGGCCAAAAAAATATCATAGGCTTGGAGAAGTCCACCATAATTCCTTCAGACATAGCATCTACCGCTCATGCTTCTGATTTTGTCTACAATACAACTCACGATAAATTAGGCTGTTGGGCAACAGATTTTAGTAGAAAATTTTATGAAGAAAATGGCTTCTTTCTTAAGAAAGGAGGCCTTGAAATTTGTCGAAAAGATGATGATGCTCGTTGGGAAGAACTCAAACGTAAAGTGGAATCAGGTAAAGCTTTCGGAACTAATGTTAGATTGATTTCTGCATCTGAGGCTAAGGAAAAGTTTCCTTTATTGGATGAAGAGTCTATACGAGGTGCGATGTGGGATCCAGATGCTGGTTTAGTAACTCCTCGCTCACAAGATGTGGTTAACTTTGCCGTTGAGCATGCGAAAGAGAAAGGAGCATTAACTACATATACTGATACGCCTGCTGTTGGTTTTGAAATTGAGAACGGTCATATAACTGGAGTAAAGACAGATAAGGGACTAATTAAAACTAACAAAGTTATTATTGCATCTGGAATTTGGGGTCCTCTTATGGGAAATATGGCTGGTGTTCCAATTCCATTAATGCCAGTAGAGCATCCTTTATTATTTTTTGGACCGCTTCCAGAAATTCAAGGAACGGAAGAGTTGCTTGTTTACCCCCTACTTCGTGATCAAGGAAATTCAGCTTATGTAAGGGATACAGGAAGACTTCATGGAGGTATGCTTGAATGGGGTTTTTATGAAGATAAAGATCCTCGAATGGTTGATCCAGAAGATATTGGTAATCCTGAAAAAACGATGGGCTCTGATTCAATGAGATATCTAGAGCTTGAAGAAATAGCAGAACCTCTAGAAAAAGCATTCGAGACAACACCTATACTTGCTGAGTTAGGCTGGGATGAGAAAAGTTCGTTTAATGGATTGTTATCAGTAACTCCAGATGCTGGATCATTGATCGGCGAAAGTCCTGAAGTTAGAGGATTTTGGTTATGTGAGGCTGTGTGGGTTAAGGATGGCCCAGCATGTGCAAGACTTTGTGCAGAATTAATGGTAAATGGTAAAACTCAAGTAGACATGCACTCATTTAATATTGATAGATTTTACCCTGTGCAAAAAGAAAAGGAATTTGTTAAATCAAGATCATATGAGAATTCTCAAACTATTTACACTCCTGCTGTTCATCCAAGAGAGCCATACATTAGTCATAGAGAAATATATGTAAGTCCTTTTTATTCAAGAGAAAAGGAACTTGGAGGTTATTTCGATAATGAGGTTGCTGGCTGGGAACGTGCCTTTGCTTATGAAAGTAATCGAGAAAAACTTGCCAATTTTTTAAAAGATGTCCCGGTTCGAGAAAATGAGTGGGATCGACGTCATGTGCCATACGAAATTTCTAATGCAGAACATCTTGTTATGAGTGACTCAGTTGGAATGATTAACCTGTCACATTTCCCAATTATGGATATTGAAGGTAAAGATGCAGAACGTATGTTGGAATATCTTTCTGTAGCGAAGGTTGGCGATAATACTGCAGAAGGTCGAGTTATTTATACTAATTTTCTAGATGAAGACGGTGGAGTTCATGCGGACCTTACCATCTCTCGCCTAGGCTCAGACCGTTACCGAATAGTAACTGGTGGAGCTGATGGTAATCGGGATTGGGTTACATTGCGTAATTATCGAGATGATATGGGGTTAGAAGCAAATATTAATATTAGGACTCATGATATAGCGACTTTAGGATTATGGGGGCCAAAAGCAAAAGATGCTTTAGGTCATTTTGTTGACCCCAGTGAAGTTAGTATAGAAAATTTTCCTTTTGCTACTGCAAAATATCTAACACTTAATTTATCTGGCGGAAAAAAGATTGATGTCTGGGCAGCCCGAATATCCTATGTTGGTGAAAGCGGCTGGGAAATATACTTGAATAACGATAGTGAAGAAGGTCTAGCACTTTATGACTCTCTTCTTGAAGTTGGTGTTGTCCCTGTTGGGATTGAAACTTATGCTAATAGCCGTCGTCTTGAAAAGAGTTTTCGACTTCAAGGTGCAGATTTAGAGAGCGACTATAATGCTTGCGAGTCAGCTATTCAAAGAGGCTTAGTAAAAAAAGCAGATTTTCATGGGAAAGCAGCCCATCTCTCTCATCGTGAAGAAGAACCAAGTGCAATTCTATGCACTATGACAATTGACGATCTGAATGTATCCGGTAAGACGCGTTATCCTTTGGGTAACTCACCAATTGTTGATCCAGCTACAGGAGAAGTACCAATAGATAGCAAAGGAAGGAGATCTTATAGTACTGGTATGTCATATTGCCCATCTCTGAAAAAACATGTGGTTATGGGTTACTTACCTAAAAATATTGCAATTCCAGGAAAATCATTATTACTGGAATACTTTAACGAGAACGGTGATGGTATATACCCTATGACTGTTCAAATCGTTGGCAAAGGATCGCTATACGATCCTACCAATGGAAAGGTTCGAGCTTAATTAATTACAATTACTAATCTTAATGACATTGGGTCGAATCTTTTCTATAATCCAGTTTCACATTGGCCTGATAGCTCAGTCGGTAGAGCAAAGGATTGAAAATCCTTGTGTCGGTAGTTCGATTCTACCTCAGGCCACCATTTATTTTTAGGAGGTCCCAAGTATGTCAATGATATCAGGGCATTGTGATCCTAACTTTACTGAAATAAAAAAAATATTTACTCAATCATTTGATTCTGGTCATGAGACTGGAGCATCGGTTGCTATTGAATATAAGGGAAGGACTATTGTTGATTTATTTGGAGGCCACACTGATGCAGCCAAAAAAAATTCTTGGAAAGAAAATACCTTAGTAAATGTTTTTTCAGTGACCAAAGGTGTTACTGCTGCATGTGTTGCCATGCTTATTGATCAAGGCAAACTTGATGTTAACTCTAAAGTATCACAATATTGGCCTGAGTATGCCTGTAACGGTAAAGAGAATACTAAGGTTATAGATTTTTTGTG
>Ga0257106_1000667_pt1 | contig 19137 bp, 13 predicted proteins | sample LP_taG_3_FD_190177 | JGI IMG/M metagenome (GOLD analysis project Ga0257106, IMG submission 190177) | Marine microbial communities from Northeast Subartic Pacific Ocean, Canada - LP_J_2011_P26_10m | ecosystem: Environmental > Aquatic > Marine > Oceanic | place: Canada: Northeast Subartic Pacific...
TCGTTCGCATTCTTCTTTTCTCGCTTTCTTTGATGGAGTATCGATAACGAATGGTAGTTTTTGATATATCGCGTTCAAGTATAGCCACTGTTGTCGTAACACCGCTTCTTCGCCGTTTTCCTCCTCAGTAAGCAACTCTTTATCGTGAGTTAATGGCGTAGTCACAACACAATTATCATGTGCGATGCTTTTCTTAATCTCTTGTAAATACTTCGGAACTTTTCCGCGCGTATTTCTATTGTACTCCTCGAATAGCCTGTCATCGCCAGTCTTCATCACCTGTGGGTTTCCTTCGGTTAAGATAACATCGAGTGCGTTCTTTTTCACTCGATCGATTACTACTCGCTCTCTCAGTTGACCTCGGTCAGACGGTATTGGTGCTTTTATTCTCGCTTTTTCGCGCGCGCTGTCTTCGATGGTCTCGATTACTGGTCGTCGAGCTCGGTCGTCTGCGGTCAATTTCACCGACGAGCTACGTTGAAGAAACGATTTCGGGTCCGGTTTCAGAGCATTTCTTGCCTTCCCAAACGTAGCAGCTAAACGTCTATCGTTAACACCAAACGTAGGGAATGCAGATGGATGGATCGAGCCGGAGTATTTGCTCTTGTATCTTTCTCTCGTCTTTTCTTCGCTTTCTTCGTCTTCGTCTTCCTCTTCTTCTCCTTCTCGTTTATTGTCGTCCCCGTCGACTTCATCGGCTTCGACGTTCGATGACGGCGATGGTGACACCTTAGTAATCAGCGCGAATACCGATTCTTTCTCGTCCATCTTGACAACTGTCCCGCTTCTGGTTACGCGTTAAAGTGTCGAGTGGTCAAAGTTGTTGTTGTGTGGCGTATTTTTTATTTTTAGATTTATTTTGACTTTTTTTTCTCCAGTTTTCCACATTCGGAGAGAGACAGAGAGAGGAAGGAGAAAGGAGAAAGGATCTTCAAAGAAAGGAGCTCGAAAAATGCGACGTTCACTCCGTCTATTTTGCATCATTCCTTTCTTTTTGCTGTTCGCGCTACCTCCTACAGTGCACGCGTCGTTGAAAGCTCCGAGGCGCGTTTCCTCGTCACCGCACATTCTAAAGCCGGGAGAGGAAGACGCATTCCTTGAATCGCAACTGAAATCTTCTTCTTCGGTGACACCATCGTCAACACCAACCTCGGATGATGACGATATACACCATCATCATCAGCATAAACATCACACGCATGATCACGCGCACCGCATAGTGAAGAAGGAGCACCACAAACGCGCCGCGAGTCACGAATGGACAGATTCCAGCAAAGAAGAAGAACGCCCACACGTAGGTATATACGGAGCAACGAGTTCAATCAAGACTGCGTCACCATCACCATCATCATCATCACCGTCGTCGTCGTCGTCGTCCCCGGATTTGTCTCAAGATCCTTCTCCCTTGCCTGCGCCAAACTTTCCGCTACCGTTTTGCGCGGAATGTGACGGATGCGCAGTGGACTGGACGAAAGCGTCGATTTCAGCAAACTCTGTGAACCAGGTGTGCGCGGGAACTGCTCCGTGTTCGGGGTGCGACGACGTGATCCTTCGTCGCATCAACGGGACATATGCGTTAAAAAATGAAAAAAGACAAAAGTATAAAGTAAAGCGTGAAGTCGGCGCCAGCGCAGCAACAGTTCTACGCGCAGATTACGTCAACAAAGATGTGGGAGAATCGTTCGACGCTTCCGGGGAGTTACTCTCTTTACCATTCGTCAAGTTTCCGTGCATTCCTGGGTTACCGCGTCACAATCGCAAGTGCGCCAGGCAACACATAGAAGACGAGAAAGGCAAAGATTTGTTATCCATTCGAAACGTTGAGTCCGTACAGAAACTGAGCGATTTCTGCGGATTGGAAAACGTCGCCTCTCGAGCGTGGTCGGCAAAGGTGAAATCTACCGCACCGGGTGGTATACCGATAGATCCATGGTCAGTGCATCCAGAATCCGTCGCTGTCGATCAGCTCGGGGCGTTCACTTCCCCGGCTGCAGGCATTGGGTTAAACTCCATATGTCAAATTGCCAACTCGGATTCGGACGTCGCGCATATTATAGATTCGGTTCCATCGGAGCAAATCGTTCGAGCGGCTTTGTACGAATTCATCTTTTGTTCGGGTGACAGACACACGCAAAACGTTTTCATCGACGACGATGCGCGGGTAAAGTTGATCGATAATGATAACCTTCTAGGATGGCAAGTATATGACGAGCAAAAAAATAGACTCTGCGCAATCAGTTCGCTCTTCCTACCCGGGAACTTGGAATCGTGGCGAGTGCGCGAAAGCGCCGAGTGCGCGGGAAAACTTGGTTCGTTAGACTATCGGTGTCATGTGAACGCTAACGCGCAAATGAAGCTCCCTCGGCGAACGAAGCAATGTTTAGAGCATTTTAAATCAACGAGCGTGGATGAGTTGGTCGAACAATTTGGCATCGTTCATAACGTCTTTGCTCGAACGCTGAAGCAAAGAAGTACCGATTTGCTCGACTCGGGATTACCGAAAGCTTTAGAAAATGCGATGAAGACCGAACACGAGATTGCGAAGGAAAAATCAGACATATTTCATCCTGAATTGAATTGGGATGAGATGACTCAGCAACAACGTCAAGGAATGGTTGCTGTTCGCGACTCCTTTTGGCGACGTATTGAGCCCCCGAATTGTGCGGGAGTTCCGATGGGCGGTCGTTGGGACAACGCAGTAGAAGATTTGAGAGCGTAGAAGTAGAACATCGATTGGAATTATTATAGGCAAATAGGTAGGCAGATAGATTCGTAGTATATGCGCGCTTTATCACTCACGCCTTCTTGTTTTTTCTCTTTGCTTCAGTCATGGCGTAATCTCTTTTCCGGATGAATGTCATCACCGTGGCGTTGAAGTTGCCAAGTGCCATCAAGACGAAGAGCGACCCAGCCACCAACGCTTGCCATTCGCTCAATCCTTTTCCGTTGCGCGCGAATTCTTTGTACCACCTCAGCAAAACCTGACATCCAAACACGAGCTGCATCGTCTGTAACGTCAACAAAAGCGGCCACAGAAGTTTTAATCTGCTTCCAGATTCTGTCGCCGAAACGTCCATCGGCGACGCTTTGCCAATTGCGACACGCGTATACATGCGAAAGCGCTGGTATCGATTCTGAAGAAACATGACGATACCTTGGCAGAACGTGAAGAAAAGAAATCTTCCAATAAACGTAACGCATGAAGGCGAATCGACGTCCATGGTTAAGACGCACAACGCCATTGCCATGGAGTAGTAGTGATGCTGAATCCACCAAGGCCGAATGTTACTTCCGTTTGCTTTTAGGATGTTCTCGCGCAGTCCGAGCGAGGTGTAAAAATACAAGAGCCAACTGAAATATGCCTGTAACGCGATGGGGTACGAAGCAGTTAATACTGTCTCCACGAATTCTGAGTGCTTCGAAGCTGCTATCTGGCTTTGGAGAAAGAAATGCCCGGAATGTTTCGAGTTGTACCAAATAAACAACACGAGCGGAAAGAGGAAATAGCTGATGGTTTGCGTTTCCCGGAAGTTGACGTATTCTTCCTTTAATCGCATTCTCTCTTCCGTTTTACGGGACACTAAGTTTACCGCCGACCCGAGTAAATACTTTATGAATCGACTGTGCTTGGCTGGCGTGACGAATCCCCCAAGTTGCCCACCCGGACCGGCGCCATCAAAAACCAAGCGCGCGTTTGCCACGTGCTCGTTCGTCGCATCTTCTTTCTCCAACTGTTTCAGCTCGTTTTTCAGCTCGTCGAGTTCGCTCCTCAACAACTCCAAAGTCGAGTTGACGTGCATCACTCTCCCGCTAATGTTCTTGATTTTAGCTTCCACTTTTGAAGCTCTCTCGTCGAGCGACGTCATTCTATCTTCGTCGAACTCGTCGTCGTCGTCGTCGTCGCCGCCTTCCGCACTCATAATATTTGGTATCTTTTTTGCGAATAAAATGAAGAAATTTGAAAGCCAATGGAGACGTGGAAAAACTGCATTGTAAACACTGAAACTCTGAAAGAAAGAAAGAAAGGAAGAACGAAAGGAAGTGAACGACGCGATGATTGTTTCTGAGGTTGAGCAACAGATGCGGGAGAGGAAGATGTCCGCGCTGCAATCTTTAACGACGTCTTCTGCACCTTCATCTCGCGTGATGTTATACACGACGCCTGGGGAAGTTGTTGACGGCGTCAATGCCTCGGAAGGTTTCCTAAAAGGCCACGGGACGCAAGTCTCCGAGGGAGAGTTGAGAGCGACGGTATCTGGTGTCGTAGAAAGAGTGAATAAGTTAGTCTCCGTGAAACCGATGAAAGCAAAGTACACGCCAGAAACTGGAGACGTCGTGGTCGGTCGGATAAAAATGATTTCCTCGAAAAGGTGGAAAGTTGATATAAACTCGAGACAAGAGGCGGTTTTACAACTATCGAGCGTAAACTTACCAAGCGGTCAACAAAGACGACGTAACGAAGCTGACGAGTTGAACATGTCGCGATTATTCGACACCGCTGATGTCATATCGGCAGAAGTACAGTCGTTATTCCAAGACGGCGCGGCAAACTTACATGCGCGTTCGACGAAATACGGAAGGCTTTCGAGAGGCGTACTCGTGGAAGTATGCCCGAGTTTAGTGAAGCGGCTGCCACAGCACTTTCACGCTTTAGAAGTTGCACCGGGTGTTTTTATAGAAGTTCTCATAGGATGTAACGGATTCATATGGGTCGGGTCGCCCGGCGCCGCAACATCGAAGCAAGCGACAAACGAAAAAAGCAAGACGCACGAAGAGGAACTCGTTGTGGTAGATAAAAAGGAACGAGAAAACATCGTGCGAGTGGCGAATTGCGTCCGAGTGTTGGATGAAATCTTCTTTTACGTCACGCCTCAATCGATCATGAGCATTTATAAACAATCTGAAGGCATTGATGCGAAAAGTATTTTAACGTCGGATGGATTTCTGGCGCGAGTCATTGAGAGAGAGATTGACACTCGAACGCGTACAGAAGAAGACGCCGACATGCTTTGATAGTGGATAGATACTAGTTTCAGTCACATATACGGTAGTAAATTTATTTCACGCGAGCGTTATGTATTGCATTCATTCCCTCTCAATGTTTCCGCTACTTTTCTCGCTTCTCTTCTTCATCTGTCCTCCTTCCCCTCCTCCCTTTCCGAAAGAAGCCGTTGGATTTTTTCTTCTCTCCGTCGCGTACGCAACTTTCATTTCGCGTCCTAATAACTCTTTTCCATTTTTTTTCAAAGCTCGTGCGAGATCACCGTCCGATACAAGCTCTATGTGCGCAAAGCCTTTGAAATCTTGCGTATCTTTATCCAAACTCATGCGAATTTCTTTGATCTCAGAACCTTGAGCGAAAGTTTCTCGCAATAAATCTTCCGTCACGGAATAATCCAAATTCGCGACAAACACGACGCGTTGGCCATCTATTTTTTTCGGCGGATCTTTCGTAACTGCGTCAGCCTTCTTTACTTTATACGGTTTACAAACCATTACAAATCCTTCCCAGTCTTCGCCGTCGAATTTCAAAGCTTCGTCGCGATCGACGACGTTGTGAAAAGTGATTATAGCGATGCCACGAAAACGGCCCGAATCAGCAAATACCATACAATCGACGCTATCGACATCTAAACCTTCCTCATCAAACGCAGCTCTTATATCCTCCTCTGTTTTGTGAAAAGGGATACCTCCGCAATACATCGAGCGCTGTGCGACTTCATCGGATTCGTCTACATCTCGTTCCGTTTTCGATGGTACTATCTTCGCCGGAACAAACTCTTTTTGCGCATCTTCGCCAGCCGCCGCGGGATCATCTTCGCGCTCGTCTTTCTTTTCTCCGTCGTCGTTATCGTTTTCTGCGGCGCCCTCATTTTTCTTTCTCTTCTCTTCCCTTTGTTGTTTTCGCCGCTGAATCGCCGCGTCGAGCTTTTCGCGTTTCGTCATCTTTTTCAACCTCTCTGGCTTTACGTTTTTACCTCCATCACCATTCGTCGCCGCCATCTCTGCTCGCTTCTTCGAGCACTCCATACACGCCGGTTTCGCTTTGAGCAGCTGTTTAGCGGAGAACTTCTTCGCGACGAGCGTCTGCTCGCATATTCGGCACGTCATCTCCGAGCCAAGTATGTTAAGCTCTTCAACTTTTGCATTCGCCGCCTCTGTTCTGGTTTGTCTTATTTTTCTCTTCTTCTCTTTTCCTTTTTCTCCTCGCTGTTGTTGTTGTTCTTCCTCATCCTTCTTTCTTTTCTTCTCTTGGGAGTTATCGATCGTTCGTTTCTTGAAAGTCTTTTCTTTCCTTTGCTCCTTGCTCTTCTTCTTCACCTTCTTCCTCTCGTCGTCGTCGTCGTCTGCCTCCTCGTCGAGGACCACCATTGCGAAACAAAATTTATTGTGGAGATTTGGAAACAGTAAACAGTTGTGTTTCGCATCTTTATGCAAAGCGAAAATATGCGCGCTTATGCGCGCTTAATGATAGCGAACAATATATGAATAATGATAATAATAATAATAATAATAATAATACATATAGCGCGTTATTTTTGGAAGCTGAACATGTTATCATCGGGAAGCGCGCAGAAAGCAGAGCAATTATCGACTCCGTCGACTCTAGTCATCAGATCCGTACACACCTTCGCCAAACGCGCGTCTAAATTACCGAGTGCTTCGCCTCGATACAATTCAGATTCGTTGAACGTTACCTCGAAATTCATGTCAAAATTACTCTCGGATTCCGTAGGAGATTTATTCCCATTGTACGACACGATGCTCATTCCTTGATTCGCGATGACGGACGAAATATCCGCTAAAAGTCCGCTTCGATCGCTACACTCCAAACGAAGATAGGAAGTCACAAACATGCTCACCGCTTTTCTATCGGCACGTATTTTCCCGGAAGGTAATCCAATCAAATCGTACGATTCCATCTCCCACGTGTTTTCACTTTTTCGCTCCCTGAAAGTTGAATCGTGTTCGTCTAAAAACTTTTCAATTTTGTACCTCGCGGCTTTCGTGACAGCCGCCGGCAAAAACATCCGAAATCGTGCAACTTTCTGCTTCATCGTCTCCGCCGAATCTGTCGAACGAACAATCTCTACGACTTCCGCGTTATTGAGTTTCTTACCGAAATCAACCGCTTGGCCGTTGACTTTAACTTCAACCATCTCACCTAAACAATCGCGGTACGATGCGTAGTCAACGACCGTTGCTCCGTATGGTAAGTTTATAACTTGTCCCGCGCGAGAGAAAACAAACGTACGTCGACCGAGTAAGTCGCCCGTGACCGTATCGACAAACTCTCGCGCAGATAACACGCCGAGAAACTCTTCTTGCCAAGCTTGAATCATTTTCAACCACAAAACTTGACGCATAGGTGCAACGTTTCTCTCTTCGTTATCCATCACGTTCCCAGCCGTACTCTGCGACAAGTTCTGAAGAAACTTGTTGTCTTCCTCTTCTTCTTCCATGAACGATTTTTCATCTGCCGTTAACGGAATACCTCGTTCCAAAAGTTCTTGACGCATTTCATTTCTTCTCTTGAAGATATCTACAATCGCTCGCTTGCGCCATCCCGTTTTCAACTCCCTGTCCGCGCATATTCCCCAAATCGCACCGAGATGCATTTGCTCAGTTCTGATTTGAATTTCGAGCGGGAAAACCTCTTCGTTTTGTTCGTCTTCCATGAAACTTTCGTTCGCGCTTTGGAAATCGGTATCGTTCATATCTCCTCGTTCTATAGGCAATACCGTGGTATGTAGCGCTCTGTACGCGTTCAATTTGGGTGTCGCGATGTAGTCTTTCATACTTCCCGGGACAGGTGGATACAAAGTGTGGACCAACCCAAGAACGTGGTACGTTACTCGAATCGCGTGGGATCTCTTCGCGGCCTCGCTCAATCCTTTCGTAGACATATCGTCGAGCAAGACGATGCGAATCTGCGCAATTTCGTTCACGTTCGGTAGTCTCGACTTGAGATCTCTCAGTTTCTGTTCCTCTTCCTCGTCTACGTTGTCTTCTTCTTCCTCTTTGACGGGACTATCTTCTTCTTTGTCGTGAATAAAACCTGGCTTTTTCTTGCTCTTCAACGCCTTACGATATATGCCATAATTTTCCTTAACATGTTTATCGACTGCAAAGCTTATCACGGAGCCGCGCAGAAAATCGTCGTCTTTCAATGCTTCGTTCAATTTAGCGGCAACGTTATTAATAACTGGCAAGTGAACGCGCTCGAGCTCCTCTTTTCTCTGCGCGACTGCCTCGTAACATCCCGGACTGGCCCAACCAAACGCAATCTCCTCCAACTCGTTTTTCATATCGTACATTCCTAACAGTTTCGCAAGCGGCGCGAAAACAAGTAAAGTTTCGTTTGATATCTTTATTCTCTTCTCTGGTTTCATCGACCCGAGCGTTCTCATGTTGTGCAACCGATCCGCAAGTTTAACGATAATCACCCGAATCTCTCCCGTCATTGCCAAGAACATTTGTTGTAAATCGTCTGCCTTTACGTCTGGTTCGTCGAAGGTTGAGCTCACGAAAGAGTCATCCGCTGCTTTGGAAACCGTGCTGGATACTTTTGACACTTTTGTCTCACCTTCAACGATCGCTCGAACCGAAGGGCCGAACATACTCTCCACGCTTTCAAACGTCACAAACTCGGTGTCTTCCACGGTGTCGTGCAGCAACCCGGCACATAATGTCTCGTGATCCATATAGTAAGACGCTAGAATACACGTTACAGCTACTGGGTGGATGATGTATGGTTCTCCGGATTTGCGCTTTTGACCATCGTGTGCGTGAAACGCGATATCAAGCGCCGTCCGGACTTGCACTCTTTCAAAATCTTGTAAGTATTCGGTTCTCCTTTCGAGCTCGCTTTCCCAGAGAAAGTCAGGAGTGACGTGCGACCAATCTCCATCGACACCGGCTGGAATGGATTGCGCATCTTCAATCGCTCTCGGAATAATCGGTCGTTTTTCGTTTCTACCGTTTAAAGGTCGCCTTCCAGAGCAAGACGACGATAAAGAAGAAGTCGAGCGTTCGTTTTGGTTATCGTTTTTGTCGTTGTTCTTGTTCTTGTTGCACGAAAATGATGAAGGAGAAGTTGTCATCATCGTATTCGCGTTTCTACGATTACATCTGCGACGGCGACTGTTTCTCGCGAGTTTTGTTCCAACGCGCACGGTCGGTGTCGTCGTGCCGTGAAAAGAAGACGAGTGCGACATGACGGACAAACAAGACCAACTGGATTATTTGTATTTAGACGCGCGCACAAATTCTTCCCTCTCTCTCTCTCTCTCTCTTCTTCTTCTTCTTCTTCTCGATGAAATAGACCGCGCGCGGGTGTCTCGATTGTTATCGAGTTCGCGCAGATGCTCTCTCGCAGATCTCGCTAAGGATTGGGCTATTATTAAGTCCTGGATGCGAGCGGCGGAAACGTATATCGCTTGATCGATTTGAAGTTTTGAAGAAGAAAAGAAGAAAAGAAAAACAACAAACACACTTTTTCTTCATTTTTCATTTTTGCAAAAACAACTTTGAGCAGAGCAGCAAGCACACGGGGGCGGTACATCACAATCATCATCTCATCCTGGTTTTAGTCCTGATTAATTCAGGAGCAAATGTTTGATGTGATAGCCCCGTCGCCGGAGCGCTCGCGAGGCGCTCCTCCGTCGCCAAACTTTTTGTGCGAAGACGAAAAGGGAAACATTTACATTCTCTCTAAGAAGCGACGAGAAAACGGTCGCGTAGATACAACGATAACCTCGGATCGATCGCGAAGAGCCGCACAGCATGCCGCTGGCGTAGCATCGCTCGAAGATGTTCGGGTATATTCAGGCATTCCTTCTTCGTCGTTATCGTCGAACGGAGAAGAAGAAGAAGAAGAAGTGCGCACGTTAGAAGTTTCGAGCGGTGGACAGTTTGCGATTTTGGTTTCTGCTAGAGAGAACAACAACGCAAAGAAAACGAGTCGCGTGTACGTCGTTCGTTTACAACAAGACGATCAAGTGAACGCCGAAGGTGGAAACAAATCGTACTATGATATCTTGCCAAAATACTTCGAAAGTGCGCCGAGCGCGACGGTTTTATCGGCCAAGTTTTGCCCGGGAACGGAGGAGTCGATTGCGATGTTAACGAGCGACGGATATTTTAGAATTGTAAACTTTACGAGGAGCTGCTCTGCTCCCGAGAAAATTTGGAAAATGGATCCAGCGAACGAGCATTCTTCTTCCACGCCAATCCGTCCGCAGGTTGTGGACTTTACATTTGGTCCACCGAGTGGATGGGGACGTTTCACCGTTTTCTTCTTGTGCGCAACGGAGGAAAAGAAAGTAGCGGCTGTCAAGTGCATGTGTCCTATCGTCGCGTCTGGGTCGAGAACATCGAGCCGGGTGTTGGATGAGCTTGCAAAGGATTCACAAATGCAGAAAGGCGGTGGTGAGTCTCTGCGATGGCTTGAACGTACGTTTGATATGACTTCAAAAGCTTCGGTTCGAGTTGCGCGAAAATTATCTGCGAATGCCTCAGGAGGCGAAGCGGTGGCATTGCAAGATTTCTTGACGACATCGTCCGCGTCGTCTATGCACTCGCACGCGTCCCGCGGTAATTTAAAGATTGCCGTGCGTTCACTTTCGGGTGATGGAAGAGGTGACGACGGTTTCTTGATTGCAACCTTGCAAACAGAACGTTTAATTGTGAGTGCAATTACCACCGCTTTGACGCCGTTGTGGACGAGCCGGGAAAGTCGCACGATTGAGGGGATTTTACACGCCTCGTCGACTTCTGGAGATATGCACGCGTCACCAACTCCTATTTTGTGCGACATCGATGTTATAAAACTGGAGAATAGCGCGCAGGATGGTGGTAGCACGACGATTTATGATTCGTGTCAAAAAGTAGAGTGGGATACCTTTATCAAGCAGCGACTTTTCGCTACGCTGAAAGGGTCTGTGCATAGCGTAGACCTTCGATGGCTGCCGATTCTTGAAGCGGCAGTTGCACGCGAAGAAGGTTTAAAATTAGATAGCATTAGCGATGATTTACCTCTCCCTGAAGTGAAGAGAGTTTTAAGCGGTAGCTGCTCGGCGACGGATAGCTTACTCGGCGCTGTTTCTCTTGGAGATCCATTGGAAGCAGGTTTGATTCTCGCGATTCATTCGTCCCAAGGTGTGTTAGCCTTGACTCCGGAGGACGTTTCTACCGCAACAATGGACGTTTCTAAGAGCCCACTCGAAACAGTTCCGAAAAAGATGAACGATACGTCAAACGTCACCGGAGAAGCGCTAAAAAAGCTTGCGAAAGGGCCAGAGGCTACCTTCAACGCAGCCGATACGATAAATAAATACAGTTCAGCAGCTTTTGATACAAACACGAAATTTTCAGGTACTGACGAGGATGCGAATAGTGAAATTATGACAGTCTTATCGAAGTCATTCGCTGATTTAAAAGCTCACCACGTCAGCTTTGGTCATCGAGCGCACGATGAAATACGCGCCGCCGGCTCGCGATTAGGGAGAGAAATTACTCGACAAATCGAAGAAGCTACAACCATGGCAGAAATGTCAAACACGTTGACAAATAATCTCGACGCACTTGGCACCCGATTTGACGACGCCGGAGAAAGACATGGGAAAATCCGCGCGCGACTGGTGGCTTTGGTCGAATCTGAAAGGAATCTTCCCGGCATGCTCTCTCGCGCCGAATCTCTCTTTGAAAGGCAGTTAGAAACGTATAAAGGTGATGTAGATTTGATTGAATCTCGTGTTGATGAGTTAGTCGACCGATGCGATGTCGTATGCGGAGAAGAAGAGAAGATTGGCTACGTAGGAACGGGGAAACGGGACGAGGACGAGGAGGACGAGGAAGGCGAAATCAGTTTAAGCGACAAGCTTTTGCGGGAAGAGCTTCAACGACAGAGCGACGCCATCCAAGCGAACGCGTTTAAGCTGAAAGTAATAGAAAAGATTCTTCTTAGCACCGAGTGAAGTATACTTTAGAGAGCGATGAAAGATAAACAGTTTGATATCAAAATTGCTATTCACAAAACCGTTGTCGTAGTATTCTATATATTTCTACGAAGAATAATAACATCGAAAACTCGCGAAGCGTTTGTTTTTTCGTTGCCTTTTTTTTATCCTTGAGCGTATCGCCTCGTCCATTCCGCGGCAGTTTTATCGTGCGCTTCTTTATCATTCAGTAACTGTTGCGCGATGGACCCGACTAACGGATCGTGCGGGTTAGCATCCGTTAACAAGGAGCAAATGCTCAACAAGACTTTCGATATCGTCAACGCCGGCGACCACTGGTCTTTGAGAATGTCCAAACATATTTGTCCCGAGGAGTTTATGTTACAGTGGTAAATCCTCGTACGAAAGGTAACTTTCGGAGGCTTGAATGGATAATCAGTCGGGTAGTGAATGTCCAAGAAGAAGACGCCTCCGTTATACGGCGAGCCTGTTTTATTTTATTTATGGTTGTTGTTTTGAGAGAGAAGAATTAAGATTTTTTTTTGAATTTCGTCGTCGTGTGAGGAACGCGCTCGCGAAAAGAGAGGGAAAAAAACAAAAAACGAAGAAAAGTGCGAGGAGCTGTTCGTACCTGGTGGACCCATGATCGTGCTCACCCACTCGTATAAGTTATCGCCTTTTGGTCCCGCGCTACAGTTCGTCGGTGGTTCCAAACTGATTTCCGCGAGTTCCTTTTGGATGCGTTTTGCCGCTGAACTCATTCCAGACTTGCTCATCTTCTCTCTTTCTTTCTCAACTACTAATTTTATGAAATCTCTCTCTCTCTCTCTGCTTCTCTCTCTCTCCTTCTCTCTCTCTCTCTCCTTGTTGATGTATGCGTATCTCCGTTCAACTTTTTTGAGTTAAACACACTTCTCCTCGCGATACGTTTTTTCTGCTCTGGATCGAGTCTGTTTTATTACACCGTAAGTGCGCGCACTTCTCCCTTCTTTTGTTGCAAAAAGAGATGAAGTTTGAGGAAAAAATCGTGTTTGAAAAGTTTATGCCAAGAATGAAAAGCAGCATTCTTCTTCTGGACAGAACACATTACACCTTATTGACGACGACGAAGAGAGAAAGAAAGAAAGAAAGAAGAAGAAGAAGAAGAAGAAGACAAAGCGTCTCTCTTTATTCTCGCTCACTTTCACTGGGCTCGATATCATGAAACGCGATGGTACCACGCGGAAGCAACCGAAACAACGACGACAGTCGCGTGAGATATTCGTCGTATTCTTTCTCATCTTTGTTGCGTTGGCCTTCTTCTTCGTGTTCTCATCTTCATCGTCTTCTTCTTCTTCTTCTTACGACGACGACGAGTCGTACTATCGCTCGTCCACTTCAAAGAACGGTAAGAACAGAAGAGGCACGCAGGACAACGGAAGGAAGAAAAGAGACACGCCGTCGGTATGGCAAGGCAACCCGATACGTTTCGACGTTCCAGACAATGTGGACGTCGAGTCGTCGTTAACTTTTGCACCTCCTCCGCCTCCTGACAAACCGTTGTTTAAAATCGGTTGGGCAAAGTTCAAACAAATGGAAGATAGAGTCAAGAATACCGAGAAAGATGTGTTTGAAAGAGGTTTACGAGTTTCCGCGCTGAAGGATAAGTGGGCGGACTACTTGCCTCGACCGCCGAAGAATACGTTGCGACCGATTCGCATCGCCGTTCCAGAAAGAATCACCTCGAGCGAGTTGGAAAGCATAAAGTCGAGAGTAGCTCAGGAAGATCGAGAGCGTTTAGAAAAGTTGAGAGAAGTAAGAAAAGAAGAGAGCGATAGGCGAAAAGAAGAGGATGAGTTTAACGATCGCGTTCAAAATCAAGGATTGCGAGAGTCTTTGAGTAGACTGAGCAGCTCTACACGAGCGGCGTTGTTAGGAACTTCTTCTTCTTCTTCTCCTTCTAGGCGTGGTAGTAGTAGCAGTAATAATAGACATAGCAGTAGCAGTGGTAGCAGTAAGCACGGTTGAAATGTAAATATATTTGTTCTAGTTGTTAGCATTTTGTTGACCCCCTCCTCCCTTGCGAACTACGCTTCCGTTCTTTTCTCTTTCTTCTTTTTCGTTCTTTTCCTTTGTCTTTGTTTTTTTGGGATTTCCACACGATCTTATTGTATTGACCTCTTCATTATTGTATTCTACTAACACCGCTGCTATCATCATCCACAGAAATGTTGAAGAAGAAAGAGTCTGTGGAAATCGAGATGACCACTGGTGTCTCCAATTCCGACGTGCTTCGGTTTAGCCCGGATTCTGACGACGAAGACGATGGACGAGGGTACGTTTCTTTTTCTTCTAGACGACCAATCGCGCAAAAGTTCTTTCCTTCTTCGTCTCTGATTTTATCAATAAAAGAAATTTCGCGACTTTCTTCTTCTTCTTCTTCTTCTTCACGTATTCGAGAGTGTGTTTGTTCGACCACGTCGACGAGAACGCGCGCGTTGTTGTTTACTAAGAAGCACGTACTTCTCTATTGCTTTCACAACACCATGCGTGAAAACAGAATTTTCAAAGCGAACAAACCAGACGTGATGAAAGATGGTTTCGCAGTCTACATGCAAAGAGCAACGCAAGAGTTGTTTTTTACAAACAAACTGAATTATCTGTTGGTGTGCGTCCCGTTAGCGATTATTTCCAACGGAGGCGGTTGGGGAGACGGCATAACGTTTACTTTCTCGTTGATTGCGATTTGCCCATTAGCCGAGCGTTTGGGATTCGTCACGGAACAGTTGGCGGGATATACAAACTCAACCGTAGGCGGCTTGTTGAACGCGTCGTTTGGGAATGCCACAGAAATGATAGTCTCCATGTACGCTTTAAAAGCTGGATTATTGCGTGTCGTCCAGTTGTCTTTGCTCGGCTCTATTCTTTCGAATATGCTTTTAGTTCTCGGGTGCGCGTTTCTCTTTGGAGGCATGTCGAGGAAAGAACAATATTTCAACGCCGAGGGCGTTATGATGAATTTTGGTTTGCTTTTGTTGGCGGTGATGGGGTTATCGCTCCCAGCCTTGTTGCACTTTACGCACACCGAGCTGCACGGAACCGCGTCGGAACTCGCTCTCTCTCGATTTTCGAGTACAATTCTTCTTTTAATCTATTTGGCGTTTTTGTATTTTCAACTGGTCACGCACACGCATCTTTATGAAGACGAAGAAGATGACGACGACGACGACGACGCCGAGGAACTAGTTCTCGGCTTTTGGGATTCCATCGTTTGGCTTGGAGTCTTTACAGTTTTTATCTCCATCTTATCCGACTATTTAGTCGCAACTATCGAAGGTGCCTCGGCGTCTTGGGATTTCTCTGTTGCTTTTATTTCGGTAATTTTATTACCCATCGTTGGGAACGCCGCCGAACACGCCTCGGCGGTAATGTTCGCGATGAAGAATAAAATGGATATCTCGTTGGGAGTAGCTGTCGGTTCGTCGACGCAAATCGCGCTTTTAGTCATACCGTTTTGCGTCATTGTTGGCTGGTTCATGGACAAGCCTATGGATTTGAATTTGCAAATGTTTGAGACGGCGACGTTGTTCACAACTGTCATCACAGTCGCGTTCGTTTGTCAGGATGGAAGATCGAATTGGTTGAAAGGATTAGTGTTGATATTAGCATACATTCTTCTCTCAGCCTCGTTCTTTTTCCACAAAGATCCGGCATTGATTGGCCGCCAGGCAGCAAGTTCAATTAACGAGTGGAATGAAGAGTTCTGAGAGGTCGAAGGTTGAGTTTCGTTTAAATATAAAATTACTAGTCAAGATTGTGTTTATTATCATTACGTTCGTGTACTTTTCCTTTTTCTTCAATTGTGTCGTTTGTTTAATTTCATAGTCAGTTAGTTTATAATCAAATCAAGCCTTGCTTTCTGCCATAGCATTCGCTGTCGCCGCCGCGATTTCTTGATCGGTTCCGTTCGGGAGGTAGTAATACTTACCGCCACACTTTTGCGCCATTTCTTCCGCCATACCCGAGGAGACGAATTTATTTTCCGTATCGATAACGAGAAGTGACATGCCGTTCCCGGTCATCAACTTCGCCATGTCGTAAACTTCCGACTGCAACTCCTCGTTGCTTAACTTTGGGGCATCAGGGGACATAAACTCTGGATCTCGCATAGATTTACCAAGCGCAACGTTCGCTCGACCATCGGTCAAACACACCACGGTAACTCTCGAAACGTCGCCCGACGACATAGCGTTGATGCCAGTACGAGCCGCAACAGATAAGCCGTGCGCTAACGGAGAACCTCCACCGCACGGCATCGTGTCCAACCGATTTCTCGCCATAGAGATAGAGCGAGACGGCGGTAACAAAACTTCAGCCTCGTCCCCACGGAAAGGAATGATACAAACTTGGTCGCGAGATTTGTAAGAATCTTCTAAGATGGAAAGCGCAGCACCTTTCGATGCATTCATTCTGTTCAAAGCCATGGAACCAGATGCATCGACTAAGAAAATAATCAAAGCGCCAGACTTTCGTGCCAACTTCTTCGCTCTCATGTCGCCCTTCTCGACGTACACTTTCTTCTTCTCCGCGTTTGGATCTCGATTTCTTCGCGCGGCTTGGTAAGGCGCTGCCGCGCGCAGCGTTGCATCGACGGCTAATCGAATCGTGTTGCCTTTGGGTAAAACTGGCTTGATGTATCGTCCTCGGTCTTGCGAAAAAATAACATTTTTCGAACGACCGGATCTCCCGCCACTTCTATTCGTGGCTTTGGCAAATTGCATGACTTCGTCGTCCATGACAACTCCTTCGGCATCAAAAATAAACTCCTCGGGAATATCTGGCACGTCGTCCTCTTCTTCCTCTTCGTTTTCATTTTCATCTTCGTCTTCATCTTGATCTTCGTCATCATCCATGTTATCCTCGGGCGGCGGCGGCGGCGGCGGCGGTTGCTCATCCTCTGGTGGCGGTTGTTCTTCCATGTCAGAAAGCTCCGATCGTGGGATGATAACGAGACGGACGGCTTCTTTTAAATCGTCCGCGTTTACTTTTGATCGACCATCTAATGCTGCCAAAGCCTTTGCCGCTCTTACGGCGAACAATTCGGCTCTGTGACCCTGCACTTTACCCCGAGTCGCCTCCTTGACTAAATATTCAACCTGTTCTCGACTGATTGTGCACTCTTTCAACCACTCTCGAGCTAAAATAATCGTGCTTTTAATACCATCGGTAGCCTCTGCCGCATTTTTCACCGAAATGTCAGCTTGGTCTTGGAAACCCATGGCTTGATCGACCGCCGAAACGCGATCTTCAAACTTCATGACTTGATCTGCACTCAAAGTCACCGCGATTCTGTCCAACAAGTGCTCGCGCAATTGACCTTCTTCCGGGTTAAACGTCGCGATCAATAATGGTCGACACGGGTGTCTCAATGTAATACCTTCCCGTTCGACAACGTTAACACCTTCTGCCAACACAGAAAGTAACAAGTTCGATACGGAGTCATCCAACAAGTTAATCTCGTCGACGTACAAGATACCTCTATGCGCTTCAGCTAACAATCCAGGTTGAAAGACTGTTTTACCTTGCTTCATGGATTCTTCGATATCGACGGTACCAACCAAACGATCTTCGGTGACGCCCAAGGGCACCTGCACGAACGGCGCTTCTTTGATGAAGGTTTCGATGTTGCCCGTTTTTGGATTTTTTTGCACGATGTTCGCGAGTCCGGTTTCCCATTCGCGAGGATTTTCTGGGTCGGAGTTTGCGTAGGAACCTTTCACGACTTCAATCGGCGGCAAAAGCGCGTGCAACCCTCTCGCCATGATCGACTTCGCCGTACCTCTTTTCCCTGAAATGGCAATACCACCGAGCGCGCCATCGACACCACCCAGCAATAACGCGGATTTGATCTTTTCTTGCCCGATGACCATGGATAAAGGAAACGCTTGACGCACACCGGAAGATATGACTTCTTTATTCGCGTCTTCGTCCATTTGCATCTCTTCGAGCTGTTTCAATCGCGCCGCCGCAGCTTCAGCTTTGTCTTGAGGCTCCGAAACCGCCGCTTTCGGGACGACAGTGGTGATGGCAGTATGTCTTCCTCTTCTAAAATGTTTTGGTCTCGATGAAGATGATGATGATGACACCTTCTTTCTTTGCGCGACGCTGTGTCGCGCTCCGAGTGCCATAGACGTGGACATCGAGGCGGACATGACGTTGATCTCGTTAATTATTCGCTCTTCTATATCCCTTCGTTTCTGACGTTGCACTTTTAGCTCGCAACAGATGAAAGAGAGAGAGAGAGAGAGAAAGAAAATACTTTTGAGGAGAGGAAGGAGTGTGCGCGAGAGCTCTTTTTATCTTTTTCTGTTTTTTACTCGAAAAGATCTTTCCCTGCCTCAAAAACTCACGAAGATACTCTCTTCTCATCACCATCATCATAAAACAAATACAAATAGTATAGTAATAATGCGCGCGGTGAATGCTCCACTCACGGTTTCGAAACCATCGACCAGTAACACACCATCTCAGCGTCGAGCTTCTTCTTCGCTCGCGACTACCTCTGCGTTACCGCCTGGATTTGTCGCTTTCGGCGGCTTATCTGTTTTTCTCGTTGGTGCGACGAAAGCTTCGCAAATGAGACTGGAGCAAAGAGTGGGAGAAGAGATGGAAAAGTGCACGAAGAATGGCATAGATACTTCAGATTTGTATTACGATTTCGATTTACCTGGCGATGCCTATCCGTTCGGAGACGCAGAAGGCATGGATTGGGTTCCAGATGATTGGAAACCTCCCAAGAAAGGGGACCCGAAATTCCTCCCGACTCGAATGCTCGGTCAATTAACTATGCGAAATCAATTATACGACGTGACCATCAAAGCGCAGGAACAAGGCGTGGATGTGAGCGACGTGTTAATACCTTTCGTAGACGAGGATGGGAACGCGTGCGATCCGAAGTATGATTCGAATCAAAAGCGATACGTCGAGATCAGGAAACGATTGGGGATGTAGACGAACTACTCCCGGCGTCCGTCGTCCTCCCCCTCCTCCTCTTCCTCTGCGTTCGTTCTTAGCTTAATCATCGTTAAATTATTCTTATTATATTATTCTTTCTATTACATCTATTGGAATCTCTTCTATAACAAACTCTCTCTCTCTCTCTCTCTCTCTCTCTCTCTGACTGTCTCAAAAATAAAAA
>Ga0257106_1000668_pt1 | contig 19136 bp, 11 predicted proteins | sample LP_taG_3_FD_190177 | JGI IMG/M metagenome (GOLD analysis project Ga0257106, IMG submission 190177) | Marine microbial communities from Northeast Subartic Pacific Ocean, Canada - LP_J_2011_P26_10m | ecosystem: Environmental > Aquatic > Marine > Oceanic | place: Canada: Northeast Subartic Pacific...
CCGGTGACTTCGCCCGCGCCGTCGAGTGCTACGGCGCGGCGCTCGCGTACGCCCGCCTCGACGACTACGCCGCCGTCCATCGATCTCGGGCGATGGCGCACTCGGGCCTGGGAAACTGGGCCGAGTGCGCCGCCGACGCGGGACGCGCGTGCGACGCGCGCGGCCTGTGGCTCGAGCCCAGGCTGCTTCGGGGCGAGGCCCTGGAGAAGTTGGAGCGATGGACCGCGGCGATCGACTGCTACGAGGCCGCGATGGAGATACACGAGGGCGGCGCGGGGTTTGAAGAAGAGCCTCAGTCTCACGGCGGCGACGGGTCCGGTGTTTCCATCCGGACACGCATCGAGGCGGGGACGGCTCGAGCGAGAACGGCGCTCGCGACGCGTTCGTGCGTCGCGGTGATGCGCGGGCACTCCGCCGCGGTGAGCGTCATCGCGTTCGCGCCCAAGATGGCCAACGCATTGGACGATGAAGGCGACGTGGACGAACGCGGGCAGTTGCTGGCGTCGGGGTCGCACGACGGCGCGGTGAAGCTGTGGCTCGTGCCGAGCGGCGAACGGGTTCTCACGTTCAAGTGCGTGGATTCCGATGACGGCGGCGGCGCGGATCGGCACCCGGTGACGGATCTCGCGTGGGCGCCGCGTGAGGTGGACGGGTGTTTGCGGCTCGTCGCGGCGTCCGTCACCGGCGCGCTGACCCTGTGGCACCTCGCTCGCGTAAGTAAGGACGACGGGTGCGGCGTATCGATCGACGTCGCAAAGACTATCCGGGTCTTCGGCCCCGACGGCGGCGTCGCGTCCGTCGCGTTCGACGCCGAGTCCCGGCAGCTCGCGATCGGGTCCGACGCCGGCGACGTCACGGTGTGGAGCGCGTGCGACGGTGAGGTGCTGAGGGCGCCGAGGCGGAGGCACAAAAAGGCCATCAACGACCTCGCGTTCCACCCGAGCGGCTGGCAGTTGGTCTCGGGGTCCGCCGACGGCGTCGCGCGCGTCTGGGACCTCGCGGGGATGTCCGGCGCGGACCCGGGTACGTGCCAGCACACGCTCAAGTGGTCAACAGGCCCCATCACGAACGTGTGCTACACGGCGTGCGGCCGCATGATATGCACCACCTCCTCGACGCACCTCGCCAAAGACGGCGGTGAGTACCGGCTTTTAGTCTGGTCCGCCGTGAGCGGCCGGCTGTGTCAGTGGTTCGACGCGCACAAGGGCCCGGTGACGTCCATGTCGTGGCACCCCGACGCGACCGGCGCGAAGAACACATTGGTCACCGGGTGCGAGGATGGAATCGTACGTATGTGGCACGTGCGGGGCGCGCCGCAGGGAGCCGCCAAACCCACGCACGAGTGCTACAAGTTCCGCGGGGACGACGGCGGGGACGACGGCGCGGGTGAGTGGGGGACACACGCGCGCGACGTGACGGAGGCGAAGCTCCGGGATCGGGTCATGCGTGCGCGGGGCGGGCCGGGAGGGTACCTACCCGCGCTCGGGACGGCGATGTGTCTGCGTCACAGCCCGGGGGGCGGAGCGGTGGGCGCCGCGTTTTTGGACGGAAAAGTTCGAGTCGTCGACTCGTGCACGTTCGATACCAGGTCCGAGTGGACGCTCGAGACGCCGGTGAACGCGTGCGATTGGGCGCCGCGCGAGGTGAAGCTGGCGCCCCTGGCGAGGGAGGACGGGGACGGTTCGGATTCCGACGACGGTTCCGATTCGGACGACGAGCGCTCAGTCGCCGACGAGGACCCGAAAGTTTCTGAGGACCCGAAAGTTCCCCATCTGCTGCTGGTGACCGGCGGGGACGACGGCGTGGTCCGCGCGTGGCGCGTCCCGGTGAACAAGTGCGGCGTGGATAGGGCCACGTGGTGGGACCGCGAGGTCGGGGTCGTCGACGCCATCGGGCCCGGGGATGAACGCAGGGAGGCCAAGTTGCCGTCCACCACCGTCGCGTTCGCCATGGCCGGCGGAGACATGGAACTCGCCCTCGCCACGGCGTACCAGGCCAGGGGGGAGGATCCGGTGAAAGCCGCGCGCGCCGCGGTGCACCTCGACGAGCTTAAGCGACTGTACGATGAGGTCGAGGACGAGATCGACGAGCTGGTGGACGCGAGGGAGGTCACCGTCGCCGAGAAGTTTCCGGGGATGAAGCCCAAGGCTCGGAGGCGGGTCAACGCCGCTCACGCCGAGGCGATGAGGCCTCTTCGCGAACGCCGCGGCCGGCTGTACAGGATGATTCAGCATCAAGGTTTCGTGGAGAAGGAGGAGCTGGAGAAGGAGGACTACGAGGAGGCGCAGCCGCCCGCGCTCCCGTGGTGACGCGGCGACGGCTGAGACGTTTCGTGAATTCTGTTCCTTTTAAGCTTCGATTCCCGTCACCTACGCGAACTGCGCCTTGAGCACGATGAGCACCGCGAATAACGACGCGGAGCCGAGGAAACACCCGAGGGTTATGCCCACGAATATGAACTCCTTGCTCTTTCCCCACTTCTCCGACCACTGATTCATGAACCCGTCGATCTTAGGCGCGAGCGCTAGCGCCATCCCGGCCCGGGCCAGCTTCGTCACCTGCGAGCCCGCCCAAACCAGCGCCATGACCTCACCCGCGATCCTCCACGTCGCGGCGATGCCGATGTTCGCGGGCACGGACCGTATGGACCACGCCGTGGTGAATGCGAGGGTGTAGTAGGCGGTGTTGAATATGCCGTACGCGGTGAAGCCCGCGAGGCCGAGCGCCTTGATCTGCGAGGCCATGTCCTTCACCCGCGCGTTGTAGTCGCGCCACCAACCGACGATGCCGCCCGCGGGTTTGTCCGTCTTCGATGCGTCGTCCGATGGTGATGTGGATGATACGGGCTCGTCGGCGCCGTCGGCGGTTCCCGCGCGCGTCCAGAGGCGGTCGCCCCGCGCGTGCACGCGGTGGGTTTGGGACATCCGAGAACGAGGGATGCGCGCGACGCTTGAGACGGGGACCGCGTGCGAAGCCGTGACCGCGGAGGGTGCGCGTCGCGCGCGCGCCGGTGAGCCCCGCGCGAGCGGCGATGCGCACGCAGGTCTGGTCGATATGGCCGTCGTCATCGCCGTGTCACGGAGCTGAGTGCGGTGGCTTGTGTTGTCATATCCGACTTTAAGCTGAATGTTAACCGAAACATTATCATAGCTCGGCCGCGTCGGTCCCCCGGGCCTCGAGCCATGACGGAATCGGCGATGGACGCCGAGGTCTTCGGCGCGCCCGCGTGGGTGTGGGCACAGCTGTGCGCCGCCGTCTTCGCCATTTCCACCGCGGGCGTCGCCTTCCAACAGCTAACAAACATCCCGCCGCTGCTCCTCGCCAGCTGGAGGATGCAGGCCACCGCCCTTCTCCTCGCGGTGGGCGCCGTCCGCGAGTGGAGGGTCGCGTCGGACGACCTGCGCGCGCGGTGGTTCAAGACGTGGCCGAGGCTCGGGTTCAGCGGCGCGTGCCTCGGAGCGCACTTCGGCGCGTGGGTCGCAGGGCTGCAGACCACAACCTTGGCGCGATCCCTGCTCCTTGTCTGCACCACGCCTCTCTTCATCGCGTTCGGCACACTCGCGCTCTGCCTCCCTACGTCCACCGGGGAGCTCGCAGGCGCCGCGCTCGGGTTCGTCGGCGTCGCCATGGTCGCCTCCGACCGGCACGACGGCGAACGGGAACGCGCCACGTGGCAAGGGGACACCCTCTCGCTGGGTGCTGCGTTCTATATTGTCGGCTACATGCTCGTCGGCGCCGACGTCAGACGGTGGATGCCGCTGTGCATGTACGCCGGACCGGTCACGGCCGTCGCGGCGGTGTGCACGGGGGTGGTGTCGTACCTCACGGAGGAGACGGAGCACGCGGGGGGGATCGTGGGGTGGGCGTTCGGGGGCGTGGCGGTCAATTTCATCGTCACGATGTATCTGGCGGTTGTGCCCGGGCTGGTGGGTCACACGGGTTACAATGCGGTGTTAAAGCACATATCGCCGCTCGTCGTGTCCACGTCGCTGACGATGGAGCCGTTCCTTGGAAGCGCGCTGGGATACGCGGTGGGTTTGGCGGACGCGCCGGGGTGGCGAACGGGGCTAGGGGGCGTCGTCATCGTCGCGGCGGTGATCACCGTCATAGTTAGCACTAGCAAATGAAATACAGGGGGACCGGTGTTTTCCCGAACCCAGTTAGAGCCTCTTGGCCATTCGCTTCTTGCGGGTCTGCTCCGCCTGCCCCGCGTCGAACGCGAGGTCATCACCGTCCTCACCGTCCTCACTCCCGTCCACGCTCTCCGTCTCCTGCAGCTGCCGCCTCAGGCTCGAGTTGGTCCGCGCGGGTGCGAAAGCGGCGAGGCCCCTCGGACCCACCCCGCCAACCGAGCGCACAGCCGTCGAGTTCAACTCCACGGCTTCCACGCCGAAAAGTTCCTCATCCTCCCCGTGCCCAACATCCTGGCCGTGATCAGACTCGTCCGCGTCCGCCCTGTGCAACGCGCGGGTCGACACGACAGCCTCGCGCTCACCGGAGAGCCTATCGAGTTTGGCGTCGAGTGTTTCGGTATCGTCGCGGGACAACGCGGAGGTGTCCGATCGGCGTAGCTCCATGAGCCTGACGTCCTCGGCGCCCACCTCGTCGTCGGAGTTCTCGTCGATGAGCTTGACGTTCTGCGCCTTGACGCGCAGCAGGTAGTTCTTGGCGAGGATCTTGTACGCGCGCGGGTACATGTCGATCAGGTCCGCGAAGTCCTCCTTGGCGATGACGGCGAATCGACAGGCGGTTCGAGTAGTGCACGTCTTGTTCCGCCGCTTGAAACCCAGCACGCTGCCTTCGCCAAAGTAGCTCCCGGGCAGCATGATGCGCTCCACCACCTCGTTCGGCAGCCCGCCGGTTTTGAACGTGAACTTTTGCCCCTCGCCAGCCTTGATCACGTTGACCAGGCCTTTCGTCACGAAGTACACGGCGCTGGCGATTTCACCTCGGCGGTAGACGACGTCGTGCATGGGCCAAAACATCATCGTCATCCGGCTGCAGCACTCGGTGGTGAACAGGACGTCGTCCATCTTGACGAACAGCGGGTTGGACGCCACCAGATCCCTGTACAGCAACGACATCAGCTCCCGGCGCAGGCCGTAGGGCAAACCGCGTATGACACGCTCGGACTCGAGCTGCGACCCCACGCCCGACAGACGCGCGAATTGGTACACTTTACTCGACAGCGCGTGCGGCACCTTGTTGTCGCGCAGGAAGGACGTGACCAGCGAGAGCTTGGTCTGCATGGCAACCTCCCGGCGCTTCGACGCGCTCATCACCCCCGCGACGCTGCCGATGAGCAGCGAAAAGACGAACCCACCGGCGATCATGCCGACGATGGCGAAGAGCCTCTCCGCGATTGTCGTGGCGCTGATGTCTCCGTAGCCGACGGTGGTCATCGTGGTGAACGCCCAATACATGGCGGCTACGTACCGCGTCCAAACCCCGTGGTCCTCGGGGTTGACGCCGAACTGCGAGTATATCCACGTGTCCTCCTCGCCGAGCCGTTCCTTCTCGCTGTCGCTCCACCAGTCCTTCGTGGAGAAGAAGTAGAAGAAGCACCCGAAGACGTGACCGAGAAATAGGAGCAATCCGATGAGCGACGCGAAGTCCACCCACGGCAGGTAGTGCACGAAGTTGTGCTCGTACTTCTCCAGCAGTCGCTTTATCCGAAACAGTCTCAGCAGCTTCAATATCCTGACCAGCTTGATGAACTTGAATATCTGGAACGATCCGTCGCCCTCCTTGGTGCACCCTCCTTCGTTGAACGAGCACCAGAATGTGTCGTTTTGAAGCCTCTCCACCGAATCCAGCGGCATACCCGCGGCGACGTCGATCCAGAACCAGCCCTTCGTGTACTGCGCGCTGATCGCCGCGAGCTCGAAGACCTCCTCGCCCCTGTCCTCGTCGTAGTAGGACGTGAGGAAGTTGAGCACGATGTCGATCCAGAAGTAGAGGTCGATGAGCAAGTCCACCATGAACCAGACGAACATGGCGGGTTCGTCCAGACCTACCCGAAACGGGACGATGAAGCCGACGTAGAGCAAGATGAAGGCCTGCATGAAGTCCCACCCCTTGCGATAGTCGTTGTTCATGGAGACGACCATGAAGTGGCGCTCGTTCGGGTCCGCGACGCCCGGGGTCTTCGCCGCCTTGACAGCCTCGGACTCGGGGCTAACCCCGTAGAGCCGCCTTCGCATGGCCAGGTCGCGCTTCATCTTGCTGGCGCTCTTCATCCTGCCCCGGAGTTTCGTGATGGCGTTGAAGCCAGTGGGTGTCGCAGGCGCGGCATCCGCGGTGACATCCGGCGACGACATCGCGACGACAACCCAGCACCACGCGCCCTCTGGCAGTGAGTGCCCTCTGTTGAATTCCAACAATCACGTTTTCCGACTGCCGCCGGAGTTCTTCTCTGATGGGAAAGAAAACTTCCCAGGGGCCGGGCGGCAGAGCAGACGCGCGAGTCGACGGACGTCGCTAGTGAATCATCTGACGTGAATCATGGTACGAAGCCGATCGTTAGGACGTATCGATCGCCCCGGCGAGCCCTGACCCGGAGGGCACGCGGCGCGACCCCCGCGCGTCCCGCCCGCCCGAGTGGAATTGCAACCCGTTTGGAAGCCATCTCACCTGAGATGAGAGCCTCTCCCCTGACGTCTCCTCTCCCCACGTCCCGTCACCCACAGTCGGAGGTCGAGGCCACGCTGCAGCGCATCAACGGGCACACGGTACGCACACCGGACGATCCACGGCGCAATCGGTGCAAACACCCTGGCGAACCCCGCGTGCCGGTCGCCTCACCGCGGCTGGAATCCCGCCCAAAAGCGGAATCTTGACTCTCGTTCGCTGCCCAAAAGCCACTCTGCAGAACACTGACCTTCTCTTCCTCGCGTCTCTTCATCTAAACAGGGGGTTTTGGGCACCATCATCGTCAACGATGAGGGTGAGCCGGTACGCGCCACCACGGTGTGCAACAAGGACGGCACGCCGGTGGAGGACCAGGTTGGCACCGTGAAGCAGTACGCGGAGCTCGTCCCGCAGCTCGCGCAGATGGCTCGGAACATGGTGCGAGACCTGGACCCCGGGAACGACCTCAACTTCCTCCGGATCCGTAGCCTGCACCACGAGATCATGGTGCACTCGGACCCGGAGTTCACCCTCATCGTCATACAGAACCCCGAAGCCACGGAGTGATGAGTACAGTTAACTATTTAGCAAGGGGCGGGTACTTAGCAAACACTTATTTACGATAAGAAATTGAATACGTTCATATCAACAACTGTTGCAAGGTTACAGCCACGTCGCCACGCGGAGAGGGGTAGGTAGGATGGACGTCGATCCATGAGGCCCCATAAACATCGAGTGCTTAAACCTGGACCTTGACCTGCGAGCGCTCGATGCCGAGGTGCGAGTCGTAGTCGGGGTCGCGTTCGCGTTGCATCCGCCGAGCCGCCTTGTCGTACTCGAGCTCCTCGAAGGACTTGTCGTTCTCAGCCGCGTGAACGGCGCCAACCTCGGCGTAGGTCTCCGCGCTCGTCGCCGTGAACGCCTTCTCCTCGGCGGTCATGTCGCGCATGAACTTCGCGGGAGCGCCCGCCCACAGCTGGCCGGTGGGCACGACGGTTCCCGGCGTGACCAGCGCGCCAGCCGCGACCATGGCGCCGCTCTCCACGACGGCGCCGTCCATGACCGTGGCACCCATGCCCACGAACGCGTCGTCCTTCACGGTGCACGCGTGGAGGATGGCGTTGTGCCCCACGGTGACCCGGTCGCCGATGATCGTGGGCGCCGCGACGCCGCCGACGTTGGTCTTGGCGACGTGGATCACGGTGTTGTCCTGGATGTTGGTCTGGGCTCCGATGCGGATGGAGTTGACGTCGCCGCGGAGGACGGCGCCGTACCACACGGAAGATTTCTCGCCGATGGTGACGTCGCCGATGACGCTCGCGGAGGGGGCGATGAACCCGGCGCGGGGCAGCGCCGGCACTTTCTCGTAGATTCCCATGATCGTGCGGTGCTTTGAGATTGCTTCGCGGAACGCGTTGCTGCCCTGCATCGAGCAGCCGATGCGGTCCAGCACCTGGCCGGTCTCGCGCAGCGCCGTGCCGATGCTGAACATGAAGCGCGACATCGTTACCTGACGAACGCGGGGGAGGGTGCGTCAGTGGCTGGGTTCGGTCCGAGCGCGAGATCAGCGCGGCCAAAGGTGGCCGTGCGGGTCGGATGATTGCCCAAGGTGGCGCAACGGATGAAAATATTTAGGGTTCCTCTCGAGGTTCACCCCGGGTTCGGGCGGTGTGAGTCGGCAGGAGCGGGCGTCGCACCTGTGTGTTCGTTCGCTTCGAAGCGACACTCGACCTAAACCCTGACGCTGCGCGGATTCGATGTGTCCTCCGGGCGAGGGTTCAGACCGGTTGCGTTGGATGACAAACAAACTCGGCTCGAGTGGGTTAGGGTGCGCGTCTATTTTCTCACTCTATTTGCCCATACAAATACAATCCTTGAGTTATAACCAGGCAGTGCCAGGCGTGTCGTCGAGGTCCGTCGTTCAAGTTCGTCGCCCGGGTCGGAACTTTCACTAGATCGACGGGCGCTCGAACGTCGGGCGCGACCGTCACGACGATCGGGGCGCGGCGACTGGACGCCGGCGATCGCGATGGCCACGACCACGAGTCGCCCCCGCGTCTCGAGCAGGGACGAGATCCAGGGTCCCACGCTCCTGGCGCTGTTCGTCGCGCTCGTGGCGCTCAACGCGCTCGTCGCTCCGCACTTCTCGGGGTGCCCCCCCGGTGTTAACGATGCGAAGTCCAGGGCGACGGGAGCGGAGACGTGCGCGGCGGACGCGTCCATCGGCGGCAGCCGCGACGTCGCCGTCTTCGCCGCCGCCATGTTCGTCGGCGCCACCGCGTTCGCGCTGGTGAACGCCGCGGTGACCGCATCGCCCGACCGATCGACGCACTTTCAATCCGCGGCGTACGTCAACGCCTGCGCGGCGTTCGCGCACCTGCAGATGGTCCGCGGCGAGAACTGGCACGTCTCATCGCCGGACGGGTTCAGCATCTCCGGCCTGCGTCTGTTGGAGTGGCTCTTCGGCACCCCGGTCATGATCGTCCTCGCCAAACAGCTGTACGCGTTGAGCAGGGAACCGCCGGTGGACTACATGAGCGCGGCGGTGAAGATGTTCGAAAGGCAAGCGGGGCTCGATTCAGTCTACATTCCCCCTACGTCGACAGCGCTGGTGCGGGCCGACATCGTGATGCTACTCTGCGGGTGTTTCATCGCCAACCTGGCGCCCGTCACGCCCACGGTACGGCACGGGGCGCTGGTCGTCGGGGTGGTGTCGTTTATGTACGTCATCTCTCACCTCGCCAGGTGCCTCGCGGGCGCCGCCGTGTACAGCGCCATGGCGGGGGTTCGAAAGGATGCGAAATTCGGATACGCGTTCGCGGTGTTCAACGTGTTTTCGTGGTGCATATTCCCTATTTCCTATTTCCTCCACACGTCGGGGGTCATAGACGAGACGAGGCTGGACCTAGGGTACGCCATCGGCGACGCGTTTGCCAAGTTTAGCTGCACCTTGCTGTACGTCACGGGTTGTGGTCGGATCATGGACCTGGCGGAAGACGAAGCGGCGCTGCGAACGGAGGCGCAGGTCGCCGAGCAACGCGAGTACCTCAAGGCGGTGTGCGCGGAGCTCAAGGCGCCGCTGGATGCCATCATCGGGTACGGAAAGATGAGCTCGGAGTACGATCAGGATGGCGAAAAAACACCGTCGCAGGTTCGGCGGTTCCAACGCGACATATTAACGAGCGCGGAGTCCATGAGGGAGCTCGTGAGCCAGGCTGCGCAGTACAGTAAGGTCCACGGGGAGATACACGCGCGTGGACGTGCGGTGGTCGGGCTGGAGGGTGAGGCTGGAGGGATGCAGGTGGCGTGGAGAAAGGAGGGGGGCGATCGAGCGTTTCCGCTGCCGCCGATGTTGCCCACGCCCGGCCGCCGGTTCAGCCGCGTCAGTTCAAACGAATCCACCGACGGCGACGAGTGTGAAGACCCGCCGAGCAGTGTGTTCACGCTGGGTAAACTCCAGGATCTGGTGGTGAAGGCTGCGAACCTCCCGGGTGGGTTCGAGCTCGTCTGCGAGACGACCCCGGAGTCGGCGGTGCACGCGGAGCACTTCCGCGCCAACACCCGGCTGCTGCGACGGGCGCTCGCGACTTTATGCGAGACCGCCGCGGCTCAGCCCGCCGTCGTTCGCGCGTCTGGTGGGATCGATGCGATGCGGGCACGCGGTGCGCCGCCGTGCGTGAGGCTGAGCGCGGTATGCGGCGCGATACGGAAGATGGAAATCGCGCCCGTCATCCAGCCAACCGCCGACGTCGCCCGAACCGACGAGTCGGACGTGCCGGAGTGGATGGACGTCACGTTCACCGCGTGTTTGCTCCTGGACCGACGCGCCGGTTCATCTTCCACCCCCGGGGATGTACACGCCGTCACCCCCGACGATCTTACCAAGCAGCGCAGGCTGGACCTGTCCACGATCGTGGCGAAGACGGTGGTGACGGCGATGGGCGGTTGTTTGCTTCGAAGCGAATCCTCGGGCGACGCCGCCGGCGACGCGTTCGCGTTCACGGTGCCGTTACTTCGAACGTCGCGTGACGAGAGCGAGTGCGACTTCGTGCCCACGATGCCGGTCCCTGAGGGTATGAAGGTACGCGCGGTGTTGCTCCGCAGTGGATCCAGCGCCATGTCGGCCAACCACGCGAGGCACGTGGCGGCTTCGATCGGTTCCTACGGGGTCGACGCTGGGGCCGGTTCGTGCGTCGTCACCGAGTCGGAGGCTGCGCACAGGCTGGCGCGGCTGGCGTCCGATGGGAACACGTACCCGGTGCTCGTCATGGCCGCCGACGACGAGGGCGAGGATGAGAACTCGTGGAGGCACGAGCGTTTGCTGGCGGCGGCGGGACCGCGGGGTGTCGCCGTGCTCTTCTCCTCTTGGGAAGCCGGCTCTTCCCCTCCGCCGGCTTCCACCTCGAACGGGTCCAAGCGGTACGCGAAGAACGACTCCAACGTCGTCGTCGTGCCCCACGGCGCGACCGGTGAGGAGGTACACGAGGCGCTGTGCGGCGTGTTGGTGCACGTCGCGTCGAACGGTCGCGACCGGGAGCCGCTCGAGCGGTGTCAGTCGCCCGAGCCGATGCGGATATCTCAAGACACCGAGAAGTGGCACGAGAACTTCGACCACTCCGCCTCCGACCCGTGGTTCAAGGAGCTCAGCGAGAGCGAGCACCTGACCGCCGCGAACGGGCGCAGGTCGCGCGTGAGCCTCGACGCACCGGCGCCCGCCGTGGACCTCGATACATCCGTGGACGACGATCCGTACGCGTTCAACCCCACCCCCGACAAAAACGACGAGGAGGTCAAGCAGAGAGTGGAGGTCAAGCCGAGAGTGGAGGTCAAGCCGGCCAAGGAGGCGGCGGCTTCGAAGGTTAAGCACGGGTTCAAGGACGACGAACTCGACGGGCTGAACGTGCTGGTGGTTGAAGATAACCACTTTCAGCTTCGCATCGTCAAGGCGACGCTTCAGCGCAGCGGCGTGACGTTGGACGTGGCGCTGCACGGCGAAGAGGCGGTGGCGCACGTCCGGAAGCGTGTGGACGCCGACTCGAAACTGTACGATCTGATCCTGATGGACTCCATGATGCCGGTGATGGACGGGTCGACGGCGACGCGGGAGATTCGTGCGATCGAGAGCGCGTACCGGTCGTCCAAGTCGGCCGACGCTCTCCGCGCCGAGGGTAACGGCCAGCCGATGATCATCGTGGGTTTATCGGCGGAGGGCGGGCCCGATTACGAGCGGGAGGCGAGGGACGCCGGGATGGACGGGACGCTGGGTAAGCCGTGCAGGCCGGACACGATGAGGAAGACGTTGAAGGACGTGCACAGGGGTGAGTGGAAGAGGGGGACGTTCCAGAGCGCGTCCAAGCGAGCGAGCCTTCACTTCTGATTTGAGAATACACGTGGCTAGCCGACCGTTTACGAGTCGTTCGTTCATATTTCCCGCGATCCGATCTGTGGCTTCCCGACACTACGTCCATCACTACGCACGATGGCATCGAACATGCGGAGCCGATGGTTGCTCTTCGCCGTGTGCGCGCTCGTCGCCGCGCTCCTCTTGGCGCACGGCGCGGACGCCAGCGGCGCGGACTGGGACGACGATGAGTTCGACGCACCCCAGCAAAAAGCGAATCGCGCGGCGGGCAAGGTCTTCGACGAGGTGGACAAGGAGGCGGAGAAGGCGGCGGCTCGCATCCGCTTGGAGGAGCGCAGACACGCCAAGTTCAAGAACTACCCGCCCTTGTTCGAGTTGCGGTACGAGGGCATCGGCCTCATCATCGTGACCCTGTGGTTCGTCAACTGGATCGTGGGCGACGGCAAGAACAGGAAATTGGCGCTGGACTTTGAGGACGCCTTCTGCGGCGACGACGGCGTGTTCAAGGCCCAGTTCGCGTCCGTCGGCGACATGCCCAAGAAGGTCGCCCCGAGGAAGGGTTCGGTACTCTCCAAGGAATCCTCGGACGAGTACAAGATCTGGTGCTCGGGTCGCAGGTTCTGCGAGGGGGCCATGATCACGCTCAAGCTCAAGCCCAGGCACGATCTCTACTCCGCCGCGACCGCCTTCCAGGGCAGGTCCCTCCCCGACTACTGCGTCATCGAGGTGAACATGAACGACGAGTGCGTCCAGCCCGGCTCCGTCTTCGCGTTCGGGCCCAAGGAGTTGATCGCCAACCTCGAGGAGGCGGATGGCGAGAAGGATCTTAAAAAACTCACGCAGGCGTTTGTCCCCAAGCGGGAACACGGTCAGCGCGTCACCCACAAGGACGTGACCGTCAAGGCGGAGTCCTTGGAGCTCGCCAACGACATCACGTTCACTCCCGAGGTCATGAAGGTCATCGGGGAGAGCACCTGGGCGAAGAACGGGAAGGCGTCGCTCGTCTGCGTGTACAACAGCGACGAGGCTGCGCCAAAGTTCGGCTCGTTGCCTCACCCGAAGACGCTCAAGTTCCAGTTCACGATGCCCTCGGACGGGTCGCAGATCAAGTCCGCGATGGGTGAGTGCATGAACCTGGTCCCCGCGCTCATCGATGTCGTGGGTAGGGTCCAGCTGACCCCGGGGCAGCGCGAGAAGGCTATGAACGCTCGAAAAAAACGCGAGGAGGAGGACTTCAAAGCGGACCTCAAGGCGAACCAGCGGAAGACGGCGCGGGAGATTCAGGACGAGAAGCTGGCGAAGATGACCCCGGCGGAGAAGGAGGCTTGGAAGAAGAAGCAGGAGAAGAAGCAGGCGAGGAAGACCGCCGGGAAGATGGTCATGAAGCGGTAGAGTCGTCGAGTCTGTCGAATGACGAGTCAAATCTTGTGCGAGATCATTTCACGTACAACGGGCCCAGAGGGCGCGTTGTCTCCCGTCGCCTAGCTATGTCGTATCCCCCCGCGGCGAGCCCCGTGGCTCCGCCCGCGCTCATTAGGGACTGACGAATCTTCTAATATTGTCGGATTGGCGCTCACGCCGCTTCCGTCGCCCCGCCGCGCGAGGAGGCACGAGCCGCGGCCTTCGTCTTTCCGTGCTGATGTGTGCTTCCCGCGCGGGCGGCGAACACCTCCTCCGCGCGCGCCCTCGCCGCCTCGCGAGATGCCTTCGCCTCGTTCACTCGCGGCGCCTCGATCCACTTCATATCCACGCGTTGCGTCCCGTCCGCGTTCTCGCCCCTCGCCCACTTATCCCGGAGCTCCTTGACGTGCCTCCCCTCCATGGCCTCGCTGAGTTCCTCGGAGAGCACGTCCACCAGGCGCGGCTCGCTCAGCTTCGCTATGTTGTTCGCCACGTCCCCCGCCACGTGCACCGCCACGTGCGGATCCCCGTGCATCGCCAGGTTCTGGATCCAGCTGTGTCGGATCCCGCCCTCGTCCGCGGACTCAACGGTGACCAGCATGGACGAGGACGCCAGCCCGAGCATCCCGAGCACCACCGCGAGAAGGACGCGGGCGCTGAGATCCTTGCGCGCCCACCGTGCGAGCCTCCTGTCCCACTTCGCGCTTCCGTTCCCGCTCGATCCCGAGTTGACCAGCAGCGACGTACCCTCGTCGGCTTGGGACGGGGCGACTCGCATCCCGCCGTCCTTCCCTCGCATCGTTCCCCGCGGCGTCGCTCCTTCCCCGCGCGCCCGTGTACTGTAGCACTAAAGCGTTTTGCCGAAGTTTTGAACACCCACATTTTTATGAAACCGGTGTCCGTTGACGAGTTAATGAATGGCGAAATTGGCAATCTGGTTGGCAATTTTTGGTCGGATTTTTAAACCGACCGTTTTTTGGCATTTGGCGAGGAGGTCGGAGAGAGACAACTGTGTGTTTGCATGCAAAGAATGGCTTTCATATTAATAAGTGGTGTGCCCCCTCGCGCGTGATGATACTGCGCCGCGCTCGGGTAGCAAGCAAGCGGTTTTTATCGACTATGTGGACAATGCTGCCCGCGGCGGCTCGGGTAGGATGCGCTGAAACTCCGCCGACCCCCCGCGCTCAGCGCTCTAAACGACAAGTTTCCATGACGGATTTACTTGTCGGAGGAGAACTCGGCGTCGATAACGTCGTCGGGCTTGGCGTCGCCGCCGGGGGGAGGGGCACCGCCCTCGGGTCCATCGCCGGGGGGCGCGCCGGCACCCTGGTACATGGCCTGACCCATCGCCATAACCTCCTGCTGAAGCGCCTCCTGCTTCTCCTTCATCGCGGCGATGTCGTCAGCCTCGATCGCCGCGCGGAGCTCGGCGACCTTGCCCTTGACCGACTCCTTGGTGTCCTCGGGGATCTTGTCCCCGAGCTCCTCGAGCTGCTTCTCGGTCTGGTAGCACATGGAGTCGGCGGAGTTCTTGGTGTCGACGGCGTCGCGCTGGGCAGAGTCAGCCTCGGCGTTGGCCTCCGCATCCTGCACCATCCTCTCAACCTCGTCCTCGGAGAGGGTGGAGGCACCGGTGATCTTGATGTCGGCCACCTTGCCGGTGCCCTTGTCCGCCGCGGAGACGGAGAGGATGCCGTTGGCGTCGATGTCAAACTTGACCTCAATCTGGGGCACGCCGCGGGGCGCGGAGGGGATGCCGTCGAGGCGGAAGTTGCCGAGGGACTTGTTGTCCTTGACGAACTCGCGCTCGCCCTGGAGGACGTTGATCTCGACGGAAGTCTGGCCGTCAGCCGCGGTGGAGAACACCTCGGACTTGGAGGTGGGGAGGGTGGTGTTGCGCATGATGAGCTTGGTCATGACGCCGCCGAGGGTCTCGAGGCCGAGGGAGAGAGGGGTCACGTCGAGGAGGACGATGTCGGACACCTCGCCGCCGAGGACACCCGCCTGAACCGCGGCGCCGAGCGCGACGACCTCGTCGGGGTTGACGGACATGTTGGGGTCCTTGCCGGTGAGCTTCTTGACGAGGTCACGGACGGCGGGGATGCGGGTGGAGCCGCCGACGAGAATCACCTCGTCCATGTCGCTGAGGGAGAGCTTGGCATCGCGAAGGGCGTTCTCGACGGGGACCTGGCAGCGGCTGATGAGATCGTCGCAGAGCTCCTCGAACTTGGCGCGGGAGAGGTTGGTGTCGATGTGCTTGGGGCCGTCGGCGGTGGCGGTGATGAAAGGGAGGGAGATGGCGGTGTTGGCGGTGGAGGAGAGCTCCATCTTGGCCTTCTCGGCAGCCTCGGTGAGACGCTGGAGCGCCTGCTTGTCCTTGATGAGGTCGACGCCCTCGGCCTTCTTGAAGTCGCCGGCGAGCCACTCCACGATGCGCTTGTCGAAGTCGTCGCCGCCGAGGAAGGTGTCGCCGGAGGTGGAGAGCACCTCGAAGACGCCGTCGCCAACCTCGAGGATGGAGACGTCGAAGGTACCGCCTCCGAGGTCGAAGATGAGGATGGTCTCGTTGGACTTCTTCTCGAAGCCGTACGCCAGGGACGCGGCGGTGGGCTCGTTGATGATGCGGAGCACCTCGACGCCCGCAATCTTACCGGCATCCTTGGTCGCCTGGCGCTGGGAGTCGTTGAAGTAGGCGGGGACGGTGATGACCGCCTTGGTGACGGTGTCGCCGAGGTAGGAGGCGGCGTCGTCGCAGAGCTTGCGGAGCACCTGCGCGGAGATCTCCTCGGCGGCGAAGTCCTTGCCCGCCACGCTGCTCTTGATCTTCACGTTTCCGGTGTCACCCTTGACGACGGTGTAGGGCGTCTCGCGGTCCTTGTCGCCAACCTCGTCCCAGCGGCGGCCGATGAAGCGCTTGACGGAGAAGAAGGTGTTCTCGGGGTTAACCACGCCCTGACGCTTGGCGATCTGTCGGGATTTTGGTGGGGATCGAGGGAGGGGAAGGTCAGGAAGGGCTCGTATTTTTATTTTTCCTCGGGGGTGGAAAAGAAGCTTCCTTCCACCGCCGTCGGCGCGAGGTTGTGTGGATAACGGATCGTGGGAGGGGGTGACGGACCTGGCCGACGAGGCGGTCGCCGTTCTTGGCGTAGGCGACGACGGAAGGGGTGGTGCGGCCACCCTCGGAGTTGGTCACGATGGTGGGGGAGCCACCCTCCATGGCGGCGACCTGAGATGACGGTAAAGGGGCGGGGGCGATCGTCAGAAGTTTGTTGGAAGGTGCGAGTGTCGGCGGCCGAGAGGGGGCACCCAATTATAATTCGCTGCAGGTTGGAGGGGGGTGCGGTCGTTCGAGGCGCGTGAGGAGCCACGGGGCGCGTGACGCGCCCCGTGGTCACGCCCGGTGCTGACGGGGGCGCGGATGGGTCGGGTTCGGCCCGAAATCCACGTGCCGCGACATCCTCGGACCGACGAACCCAAACCCTTCAACCCTGAGAAAAAGGCGCCTCCAAACGACGCGTTGATGCCGGCAGTCCGAGGAATGCCGGAAGCGCGTGCGGGACGGGTGACGCGAGTGGGTACGTACCGCGGAGTTGGTGGTGCCGAGGTCGATACCGACGACCTTCTCCGAGACGACGCGGAGGGGCTGGTGGGCGGCGACGCGGCGGCCCATGGACACCGCGCGAGCCTTGAGGGGCTTGCCGGCGAAGCCGGACACGCCGACAGCCTGACGGCTGCCGGTGAAGGACTTGCCGATCTTCACGGCGCCGGAGGCCATGGTGGGCTGAGCGGTGACACGAGCGCTCATCTTGTGTCTCTGACGTAGGTTTCCGACTCGAAGAGTTGGATGTGGTGCGAGGGTTTTGCTCGCGACGCGTGGAGTGGCGCCACCGCCGGCATCAATCGTCGCTTTATTACGCGAACAGAGACGTGGGCACTCTTTCCTGGCCAGAAACGCGTTTCGGGGTTCGTGAACCACCAAAATGGATAGGGCTACAGGCGACCAGGCAGAAAAAAAACACGTGAAATAGGCAAATAGGCAAAAGGTCATAGAAATTTATAGAAATTTGATCTTCTTTGATGACGTGGAAAAGCGCATCGAGAAGTCATCCATGTCACAACGAACGAGGCTTGGTTTTCAACGCTAACCGTCGGGGGCCTCCGGGCCAGTGTGGACATGCCCCGGCTGTTGCTCGCCGCGGTGGTGCTGGCGATACTCGCCGTGTGTGCCTCGGCGCAGACACGCGCGGCTTTCTCGCCAGTCGGGTCACCCGGGCGACTCGCGCCCGGCACGCTGCAGACGTCCCTGGACGACTACGCCGAGGACGACGGTTTCGCTTTCGACCCAGGAACCTTCTTCGCCAGTGACGACGACGAGGCAGAGGAGGAGGAGGTGGTGGTGGAGAAAGAGACCGAGCTCGTGGATGTGAGCGGTGGTCAGGGCGGCGTGCTCCCCACGGCGTCGTTCTGGCGCGCGGTCGCCGACTCGCTCGGGCTGGACCTGCTCGGGAACCCGCAAGAAGGGGAGGAGACCCCCGCGGAGGAGACACCACTAAGACTCGTACCGCCAAAGCCAACAATAACCAAAAAGAGGGCGAGCTCCGCGGGACCGAACGCGTTCTGCCTGAACGTCACCGAGCCGCGGTACTATCGCGCGCCCACGGGATGTAAGTGCGACTGCCCCGGGTGCAACTGCCGCCGATACTACGCCTGCTGGGACTGCGACGTCCTCGCTGATGGGTGTCTGTCGCAGGCTGCGTACCTGTGCGACGAAGGCGACTTTTCTTTTTTCAACGAGGAGCTGCAGGCGTGCGCGTGGGAGCAACCCAGGCCTTTCCCGTACGGGTGCCCGCCGAGGCCGCCCGGGCCTCCCAAGCCACCGAAACCGCCGAGGCCGCCCGCTGGTCCGCCGAGGCCGGAGAGTCCGCCGCCTATACCGGGGTTCCCCACGCAACCGCCGAGACCCGCGGGTCAAACTTTTATTCCCCAACCCGGCCTGGCGCAGCCGGGGCAGATCCCGGGGCAGTTCCCGGGGCAGCAGCCAGGTGTCGGTGTGCCCGGCCAGTTCCAACCCGGTGTTGGTGTGCCCGGCCAGATACCCGGCCAGATACCGGGCCAGATACCCGGCCAGATACCCGGCCAGATACCCGGCCAATTCCCAGGCCAACCGGGACAGTTTCAGCCCGGACAGCAGCCCGGTCAATTTCAGCCGGGAGGCGGGCAGAACCCGGGGCAACAGACGCAGGCGGGCTCGTGCTCGTCCATTCCCCAGTGCAACTCTTGTCTTCAGACGTCGGATCAAAGCGCGTTCGTGTGCTGCTGCGACGCGGAGTGCACTCAATGGAACCCGAGCCAACAGGGCCAGCCGCCGGGTTTCTTGGGGTGCTGCAACGACTACAATCAGGTCTGCGCCCAGCAACAGGGATGACAAGCGGCGTTCGCGTCGACACGTCTAGACTCTTTTGTTTTACGATGACTACGTACTCTATCTGTACGGAACGGTGAGGAAGGAAGGGTACGTCGCCGCGGATTCCCACACGTCAATCTCCCCCGGGCAGTTCGGCGACCGAACCATCAACGACACCCTCGCGCCCGAAACCACCTTCGGGAACCGAGCGCCCCGCGCCTTCACGCTGTGTCCCAACACCTTCGTCTCCACCGGGAGCAAATCCGGCTCGGAGGGCACGCCCTGGAGCTCGAACGATTCCGTGCGGTCAGCCTCGCCGTCCCCGTCGAAGTCGTAGAC
>Ga0257106_1000670_pt1 | contig 19112 bp, 21 predicted proteins | sample LP_taG_3_FD_190177 | JGI IMG/M metagenome (GOLD analysis project Ga0257106, IMG submission 190177) | Marine microbial communities from Northeast Subartic Pacific Ocean, Canada - LP_J_2011_P26_10m | ecosystem: Environmental > Aquatic > Marine > Oceanic | place: Canada: Northeast Subartic Pacific...
AGTTTTATCTATTAATTTGATCTTTTTTCGCCCGATAAACAGGGTTCAAAAGACGATCTCAATTTATTCTTAAGAAATTACTAATGAGAAGAGCAATTTCAGCATCTCGTGAAATCGTCTGTCTTTAGAGGCGCACGAGCACGTTACCAAGGACAGCTAGCCAATTAAGCGGCTAGAGCGTAGTCTGCGTTTTCGCCAACTAACAAGTTTGCAGCAATTGATTAACGAGAATTACTACCTTCTCGACATGCACTTGAGGGTTTATATCTATTGTCGAAGCCAGTTCGCCCCCAAAAAACTTTTGAATTATACCTTTCATTAACGAACTTCTCTAATTTTTGTTTCTTTCTCTTAGTTCTTGAGCTTTTTGCCGGTCCCAATCCCTTGATTTAATTGTATTTCTTTTATCTTGTGCCTTCTTACCTACCGCTAAGGCTATTTCACATTTGATAAGCCCGTTTTTCCAATAAAGTTTTGTAGGAATGCACGTATTACCTTTTTGAGAAGTAGATTTGATAATCTCATTTAGTTCCTTCCTATTTAGTAGTAGTTTTCTAGATCTTGTTGGTTCCATTGATAAATTACTATTTTTTAAAGGATCTATGTAACAGCCAATAAGCCAAGCCTCACCATCTTTTAAGAGCGTGTAGGCTTCTGCGATTTGAGCATTATTTACTCTAATACTTTTAGTTTCCCAACCAAGCAAAGACAAACCTGCCTCAAATTTACTTGATATCTCAAAATCAAATCTTGCTTTTCTGTTTTCTGAAATAGAGTTTTCAGCTTTCTTTTTCTTTTTTCCCACAACTCGAGTATAAACTTTGTTATAAAATTGTAGCAGACATGAAAGATGAAGACGTTTTATTTAGATCCATTAAGGGAATATCGTATATATCAATCGCACCTTTAATTATTTTAACAGCCTCTTTGTGGTTTACACCCGATAACCTAGCAGTGGTCTTGGCACACCTTGCGCAATTGTATTTTTCTGTTTTGTTATTCTTTTTGTTTGGAAATATCTGGTCTATTAAAGACAAGAAAAATGTAATAGTTTCTAAGCTTACTTATATTGCCTTGATGCCAGTTCTTTTTGCAATAGTCGGTGGAGTTCTGACCTTTTTTATTAATCCTATTTGGGGAATAAGTTTCTTATTATGCGCAGTCTATGCTTCAAGGCATTTCCAATATGTCACTTCAATCACTAAAACTTTAAACAAAAATTATGTAGATCTGATTAATAAAATAAGCATTATCTTGTGTATTTGTCTTATGTTAATCTTAGTTTATTGGCTGAATCCTTATACTAATCCTATCGAAATCTACAATTAAAATGCTAGAAGAAAAAAAATCTATTCATGGAACATGGTCAAGCCGTTGGACTTTTATTTTAGCCGCTACAGGATCAGCAGTGGGTCTCGGGAATATTTGGAAGTTTCCTTACATGGCAGGTGATAATGGAGGAGGGGCTTTTGTTCTGGTTTATCTAGCTTGTATTGCTGTTATTGGTTTACCAATTATGCTTGGTGAAATCATGATAGGAAGAAGGGGTAGAAGTAGTCCTGCCAACACTATGAAAAGCCTTGCAATTGAAGCTAATACTTCCAAGGCATGGACTTTACTGGGAGCCACTGGAGCACTAGCTGGATTATTAATTCTTTCATTTTATAGTGTTGCTGCTGGTTGGGCTCTATCATATGTATTCAATGGGTTTCAAAATATAACTCCTGAGAGCTCTATAGAGAGCTTCAATAGTCTTCTATCAAATCCGTCTTCATTAATTTTTTGGCATACCCTTTTTATATCTGTTACCATTTTTATTGTTGCTAGAGGAATACTAGACGGTCTTGAGAAGTGGATAAATACTCTAATGCCAATGTTATTTGTAATAGTTCTTATGCTCTGCCTCTATGCAACAACAACAGGAGCATTTCTTGAAGGTCTTACTTACCTTTTTAAACCTGACTTCAGTAAAATTACGCCTGAAGTTATGTTGGAGGCCCTAGGGCAGGCATTTTTTACTCTAAGCCTAGGAATGGGGGCTATTATGGCCTACGGAGCCTATATGCCGGCTGACCAAAATATTGGAAAAACGGCTATTTCCGTTGCTGCTTTGGATACAGGAGTTGCTTTGCTGGCTGGAATAGCAATTTTTCCTATAGTCTTTGCAAATGGTTTGACCGCATCAGAGGGTCCGGGGCTAGTTTTTGTAACGCTACCTATTGCTTTTAGCTCTATGCCGTTGGGTGTTTTTTTTGGAACATTATTCTTTATTTTATTAAGCATAGCAGCCTTGAGCTCCTCTATATCACTTATAGAACCAGGAGTGGCTTGGTTAATTGAATCTTTAAAGATTAAAAGAATTACAGCTACGATACTTTTAGGATTCGTGGCTTGGTTTATAGGTCTTTTTAGTGCATTGTCATTCAATCTTCTGTCTGAGTTTACAATTTTTGGAAGAAACTTTTTTGATGCTACTGATTTCTTAACCAATCAAATTATGTTGCCTCTTGGTGGTATTTTTATTGCCGTCTTTGTGGGCTGGGTAATGAAAAAAGAACATGTTTTGAATGAACTGGACGTTGAGGAAAATTTTATTTTCAGGTTCTGGTATTTTAGTATTCGATATGTTTCACCTGTCATGGTGAGTTGTGTCTTTCTATACTTCTTTATTTAGGCTATTCATTAGAGATAATTTCACCATCCCATCGAAGTAATGCGTTGTCTTTGAAGAATAGTGTAATTTTTTGTTCTGTATAAATCGTTTCCCCTTGTGTTACAGAAGTAAAATAGTCCCATCGATTAGGAGAAAAAGTGTCTGATATTAATGGAGTTCCCATTACAAATTTTACTTGAGACTCTGTCATGCCAATTTCTAATTTATCGATCATTTCTTGATCTACAAGGTTACCTTGGCTGATTACTACTTGATATGTTCTTGGTAAGCTGCAGCTGGCAATTAAAAGTGTTGAGGCTGTTATTAGCGCAATTGATAAATTTTTTCTCATTTATTTTCTTTTAAGGGGTTTTGGACATTATAATAGCAACTGTAACTTATGCTTACATTATTAAAAGGTAATTAAATTGACTGACGACGCAGAATTAAAAAAAGCTGGCTTAAAGGTAACTCTGCCAAGACTTAGAATTCTTGAACTTCTTGAAGATGGAGACAAGTCTCATCTGAGTGCTGAAGAAATTTATAGACGTTTAATTGATGCTGGTGAAGAAGTAGGTCTTGCAACCGTGTACAGGGTTCTTACTCAATTCGAACAAGCTGGAATTTGTATAAGGCATAATTTTGAAGAAGGTCATGCTGTATATGAATTAACCCCTTCAGATCATCATGATCATATGGTGTGTCTAGATACTGGGGATGTGATTGAGTTTTCAGATGACTTGATCGAAGAAAGGCAAAAAATGCTCGCCGAAGAAAAAGGTTACGAAATTATAGATCACAGCATGGTTCTATACGTAAAACCTCTTAAAGATTAATTAACTTGAATAGACTTTTTTAAGCCCCATATAGGGTTTGAAAGGAGAAATCATTGAACGAAAACAAAAAACAAGAAAATTCAAATCAGGAAGAAGAAATAAATCTGGAAGGAATAAACCTGGACATGGCTTCAGGTAATATAGATATTGAAGCTATAGCTGATAGCCAAGAAGAAATTTCTAAAGATGAGATTATTAAGGATCTAGAAGATCAGATTCTTAGAGCAAAGGCAGAAGTTCAAAATGTAAGGCGAATAGCCGCCCAGGAAGTTACTAAAGCTCGGTTATTTGGTGTTGAATCTTTGGCACGAGAGTTTTTATCTGTCAGTGACAATTTAGAAAGAGCAATAATTTCTTCTCAAAACAAGGAAGATGATAATGTCATTCAAGAGGGACTTGAGCTGACTCTCAAGAGCCTTGAAACTTCGTTGAAAACTTCAGGTATCGAGCTCATCGATTGCGAAAATCAAAGTTTTGATCCAGAAAAACACGAAGCAATTTCTCTTATTGAAGACAATAAACTTGAACCAAACACTATCATTGATGTTGTTCTCAAGGGTTATACGATAATGGACAGAACCCTTAGGCCCGCAAAAGTAGTAGTTTCAAAAAATACCGAAGAAAAGTAAAAAACCCCTTGAAATCCGAAACATAAGCCCCATCTTATGTAATACAACATACTGCGGAGTTAAAGATAATGGCAAAAGTAATAGGTATTGATTTAGGAACAACGAATTCTTGTGTTTCTGTGATGGAAGGCGATCAAGCAAAAGTAATAGAAAATTCAGAAGGAAAGAGGACTACACCTTCGGTTGTTGCATACGGAGATGAAATAAAGGTAGGGGATTCAGCTAAAAACCAAGCGGTAACAAATGCAGAGAATACTCTATATGCCATAAAGAGACTTATAGGCAGAAAGCATGATGATGATGTCGTAACAAAAGACAGCGGTATGGTGCCCTACAAAATAATTTCGGCCGATAATGGAGATGCTTGGGTTGAGGCTGAGGGAAAAAAGCTTGCACCACAACAAGTATCTGCAGAAATCCTTAAGAAAATGAAAAAGACTGCAGAAGACTATCTCGGGCAAGAGGTAAAAGAAGCAGTTATTACTGTACCTGCTTATTTCAATGATTCTCAAAGGCAAGCTACTAAAGATGCAGGAAAAATAGCAGGTCTAGAAGTTAAAAGGATAATCAATGAACCTACTGCAGCTGCATTGGCTTATGGTCTAGACAAAGGTAAAGGTGATCAAAAGATAGCTGTTTATGATCTCGGAGGAGGAACTTTTGATGTATCAATAATTGAAATAGCTGAGGTCGATGGTGAACATCAATTCGAGGTTTTATCTACTAATGGAGATACTTTTCTCGGCGGTGAAGATTTCGATATTACGTTAATTGAATATCTAGCTGATGAATTCAAGAAAGAGTCAGGATTGGATCTCCATAATGATTCGGCAGCCTTGCAAAGATTAAAAGAAGCGTCAGAGAAAGCTAAAATTGAACTTTCTAGTAATCAACAATCAGAAATCAACCTGCCTTATATAACAGCAGATTCATCTGGAGCTAAACATTTTGTTCATAAACTAACTAGGGCAAAACTAGAATCTTTGGTAGAGGGTCTTGTAGATAGAACCATAAAACCAACACAGACTGCACTTGATGATGCAGGCTTGAAACCTTCTGATGTTGATGAGGTCATCTTAGTGGGTGGTCAAACAAGAATGCCACTTGTTCAAGAAAAAGTTAAAGAATTCTTCGGTAAAGAATCTAGAAAAGATGTTAATCCTGATGAAGCTGTATCCGTTGGTGCTGCCATACAGGGAGCAGTTCTTGCAGGGGATGTAACAGATGTTCTACTTTTAGATGTTACTCCTTTAACTTTAGGAATAGAAACCATGGGAGGAGTAATGACTCCTCTTATTGATAAAAATACAACTATACCAACGAACAAATCTCAAGTATTTTCAACTGCTGAAGACAATCAGACTGCAGTGACCGTTCATGTCCTTCAAGGAGAGAGAAAGCAGGCTACTGAAAATAAAACATTAGGTCAGTTTAACTTAACGGATATACCAGCTTCTCCAAGAGGTATGCCGCAGATAGAAGTCTCATTCGATCTAGATGCAAATGGTATTCTAAATGTATCTGCTAAGGACAAAGCAACAAATAAAGAACAATCAATAGAGATCAAGGCTTCAAGTGGATTATCTGATGATGAAATAGATCAAATGGTTAAAGATGCAGAGGCTCACGCTGAAGATGACAAAAAATTTGAAGAATTAGTCCAAGCAAAAAATTTAGGAGAAAACCTAATCCATAGTTGCAAAAAGACTCTCGAAGAAGCCAAAGAAAAAGTTGAGGATGCTGAAAAAGAAGCTATAGAGAATGGTATTCAAGAATTAGAAGAAGCTTTAAAAGGTGAAGATAAAGAAACAATAGATGAAAAAGTAAAAGTTTTATCAGAGGCTTCTGCACCTCTTGCGCAGAGATTGTATGAAGAAGAGGCAAAAAATAAAGAGGCTGCTGAGCAGGCTGGTGAATCTGAAGAATCAGATGTAGTTGATGCTGACTTTGAAGAAGTAACAGAAGAAAAAGAAAACCAAAATTCTTAATCAGAAATTCTATTAGGCCAGAGAAATAGATGTCTAAAAAGGATTACTATGACGTTTTGGGTGTTCCAAAAGGTGCATCCGATGATGAGTTAAAGAAGGCTTATCGTAAGTTGGCTATGAAATATCATCCAGATAGAAATTCTGACGACCCAAATGCCCCAGAAAAGTTTAAAGAAGCCTCACAGGCTTATGAAGTTTTATCTGATTCCTCAAAAAGAAATGCTTATGACCAGTTTGGTCATGATGGAGTAGATGCCTCTGGTTTTGGTGGAGGCGGTTCTCAAGGGTTTAATGACATATTCGGCGACATATTCGGCGACATATTCGGAGGTGGAGATCCTTTTAGTAGAAGACAGAGGTCTAATAAAGGATCTGATCTTCAATACTCAATGACAATTAATCTAGAAGATGCTGTAAGAGGAGTTACCGAAAAGATAGCTATACCTGCTCTAGAAAGTTGTTCTGCTTGTGATGGTTCAGGTGCCAGTGAAGGGAGTGAGCCTATCACATGTAATTCATGTGGTGGCGCGGGCCAGGTAAGGATACAGCAGGGCTTTTTCTCTGTAGCCCAAACATGTGGCAAGTGTTCTGGTACAGGACAAACAATTAGTAATCCTTGTAAAGTCTGCAGAGGACAAGGAAGGGTTGAAAAACGTAAAACATTGTCTGTAAAAATACCTGCTGGTGTTGATACAGGAGACAGGATTAGACTATCAGGTGAGGGTGAGGCAGGGCTAAATGGAGGTCCATCAGGAGACCTTTTTGTTCAAATCAAGGTTTTACCGCATGATGTCTTTGAACGTGACGGAAAGCATTTATATTGTGAAGCACCTATTACATTTATAGATGCTACATTAGGAGGAGAGATACAGATTCCTACGCTAGATGGTAAGGTGAAAATAAAAATACCTGAGGGAACTCAAACAGGAAAGTTATTCAGACTCAGAGGCAAAGGTATTAGTCCAATTAGAGGTGGATCAACAGGAGATCTTCTTTGCAGAGCCGTTATCGAGACTCCTCAAAACTTATCTAAACAGCAAAAGCAACTTCTTAAAGATTTTCAAGAATCATTTTCCGGTGACTCAAATCAGAATCCTTTGAAAGAAGAATGGTTTTCTAAGGTAAAATCTTTTTTTGACACAAAGAATTAAATCAATGCAAAAAATTTTCATATCAGGCATTACTGGAAGGGTCGGCAGACTGCTCGTTTTAGAAATTTTAGATAATGATTTTTTTCATCTTATTGGTGGGAGTTGCAATTTAAATAACGAATTTCTCGGTAGGGATATAGGAGATCTAATCAATCAAAAAAAAATTGATATAAAGATTTCTCATGGCACTCCTCTGGAAAAGGAAATTGACATTATTATAGATTTTTCATCTCCTGAATCATCGATGTTAGTTTTGGAAGATGCACGAAGCAGAAAAATACCGATTTTAATTGGCACAACAGGCTTTAATGAATCTCAGTTAAAAGAAATAAATAAAATTAGTTCAGAAATCCCAGTCTTACTGGCTCCCAATACTAGCTCTGGCATTGCTGTACTTAAAACAATTATCACTAATTCAAGAGCTTTATTTTCAGAGGATAGCATTATAGAGATAGAAGAAACTCACCATGAAGAAAAAAAAGATTCACCTTCTGGAACGGCCCTAGACTTGAAAGATACAATCTCAAGCCATTTTCCTAATTCTGAAATTACGGTTGAAAGCTTTAGAGAAGGCACTAATCCTGGCGAGCATACGATCAGAGTAAAACTAGCCAATGAGTCTATTGAATTAACTCATAAGGCGGAAGATAGATCAATTTTTGCTTCTGGCGCATTGATAGGCGCCAGATGGTTATTATCAAAACCTAAAGGTTTATATAGGATGCATGATATTTATTCTTCTTGAAAAGAAGGAAATATGTTTTAATTCTCACCTGAGACGCTTGTCTCGAAAAGAAACACACGAAATTGTTTCAGATCTAAGGTGCTAAAGATCGCTCATCATTTAGTAAGTTCTGTAAATTCGTGGAAGTATAACCAGAAAAATGTAATGTTTTTCGTAAATTAAGGAGAGCAAATGGCTGAAATATCGCTAGAAAAAATGCTACAAGCAGGTGTTCACTTCGGACATCAAACCAAGTACTGGAACCCAAAAATGGAACAACATATCTTTGGGGTCAGAAACAAAATCCACATTATAAATTTAGAACATACGGTTGAAATGATAAAGCCGGCTCTCAAGTTTATAGAAGGCTTGGCGGCAAAAAATAACAAAATCCTTTTTGTAGGTACCAAAAGAACAGCAACTAGTATCATCAAAAATGAGGCTTTAAGATGTTCTATGCCTTATGTTAATGAGAGATGGTTGGGCGGAATGCTTACAAACTATAAAACAATTCGTTCTTCAATAACTAGATTAGAGACTCTTCTAAGACAGAAAGAAGATGGAACGTTTAGCAAACTCACAAAAAAAGAAGGACTCAAAATACAAAGAGATATAGATAGATTAGAAAAATCTATAGGTGGTGTAACTGAAATGGGAGGACTGCCGGATGCTCTATTTATAATAGATGTCAAAAGAGAATCTATAGCAGTTTCTGAAGCTAGCAAAATGGGTATACCTATTGTTGGGATCGTCGATTCTAATAGTAATCCAGAAGGTTTAGATTACGTTATTCCTGGAAATGATGACTCTATAAGATCTATAGCTTTATTTACAGAAGCTGTTGCAGATGCGTGTCTGAAAGGTTCAGAGGCGGCAACTGGTCTTAAGCAAGAAGAACCTCAATCAGGTCCTGCTATAGTAAGAAAAGTTGAGATAAGTGAGAAGCCTCCTGAAGAAAAACAAACTATTGTTGCGGACGATACTCCTAAGGAAGAGCAATTGGAATCTGCTGCACCTCAGGCTGAGACAGCTCAAGAAATTACTGATACGTCTACTGAAGAAGAACAAGTCGTTGCAGAGGATGAATCTGCAGCTGAAAGCTCAAGCGATGTTAAAGAGGAAGAAAAAAACGAGGATTAATTATGGGTACTATTTCAGCTTCACAAGTTAAAGAACTAAGGGAAAAAACTGGCTTAGGTCTTATGGATTGTAAAAAGGCACTAGAAGGGACTGATGGCGATATTGATCTTGCCATTGAAGAGCTTAGGAAAACAAGCGGTCTTAAGGCTAGTAAGAAATCGGGAAGATCAGCTGCGGATGGTTTGATAGCCTTACAAGGCAGTGATGGAAATTTTTTCATGCTTGAAGTGAATAGTGAAACTGACTTCGTTGCTAGAGACGATTCTTTCGTGTCATTTACATCTGAAACCTTAGAGACTTATATTAATAATTCTGACAAGTCTTTAGATCAGCTACTAGCTGACGGCGTTGAAGACAATAGAGAAAAGTTAGTTCAGAAACTGGGAGAAAACATAGTTGTTAGGAGGCTGGCAAAGACTGAAGATTCATCTACAACAGGTTCTTATTTACACAGTAATAGTAAAATAGGCTGTATCGTTTCTTTGCAAGGTGGTGATCAATCTCTTGCTAATGATATAGCCATGCATGCCGCAGCAACTGATCCTATGGCCGTATCTCCCGCTGAAATCCCAGAAGATGTTTTAGAAAAAGAAAGGGAAATATTCAAGGCTCAATCAGAAGATTCAGGAAAACCTCCAGAAATAGTCGAAAAAATGATAACCGGCAAGATTTCAAAATTTTTAGCCGAAGTTAGTCTTACAGAACAAGACTTTGTTAAAGATCCTGATAAAAAAATAAGTCAGCTTTTGAGTGATAGTAGTGCTACTATTTTGAGCTTCGTCAGATTTGAAGTAGGTGAAGGAATAGAAGTAGAAAAGGTAGACTTTGCAACTGAAGTAATGTCTCAAATAGAAAAATAAATGTTAAATGAGATTGTTGAAGATGCTAAGTCTGGGATGGAAAAGAGTTTAGGGGCCTTAGAAGCTGCATTTAAGAAGATTAGGACAGGTAGGGCAACTCCTTCTTTGCTAGATAGCATTAAATTGGACTATTACGATAAACCGACACCTTTATCTCAAGTTGCCAGTATTTCTATCGAGGACGCCAAAACCTTAGCGATTGTGCCTTGGGAAAAAGGGATAGTACAACAAATAGAGAAATCTATTATGGAATCAGATCTAGGACTAAATCCTGCTACATCAGGAGACACTATTAGAGTTATTCTGCCAGATCTTACCGAAGAAACTAGGAGAGACTTCATCAAAAAAGCAAAAGCTGAAGCTGAGAATGCTAAAGTTTCTATTCGCAATGTAAGAAGAGAAGGAAACACTCAGTTAAAGGAATTTCTCAAAGAAAAAGAAATATCGCAGGACGAAGAGCGCCAAGGAGAAGAGCAAATTCAACAGCTTACGGATTTATTTGTTGAGAAAATAGATTCTACGTTTGAAGCAAAAGAAAAAGATCTACTAGATTTTTAAAATTTAGATATGGAAGGTCATCACACTGAAACCTTGCCTAAACATGTGGCAATTATCATGGATGGCAATAATAGATGGGCAACCGAAAACGGCTTACCTGGTGTGGATGGTCATAAGAAAGGAGTAGAGAGAGCTAGAGAGGCTGTTGAGTATGCAGTTAAAAGAGGATTGTCTACTTTAACTTTATTTGCATTTAGCAGTGAAAATTGGGGAAGATCCTCCGAAGAAGTAAATCTCCTTATGAAACTTTTACATTCTGCTCTTCAAGAAGAAGTCCCTAATCTTATAAAGAATTCTGTTCAATTAAGTTTCATAGGCGATTTATCACAATTTGATCAAGATTTAATTGAACAAATGAAAAAGTCTGAACAGTTAACTTCTTGTAAAGGAAGAGACAAAAATCTTGATTTAGTTGTAGCAGCTAGCTACGGTGGAAGATGGGATATCGTTAATGCTATTAATGAAATCAAAAATCTAGAAACAGATATTTTGGTTACTGAAGAAACTTTTAGCTCTTTTTTATCCACTTCAGCTTTTGAGGATCCTGACTTGTGCATTAGGACAGGCAACGAGATCCGAGTAAGTAATTTTCTTTTATGGCAAATGGCTTATTCAGAATTATATTTTCCAGATATTCTTTGGCCGGACTTTGATGATGACAAGTTTGAATCTGCGCTGATGGAATATGCAAAAAGGTCAAGACGCTTCGGCGATAAATCTAATTTCCAACTATAACCATGTTGAGACAGAGAATTATCAGTGCATTATTTTTAGTTTTTTTTATTGCATCAATAGTACTTTTCTTTCCAAGTAATTTTTTAGTTTACTTTCTTGCCATAATTTCCGGTCTGTCATTCTGGGAATTTTTGAAAATAAGGTTTTCAAACCTGATTACATTTATAAGTTTATTAATATTTATTTGCCTAATATTCGTTGCTCATTTTCCTTTTTTTAATAATCTATTCATTACTTTAAGCGTATTGATCTATGCAATTGCCTGTATTTTTATTCTTAGTTTCCCTTTAAATAAAACTTTTCTTAAAAATAGCCTGACTTGGCTGTTCATTGGGTTTTCAATTCACTTAGGATTTTTTGCTTCTGTATTCCAGATCATATCTACCGATTCATTATCTTCCTTATCTTTAAACTTCAGTAACGACAGATTATTTATTTTGTATGTTGTTCTTATAAGTGCATTGGTGGATTCAATAGCCTTTTTCGTTGGAAAGAATTTTGGCAAAAGGCCTTTCATTAATAATGTAAGCCCAAATAAAACTATGGAAGGCTTCCTTTCAGCGGTCACTATAGTTCCAATATTTCTCCTTTTAACTTCCTCTCAAGCATTTCAGCTACCTATTATCTTGATTTTTATTGTTTTATCTCTAGTAAGTATATTTTCTGTTATTGGTGATGCAGTCGCTAGCCTAATGAAGCGAGTTGTAGAAGTTAAGGATTATTCTAATCTCATCCCTGGACACGGAGGTTTATTTGATCGTTTAGATAGCCACATAGCAGCATTTCCATGCTTCATCTTCCTTTTAAATATCCTCTCATGATTAAAAACTTAGCTGTCTTGGGTTCTACTGGATCAGTAGGGCAATCTACTCTAGAAGTTATAAGACATAATAAAGATAAATTTAAAATAGAGCTTTTACTGGCAAATTCAAATTTTCAATTGATGATTGACCAATATCATGAATTTAATCCCAAGTTCGTTTACCTTCATGATGACGTGGCTAAAAATTCTTTTTTATCACAAGTTGGTAACTTAAAGCCTGAAACGACTTTGCTTTCAGGGCAAGAGGAGATACAAGAGGTTTTGAAATCTGATAATGTGGATATGGTAGTTGCTGCAATGGTGGGTGTTGCTGGATTGGTACCGGTTTATCATGCAGTCAAGAGTGGAAAGCATGTTTTGCTAGCCAACAAAGAATCTTATGTGGTCGCTGGGGAGCTTCTCAACAATCTATCAAAAGAAAATCAATCTACGATCTTTCCAATTGATAGCGAACATAGCGCTATCCATCAGTGCTTGCAGGGTGTAGCTAATAAAGATTCAGTTTCACGACTTATTTTGACTGGATCAGGGGGCCCTTTTTTAAATAAAGATGTCAATGATTTCTCATCAATCACCCCGGCAGAGGCAATCGCTCATCCGGTATGGAGCATGGGGGATAAGATATCAGTTGATTCTTCAACAATGATGAATAAATGCCTAGAGATTATAGAAGCTAGATGGCTTTTTGATAATGAGAATATTGATGTCCTTATACATCCTGAAGGGATCATCCATTCCTTGGTTGAATTTACAGATAATTCTATAATAGCTCAACTCTCTATTCCGGATATGAAGATTCCAATAGCCTACGGACTGGGATTTCCTGAAAAAATAAATTCAGGTTCGAAGAAAGTTAATTTTGAAGAGTTAAATAATCTCTCATTTAGGAAACCTGATGTGAATAAATTTCCATCCCTAGAACTAGCAAAAGATTGTCTTAAAGAAGGCGGCACAAGTTTCACTGTATTAAATGCAGTGAACGAAGTCTGTGTAGAATCATTTCTTAAAGGCCAAATAGGTTATTTGGATATATATAAAATTATTTCAGATATTTTGGATAAATCTGACATTACTGAGGTCAAAGACCTTGATGATATTTTTGAAGCAGACACTAAAGCAAGAAGAGCGGCGCTAGAGATTATTAGATTGAATTAAATGGATATACTTTTTACTATATTTTCTTTTATTTTGCTGATTAGTATCATAGTAGGAATACATGAATTGGGTCATTTTTTGACTGCAAGATACTTTGATATTCACGTCTTAAAGTTCAAGATAGGCTTTGGTAAAGAATTATTTTCATTCAAAGATAAGCAGGACTGTAGTTATTCTTTTGGCATTTTACCTTTAGGTGGGTATGTACAAATGCTTGGAGAAAATAACATTCCGCAAGAAAATAAAAATATTCCATTAAAAGATAGAAAATCATATTTAGATGCATCACCGGGCGAAAGAGCTGCTGTGACTGTAGCAGGGCCTCTTGCAAATTTTGTCCTTGCCATTTTTGTATATTTTTATCTCGCCTTTGTTGGAACAATACAGCTCTCAACATATGTAGGTGAAATTATTCCATCAAGTCCAGCTCAAAAATCTGGTATTGCAGTGAAAGATAAAATAATTGAAATAGATCAACAGAGCGTAAATGCCTTTAACGATATTAATTTAATCCTTTCAAGTAGGATTGGTGACACAGGCTCCATAGATATAAAATATATAAGTAAGGGGTCAGAGGCTCTTACATCAATACCAATAAAGGAATGGCTGTCTGGAAATGATCAGACTTCACCTTATCTCGCATTAGGATTACAACCCTTTTTACCTGCTTTGGTTGGTCAGTTACAAGATGACGGCCCTGCCGCAAAATTTGGAATAAATGAAGGAGATTTAATCAAGTCAGTAAATGGTCAAACCATATATACCTGGCAAGATCTCTCTAAAATTTTAAGTCAGCTTCCAAATCAACTAATTGAAATTGAAATAGTCAGAGACGGTACTCCACAAAAGCTCATGTTAGAAACTTCAAGCTACATTGATCAAAAAGGAGTCACTAAAGGAAGAATAGGTATTCTCGCATCAAATGATTTAAGTAAGTGGCCTTCGGAATATACTGTTGAAAAAAAGGAAAATCTAATTTCTGCTTTTTTTGTTGGTATTACAGATACTTATAAATATACCTTATTAATCATTTCTTCTATCGGAAAAATGATAAGTGGATCAATTTCTACAGATAACCTTGGTGGACCAATACAAATATCAGTATTAGCAGGATCTGCAGCAAAAGCTGGATACGTAACCTTTCTATCCATGATAGCATTGCTAAGTATAAACCTTGGATTATTAAACCTTTTGCCAATTCCAATTTTGGATGGCGGACAGTTATTGATGATAGCAATTGAAAAATTAAAAGGCTCTCCTGTTTCTGAAGCAATACTAGAATACTCAACGAGAGTAGGAATAGTGTTGATTGTTAGTTTAATGGTGTTTGCTTTTGCAAATGATATTGCGAGGTTTATTTAATGATGAAGAGTCATTTAAAATTAATTCTCTTAGCAATTTCTCTTGTTTTTTTTCAAATTCAAACCATTAGTTCAAATGAAGAATGGGTGATGAATGATATTAGGATTACGGGATTACAAAGAGTTTCTGCAGGGAGTGTTTTCAATGTCATGCCTATAGCTGTCGGCGATACTGTCGACGTTTATGACTTACAAACTACTGCCAAGACTATTTTTAAAACTGGTCAATTTGATGACATACAACTAGGCAGGGAAGGCAATACATTAATAATCAGTCTTGTGGAGAGGCCATCAATTGCTTCTATTGAATTAGATGGAAATAAAGCTTTGAAGACTGAAGATCTATTGAGAGGTCTAGACGATGCAGGATTATCACAAGGACAGGTATTTAAGAGATCCATTGTTAATAGTCTGGCTTTAGAAATCCAAAGACAATATGTCTCTCAAGGTAGATATGGTGCAAAAGTTGACGTAACAACAGAGGATGAGCTTAGAAATAGAGTTTCTTTAAATATCGAAATAGATGAAGGAGAGGTGGCGGAAATAAATAATATCAACATCATAGGAAATCAATCATTTCTAGATGAAGAGCTAGTGAAAGGATTCGAGCTTAAAACAGGAGGATGGTTTTCATTTTTCACAAATGATAATAGATATTCCAGAGAAAAATTAAAAGGAGATATCGAATCTCTAGAATCTTTTTACAAGAATAGGGGCTATGTAGAGTTTAATCTTGAGAGCTCCCAAGTAAGTGTTTCTGCTGATAAATCACAAGTATTTATTACCTTAAATATTTCGGAAGGCACGACTTATGAAGTGGATAAAGTAAAAATTGTAGGTGACTTACCTATCGATGAAGAGGTTCTTAAATCTTTAATTTTAATTAAATCTGGCGAACGTTTTAATCAATACTTAATTACTGAAACAGAAGAGATATTTAAAAATATTTTAGGCAATGAGGGTTATAGTTTTGCTGAAGTACGAGGCGTACCAGATGTCAATGAAGAATCAGGTAATGTTGATTTAACTTTTTATGTCGATGCTCAGCAAAGAACTTATGTCAGAAGAATTATTTTCAAAGGAAATAAAAGAACTCATGATGTAGTGTTAAGAAGAGAAATGAGACAAATGGAGGGGGCTTGGGCTTCTAATAATCTCATTGAAAATTCTAAATTAAGACTGGAGAGGCTGGGTTATTTTAAAGAGGTTGAATCAGAAACAATACCTGTTCCTGGAGTGAACGATCAGATAGATGTTGAATTCTCAGTTGAAGAAGAGTTTTCAGGGTCTATTGGTGGTAGCTTAGGGTACGGTGCTTACGGTATGGTTCTAGGCTTGAACTACAATGAAAACAATGCCTTCGGAACGGGAAGAGCTATCGGCATTGGAATAAATGATAGTACGTGGCAGAGGAGTTATTCATTCAGTTATGGAGAGCCTTATTTTAATATTGATGGTGTTAGCAGAGGCTATAGCGCATATTTTAGAGAGTCAGACTATGGGCAGTTCAACATAGCAAGTTATACCTCGGATTCTTTTGGAGCTGGTATCCAGTTTGGTTTACCCATCAGTGATATTGAGAGGTTCGGTTTGAACTTTAATTATGATAATACAAGTCTTGATACGGGCTCAACTCCTGCGTCTCAAATACAAGCTTTTACGCAATCAGAAGGAACAAATTTTGAGGTTTTCAAAACCCAGTTAATTTGGTCAAAAGTAACGCTTAATAGAGGACTATTCCCTACTGCTGGACAATCTCAATCTCTTGCTCTTCAAGTGGCCATTCCGGGAAGTTCATTAACTTATACGAAAGCAACTTATAGACATAAATATTTTAAACCAATCTTTGGCGGTAGGTTTGTACTAGGTTTCAGAGGAGAATTAGGTTTATTGGAGGCATACGGGGATACTAAAATAGCTCCTTTCTTCGAGCACTATTACTCTGGCGGTATTAGTTCAGTTCGGGGTTTTAAGCAAAATACCTTAGGGCCGCGAGCTATTCCTTCTCAATATTATCTAGATAGTGAGGGTAATCAAATAGTTGGTGAAGATGGCAACCCAGTCCTGAATCCTTATTCTTACTACAGAGATGACAGATCAATTGGTGGGGCTTATTTAGTTGAAGGAGGATTTGATTTTATCTTCAAACTACCATTTATTGATGACCAAAGATCAATGAGAAGTTCATTGTTTGTTGATATAGGAAATGTCTTTTCAAAAGACTGCGGAACAGATCAATCAAATATCAATTGTAGTGAATTAGATTTTGGTCAATTGAGATATTCTTATGGGGTAGGGGTAACTTGGATTACTCAATTAGGACCGATGTCGCTAGCTTTAGCTGCACCCTCAAATGAAGGACCGCTTGATGAGACAGAAACATTTCAATTTGAAATTGGAACACAATTTTAAATTCTCTTAATGCTACTAAAATAGTTAACAAAACTGTAGAATTCACCGACCGGTTATTTAAAGGAAAAACTATGAAATTTTTTAAAACTATATTCATCGCACTTACGGCATCATTATTTACTTTCACACTTCCTGCTGCTGATCTAAATATAGCTACACTTGATCCTCAGGCTGCATTATTTAGTACAAATGTTGCGAAAAAAGAGCTAGAGGAACTCGAAAACTCAGATGAGTGGAAAGAGGTCGTAGAGGAACTACAAGATAAAGCTACGGAAGCTAGAGAAATCCAAGAGAAAACCCAAAAAGATGGCCCCACAATGTCGGATGAAGACAAACAAGAGGCAGCTCAAAAATTTCAATCCCTTCAACAAGACATAAATTTCCTAAGGGAAAAAACTAACCAATTCAGAAATCAAACTTTACAGCTCATCTCTCAAGAACAGGCTGAAAAATTTCAGGTAATTGTAACTGAGCTAATTAGAGCCAAGGGTATCACCTTGTTAATTAACAGCGGTGGGCAACAAGGCACGCTTTTACATGCAGATCAAAGCTACGATATAACTCAAGAAGTTATCGATGCGATGAATGAAAAAGACGATTAATTTTTTGTGTCTCCAGTAAAGAGCTTCAGGTTATCAGAACTTGCTGATGCAATTGGTGGTGAAGTTGAAGGTGATCCTAACACAGAGATATTAGGGATATCCTCTCTGAGTGCTGCTACTCAACAAGAAATAACCTTTATAACTAGAGAATCTTTTATACCTGAGCTTCTTACTTCTCATGCAGCTGCAGTGATATGCAATGATAAATTATCTGAGCATTTTAAAGGACCTAAGATAATTGGTGAAAATCCACATCTTCTCTACGCAAAATGTACTGAATTATTTAAATCAAGACTCTCATCACAAGCCGGTATAGCTAAACTCACTTTTATTGATGAAACTGCTTCAGTAGCGTCAAGTGCAGTCATAGAGAATTTTGTATCAATATCTAAAAATGCGGTTATAGAGGAAGATGTTGTTCTAATGCCTGGTGTATTTATTGGACATAATGTGGTGGTAAAGAGTGGCACAGTTATACATTCCAATGCTTCTGTTTATGATTCTGTTGAAATAGGCCATGATTGCATAATCCATTCAGGAGTAGTTTTGGGTTCAGATGGCTTAGGTTTTGCCAAAGATAACGGAGCCTGGGTGAAAATCCAGCATTTGGGTGGGGTGGTGATAGGTAATAATGTTGAATTGGGGTCAAACACAACAATAGATAGAGGGTCCGTAGGGGACACGATAGTTGATGATAATGTCAAAATAGATAATCTAGTTCACTTAGCACATAATGTGCATATTGGCTCGGGGACAGCTATTGCTGCAAATAGTGCAGTGGCAGGTAGCACTAAAGTAGGTAAAAATTGTACCTTGGCAGGATGTACTGCCCTTGTAGATAATATTGAATTAGTGGATGAGGTGCACATAACCGCTAAATCTTTGATAACAAAATCAATCAAAGAAAGTGGTTCTTATTCATCTGGAACTCCCTTTATGAAAAATACTGAGTGGAAGAAAAATGCCGTCGGATTTAAAAAACTTTATAAATTGTTAAAAAATTAAAAAATGGAAGTTGAAATAAATATAGAAGAAATACAAGAATTGTTACCTCACAGATACCCCTTTTTATTAGTAGATAGGGTTACAGAGATAGTTTTAGGTGACTCCATAAGTGCTTACAAAAATATTACTACTAATGAGCCTTTTTTTATGGGTCATTTCCCAGGAAAACAGGTTATGCCAGGAGTGTTGATTGTTGAGGCTATGGCTCAAGCTTCAGGAATTTTGGGCTTTAAAACAATGGATAAAAAGCCAGAAGATGGATCTATTTACTATTTTGTAGGCGCTGATAATCTTCGATTCAAAAGACCTGCAGTACCTGGAGATAAATTAATCCTTAATTCTAAGGTTGTAACGAATAAGAAAGGAATATGGAAATTTGACTGTAATGCAATGGTAGAAAGTGAATTAGTTGCCAAAGCTACGATACTTTGTGCGGATAGACCAAAGTAAACATGAAGCATCCTTCTTCCATAATAGATC
>Ga0257106_1000672_pt1 | contig 19094 bp, 12 predicted proteins | sample LP_taG_3_FD_190177 | JGI IMG/M metagenome (GOLD analysis project Ga0257106, IMG submission 190177) | Marine microbial communities from Northeast Subartic Pacific Ocean, Canada - LP_J_2011_P26_10m | ecosystem: Environmental > Aquatic > Marine > Oceanic | place: Canada: Northeast Subartic Pacific...
AACCATCGTTCACGAGTTAACTATTTGTAATAATACTTGAAAAACACTTGAAAAACACTTGAAAAACACTTGAAAAAACACTTGAAAAAACACTTTAATGTTTTTGATCTGTGTACTTTCATTTCCGTTGTCATATATATGATAACTCGTAATAATATATAAGAGATACGTACGAAGGTAAAATAAACATTATTATTATTATTGTCTTTTTTAGGTTTCGTAGACTGCAGATGTATAGATACGTAGACTGCAGATATAAATAGCCAACTTTCGGCACCCTCATTCGCGATCCTCAACTATCCCCTGGAAGAACACGCGTAGAAGAGTAACGAAATCAACGGCGTCAAGGTAGGGGCAGGCATTACCGATCGTGCACAAAATAATAAACGGCTATTGCTGGGGCATTTCTTCCGTCTTTTGGATAAACCGGCGGCGATATAGTAAACGCAAGAATGAGCAAATCTTGCAAGGGAATGCTTGAAAAGATGATAAAGTGTGTCGAGGATACGGACTGTGCTCTTCAGCATTCCCTGAAAAGTTGTGTAACAAGTGCACACTTCTTTCCTGCACGCTGTCAGATACCTCGAGACCTGTACTTGTCCTGTAGACGCGGTCAGTTCGACATGAGGAGTAGGCTGCGAGGTAATAAAGGCTTTTGAGAAAAGTCACGCAAGAGCCCATAAAAGATTATTCTCGCGACAGCTATTTCAGTAGTACATCTGTATCTGTTCGACAAGTACTCTGAAATTTACCCGTCGGACTTCACTGTAGGCGCCACGGGATAATTTTCAAAGAAGTGCGATGTTCACAAGGCAGACAAAGTTCACAGCTTCCACTTTCAACAGCAAGCCGCCCCACGTTTCAAACACTGTCGACGGTATCCTTCAGTAATGCATCATTCTTGGAATACAGGGCACTAAAGACAGTGAAGACAATTACAATGAGGTGAGGAATATGCGGTCGATGCATATGTGTGATGAATGCGAAGGCGTTTGCTTTTCGTCGCCCATCTGGCGATGTATTTTACTGGCACTCAGGGACGTTAGCACAGAAACGAGTCCATGAATCTAGTAAGTAAGTTGTTCAGAGTGGAACAAGGGACGTGGCGATGGCTTGATAGTGGCAGGACGTCGATGTAGGCTTGAGATTTCAGAGTCTGCAGCACTTGTTCTCTTCAGGCAAGACCTTTCCAAACAAACTCTGTGTACCATTTAACAAAAGCACGTTAAATAGGTGGACGCGCATGTTCGAGTCAAGCGCAAGCATACTTAGCTCTATTAGTACTGTACCTTCGAAGGTACTAGATTCAATGAAGATGATTAGTGAGACAAGTTTAGGAGCATTTTTTTACCAGCTGTTCAGATATGGCATGGATGCAAGAGCGAGCGTTGATTTAATCCCCCTTTCTAATGAATCTGCTCACTCCCCGACAGTCATGCCGAAACCAAATTTATGATTCTTGTTGGCGTGATCGATTTCCGCAGAAAGACATAGTGTAAAACCTGCATTCAGGCGCTCTTCTAGAAATGCTGAAATCGTCCCAGAATTGTCTATCCGGCCGCGAAGGCGACTTTGCCGGAGGATGTAGTCATAGCCGACACTCGCTTGTGCTTGCCGTGCATTGCAATTCCACATGAAGTCACTCGCTAACATTGCCTTCTCACTTACCTTGGTGGTATAGGTGAGAGAAACAAGACCAGTTGTAGCTACTTGCCCCGTCGCAACAGTTTTGTCGTCGGCATATCTTGCAGCAAAACCAACCCCTGATTTCTTCTGTAGGCCGAGCCAAAAACCTTCCCCACCGAGAGAAAGGGTATTCGTCACACTCTGAAGATAGTTGACTCCATAAAACTGGCCATTACCAACCTTGATTTGGGCCTGAGTGTCTTCCCCCTTGAAATCCAGGTCAACCATGACCTGTGAGAATCCGGGTTCCTTTGAGGCCTGCAGCTTAGCAGAAAATGCACTCGTAAGGTCGTACTTGATTCTGCCACTCAGTCGACCGTCCGTTAGAGCTCTGCCAACAAGCATGTATCTCGCGTCGACGACATTCGCACCAAACTCATATGTTGAGTTGGGAATTTTGATGATCTGGTTGCCCTGGGCCGGAACTTCGATTGAACCCAAGGACAGGCTATGGCTTAAAAAGAATTTCTGATTGAGTTGTTTGTTAAAATCGAAACGTCCCCCTTCGAAATGATCAGCCTTGAGGCTCATCATGATCTCACGCTGCAATTCTTCGTACTTGACGGGCAAGGGGAGACCTAAAAGTTTGTTTTCCAGGGAGGGCGACGTGGGCGAAAAAGAGTCTCGATTCGCAGACGACCCCTCCCTTGAGTCGGGGGGGGCACAACGTGCTTGTGCGAACAGCCAGTTCATAGCTGTGGTCTCACTTGCTTCTAATAGTGATACCGTTTTCAAGCCTTTGTGATCACGGCCTGATTGAGAACTAGCTGTTTGAAAAATTAGAATTAATTACAGGTTTGTTTCTTCTTTGTTCGACGGTATTCTATACCTTCGAAACTTACGAAGGTACCTTCATTATTCGAAGCAAGATACCTTCGTAACTCTTAACACTTATTTATATATATACAAGTATTCGCACGAAGATATATAACTCTTATTATGATGATAAGATGCATGCAAATAAAGGCACGCAAATAAAGGCTAAGAATACGTATTCTGAATTTCAAGCAGGTGGCGAATGGGCCATTTTTTTAATAACAATAACTTAATATAAGAGTCCGGAGGGTGGAGTGGGTGTGTGGTGTTGGCGTGCGGCGGGGTTTTGCGTGGTGCGTCCGTTCCCAGGTGGTCGGCATGGCCACGCGGCGCGGCGCGCGGGACGAGACCGGGGCGCGTCCGGCGCAGGCGATGCGGCTAACGGCTAATACGAAAAGAAAACCGTGACTGTGGACGCGCACGGATCGATCACACGTTTCCAATTCAATAAATTAATTACAAGGACCTGCGTATTTAGTTTTAACGATACCAGATAAAACGTTAGATCGGCTGACATGTATGAGGTCTGAACCAACATCATCGAATTAAAAATAAAATGTCGACAATGTATGGAACGAATAGACCGTGGTGTTCGATTAACGATTCCAGGTGAGTGTGACATTCATCTGAGACATTGAGTAGTCGTGTAATTTACGGCCATGCAGAATATGTAATAATAAAATATGAAAGTAATTATAAACATAATATATATGTATTTTATATTCACTTGATTCTTATGATAAACATCTACAAAAAAAATGATGACACGTCCCGAATCCCAAAAACCTTGAATTCATCATCGATCGTCACCTCACAAATAATAATAATATGTGTCCGAGAGTTTGATAAACTGAAGGGCGAAGGGCAACAGTGCGGCCGAGCGTTTTAGCTCCTTTCATCGAGCATCTGCTCGCCCTCCCCAACGAGTAAAAGACACCCGGGATCGCACGCACGACTCTTAGATTACACGATTTTCTACAGCTAAATCTTATATCCCGCCGACCAAAGATTTCTTCTGTTCGCACTGGCAAAGGTCCACGTCGTTGCTCTTTTCATGGTTCCCGTAACGCAGAACCTTTCCGACCAAAGTAAGTATCAACGTATACTCCTCTTGTTCTTGGCTCTTCCGCAGCTCTTTCGGCGTGCCTACTTCGGCTCACAATATCTGCTTCTTCGTTTACAGTGACGTTCGTTATTTTACGTCGAATTGACACGATTAGTCTTACTATGGACGATTACCTACATGAAACACGGCCTTCTCACATAGTTTTAGGATCGGCTATGGCATCATACTTTGGATTGAAATTCGTATTCGTCGGGATGGATTTCTATTGTCAGCTTCGTCACCGTGGTGTGCTACGGGTATTTTTTGAGGCCGCTAAGTCTTTACCCATTCTGAAAGAGTGCGTTGCGCGTGAAAAAGCGAAGTTGATAGCTAAGTTGGATGCAGACCTTCGAAAAAAGATCGCCGCAAACCCCCCTCGAGTAGCCGAGCTCCCGCAGAATGGCTTATCTTGTAAAGAAATTTTGTCAGAAGCAGACTCGCGCCAAGCCAGGGATACGCGCCAGTTGATGAAGGCTTCTAGGATGTCTGGAGCAGTGTACATGGCTGATCAGGAACACTTTGATCTCCTGTGTTCTATCTATTCCAGTTTCGTACATGCCAATCCGCTCCATGCCGACGCCTTCCCATCAGTAGCACGGATGGAAGCCGAAGTTGTCAGTATGACTGCTAGTCTTCTTGGAGGCTGCAGTGCAACTAATCCAGACGTTTGTGGGCTCATGACCTCAGGAGGTACTGAAAGCATTTTGACTGCTATCCGGGCAACGAGAGACTACATGCGTGTTACTCGACATATTCGCAGGCCCGAAATGATAGTCGCAGTTTCCGCTCATGCCGCTGTATATAAGGCTGCGGAATACTTTAACATTCAAATCGTAAGGGTTCCTGTAGACAAGCACTTCCGCATGGACGTCAGTGCGACTGCTCGTGCTATCGGGAAAAATACCATCTTGATATACGCATCTGCCCCTGGGTATCCACACGGTGCCATCGACCCGGTTGAAGATTTAGCTGCACTAGCGAAGAAACGTGGAGTATGTTTACACGTTGATGCATGTTTAGGAGGATTTGTTCTCCCCTTCATACCCTCTTCGAATCAGTCAACCTTGCCGCTGTTTGATTTCCGAGCACCTGGGGTGACCTCACTCTCCGTGGATACGCACAAATACGGTTTGTCACAGAAGGGTTCTTCAGTTGTATTGTACGCATCTTCACTTCTTCGGCAATACCAATACACAGCTGTGATGGATTGGTCTGGGGGCTTGTACATATCGCCATCTCAGCCAGGTTCGCGTTCAGGTGGGTTGATTGCGCAAACATGGGCGTCACTTCTCCATTTGGGAAGAAATGGCTATCAGGTCATCGCAAATAGAATTTTTCGCGCGGCAGTTCTTCTAAGAGACGGCATTTCGCACATTCATGGACTCCAGGTGCTAGGCTCAGATGTGAGTATGGTGGTCGCTTGGGGTTCATCGGACCCTCTGCTTGACATATATGTGGTTAACGATATCATGATCACGAAAGGTTGGCATCTCAGCGTCCTTCACACACCGGCAGCCTTACATATGTGCATCACACCGGCGAATTTGGAATGCGTCTCTGAGCTTCTAAATGACCTCAAAGCGGCTGTTGACGAAACACGAAATTCAAGCGATGGCGAGATATCAGGGGGTAAAGCCCCAATATACGGTCTTGCCGGTGCTTTACCTGACCGTGACCTGGTGGGTGACATTCTAAAGGACGTGCAAGACTTAATGCTCAAGCACGTCTGAGTCAAAGGTGTCCCTGTGGTCTAATACCAATACCTTGTGATGTTATTTGATCCTCATTTGTGCTATAATTTGCAACCTCAAAGGTGACTATTAAACGGATAATAAGCCCTGGAGCAGTCGAGTATAAGGCTTGGAAATCTGAAACTCAAGTATTGCGTCACAGTTCTGACAAATTTCAATCACACGGTCAACGTCTTACCACCACCAGTTGTGACTTCTGTTACTGAAAAAAAGAACATGCTGTGTCATTTCGAGAAAGCGAGCAGGTTGAAAAGAGGAAATGCGATAGGCCAGCTTTCTGTTTGAAAATAGGAGATCGAATTTCACAAAATCTCAACCTCCTGCACCGTAAACCGCAACCCTGCTCACGTGTAGCCTAACGCGTTAAAGCATACCATCTGAGCTCTTTTCTACAGCGCGCATTTATTTCTGATCAAGATTTTCGTCTGTTTGCCAATTAATTACGTTCAGCACTGGTCCTCGTCCACCAGTGAAGCCAATACAATACAATCTATACCATCAATACATGTTTCTGAAGATGATATTGTATGTGTATGAAGTAAACAATGTCGACACGGATACGTACTTTCTTCATAAATGATTCATATGTGTTGTCATCACGATAGATGAGTCTTTCCTCCGCGCACAATATTATTCCGGCTCCGGATAGCCCTTGCACCTGTACCTTCTGTTGTGAGTCCGTAGAAGCATTGTTCTCTAAGTACGTCGATGTTTGCGTGGTGATTATGAAAACACGCTCGCATGCTGCTAAGTACAATGGTATCAACCATTTCCAAAACATATGTTGAAAGTGGTGTGATGATGTGCAGTGATTCTTGTGATGCACTATAGGCCTTTATTACACCTACACCAACACGTGTTTCAAAAGGTGCTCTCCTGCTTAACAAAGCAACAACGACGCCGGAAAGAGTTTCTGTCAGATTTCCAGGGGGGCAGTTGTGACCGCTTGGCATTGTGCATGATACATCACGGAGAGAAACATGCCATGGAACCAGGCATATAAATTCTTTGTTAATAAAACTCAATAAGTTGAGCTCTGAACTCTGTTGATCACGGCAAAGATCCATGATAATTGGGACCAAGCGCATTTGCATCAGATCAGAGGAGAATGTTCGCTGAACAGAAAGGTGATTATTTACGACAGCAGCCATGAAAAATATCCATGTCAGCATTTGCGATGTACGATGCCGGTGTTGATGAATATCGCAAGATCCAGATATGAAAATACCATGTCGTGGTTCTTGTCCAAATATACCTCTCTGGGTTGTATTCCAAATTGAGCTGGACAGATGTTGTGATGTGTCCGTGAAATGATCCATAACTTTCCGCCTGAGGGTTTGGGAGGATAGTGCTTCGGAAGCGGATCGTTCAAACAATTTTCCCCGACATGGTTGAAAGTCTACCACTATCACATAGAGTCAAAAAGAAATCATAAAATACTTGAAATCGGCATCCCATAACATAAAGGATCAGACGAGATTCAGCTCCTTCAAGAAAACCAACTGCACACAAAGAGAAGATAACTTAGGCGAACATGCTAAGACTTGACTGACGGAAGAAATTGTCTACGTCACATACCCGTGAGTCATCTTTGCTGGCTCTACAACTTTTCCGACTTCGTCTGCTTCTAAGCCTACCGCAAGTCTAGGTGACATAAACATAGTAAGGCAGGGGCATTGTGATATTTGGCACACTGGAGGCCTTACCCGGAAATATTCAGAATTAACCTTTTTACTGCGATTTGCTTAACCCAGAAACTCAATAACTTTTTCAAGCTCACTATAATTTGTGCGCTTGTTGTCTACAGATTTGATAGTTGTGATAAGGTATAAGCGATATCAACAATTGAAGCAATCAGATGGGAAGTTGAAACGCACATTATTATGGGCACCCAAGAAAATCGCGCGAGAGGAAGATGACATGGGAAAGTGCGAGTTGCTGTGCACCAAATGCACAAATACTGGGAACCGTAAAAATGTGATGCAGATAAAGCCAGAAAGGGAAACCTCAGATCCTTTGGAGAAACCGTCCATCACAGCCACGTACCCAACCAGTATATACATTGCGTTGGACAGTATTCTCGCGAAAACGTTCCTGCCTGTGTTGGAGCGGCCATTCAGAGATATCGAGGTTTTTTTGTGGCACGCACAAACTCTGTCACAAGCAAAAGTTCCACGCATACATTTGCGCCAAACGGCAGGTAACACGAGTTCGCTGTGAGCTGCACAACCGTTTAAAATTGTTTTCTGCTCGCCGTAGTTGTTCACTTTGTTGTGAAGTTGGGTCGCGCGTTCCGGGAGCCATCTTTCGATGTGCACGGAAGCCCCATCAACGCCTGCTTCGATAAACAAACATTTGCACCCATAGGTGGTCGATACCTGATTTCAAGAAAAGCCTTCAGACACAAGAGTAATCTACACTCCAAAGTGTTAGATTTGGATCATTTTGCCAAACATACCAGGAAGCTTTGGCCGCACGACGCTGATGTACCATAAATCCACACGGCGCCGCGCAGCACGCGTAGGAGATGCACGAGACCGTCAAACTTCGACGCGATTTTTTGTCGAGGTCTAAGCACACAGGTGAAGCGTGCGAGATGAGCAGTTGCCTCGGATCGGCAACATAGAGATTCGTGTGCCATCCCCAGTCGAGGACTAACGTGCGTCTGCATCGAATCCTCTCAGTGCATCGTTATCTGCATGGTCATTCGAGTGTGCACAGCTCCAAAACGGTAGCAAGAGTTTGACGAAAGCCTCGGTTCTTGCTCACGAAGTGAAAGTTCCAAACCTTCGAAGGGTAACTCGACAGTAACGAGCTCACGAAGCTCGCAGCGCACGCGAGCTGGTGCCGCGCTCTCGTTTGTCAGACCAGCAAAGCTTCTCTATACTCCCGGATCGCGCGCGCGAATAACACCACCTTCGTCGTCGATCAGTAAAATAATATAAATACATACAGTAGATAGAGTTCATTTCTATATATGTCGAAGATATATATTAAACATGTATGGGGTTGTAATATAATAATAATAAGGCCGGTATATATATTATATATATATTGCCCCTGTGAATAATAAATAAATATCACAATCACCCAGATATATTTAACACATTTATTTGGGACGAGTCATCAGTTCACCAAAGCGTGAATTACCTTCGAAGGTACCTTCGAAGGTACGAAGGTATCATTTTGGGTCGCTGCTTCAGTCTATCAAATTTTACTTCTGACTAACAACGGTGTGCGACGCCTTTCCGTTCTTTGGAAGACGACTGTTCAGCGGGACGTTCTTATCGTTGCGCTTGGCGTGCACGTAGTCGCCGTCCTTACACGCACGCCACTTGTGAACGAAGAAACGACGCCAAGGCGTTTCTGGAGACGCGGTAGTGGACGTCGAAGTTGACCGATGTTACGATGAAAGTTCGGCTTCAAACCGTGACTAAGTAGCCCTCCTTTCACCGAAGCTCCATCGATCAAGAATCGTCCCAAACTTAAACCAGCCAACCGCGAAACCCAATAAAATTTCAACCTATCATTTTTCAGTCGCAAGGTAGGAGGCACCTACCACGGATAATATATACGTACCTTCGAACGAAAAGTGGTCAGTAACATATCACGTACGAATGAAGCTTACCTTCGGAGTAAAGTACCTGTAATACCTAACGAAGGAATTTCTCTTCAGGATAGAGTGCAACGAAATTAAAAAGGCAGTCGTGTCGCTGCTAGACATGACCTCAGACTTAATGATAGCTCTGGACTACTCTCTTATTGCATTTGAAAGGAATAAGGCTTCGAATATATCACCATGTTGTATCTCTCACATGGACGCCTCGGGCTTGCTTTCTGATGAAATCCGTTTCCTGTGATGGTGTTTTTATTGCACCCCGACGCGCACGAGAATGCACGACCTACTAAGCCAAAGCTGCGCGAGCCTCATTCGACTCGTGGACCAGCAAATAGAACCATCGTATCCACCGTATCTTCCCTCAATAGGCCTTCGGGAGAGACAAATGATGGAGACGATCCGTTCATATCACCACCATGAATAAAGTCGGAGCCCAAGATCAAATATGTTGCCACAAACAAAACAGAGAAAACAGCTATCAAAGGACCAAACGAAGTGAAAGAAGTGAGTCCCAGGGTGACAAGGTCACGTGCACGAAGTGGGAAGCCCTTGAGACCTTCATTTTGCAGCTCGCGAGAGCGATCAAGCTGCCCGGACTCAGGTGCCGCGTCTTTAACAAAGCGCGGTGCCTTGCCGTTCGGAGAGGCAAAAGTTCTGTCGGCATCGCGGATACTTTTGCGCGCCCCGTTATCTGCTCCTTGCCTCCGCCTAACCTCTTCATGAAAAGATAGCGAAAGCCCTTCGACCTCCGCCGAAGTGGTATCATCATCACCATCATCATCACCATCATCATCACCATCATCATTATCACGATGTAGACACGCCAGGGGAGCAAGCCCATGAGATATTTTTGAGTAGACATGATGATGCACGCGACCTTTTTGCTTTCGCACGAGAAAGATTTCCGAAGGGAAGGTCCGAAAGAAACCCGAGCATGGACGGCAGTTGGATACGCCAGTTGAGACAGCGCATGACGGAGCCCTCAGAACAAGGGGGTACATCTTTTGTCTCCTATGAAGTCAAGAACGTTTGTAGTGTTTGTTGATGGTTCTTGTTGCTTGGTAAATCTAAGGATTTAGGGAATATATATTAAACATTATTGGTTGTATTAAATGTCTAACTATTGCCCCCGTATATATGTAGTCGAGGGTTAGTTTAATTGGAGTTTGCAACAGGGTTCGGCTGGGTGTTAAATTCGTGTGCACCGTATTCCGAATCTAATAAGGTAATTATAAATAATCACACGATCGATATAAAATATATGATAATTATTGTTATGATTTGTTACATATATGGCACTTATTATTAGAATACCCAATCGCAATTGATAGTCACGATTATCACATATATATATATATACATGTTTAATAATTTTTTATCTAATAATATATACATGTTAAGATCTTAGTTATTATGATATATTTAAATACGAAGGTATAGATGTTGGATTTGACGCCAGCACTTAGCGGCCGCTGCGAAGATGGATGACATTTTAAATGCAACAGCTTGCCAGAGACGAAAGTTCCGCATCTAATCTAATCGACTGGAAATGCCCGCACCACCGTGTCAGCTGCATTCGAGCATTATGATGTCGAAGGAGAAAACTGTTTCTGTCGCAATCTTTGCTAGGTGCCTTTTCCTGCTGTGGAGCGTTCTCCAAGACGAATATTTCGAAGTACCATTTACTGACATCGATTACTTCGTTGTATCTGATGCTTCTAGGTATGCCCAGCTAGGCTTTGCATCACGTACAATACCTGTCAGCTGAGTTGCGAATGAGGAGCCATTATAACCACGTCTCTCTTTACCAAAAAATCAGGTACATGGCACTTGGGGACTCCCCTTTTGGAAGGACTACGTATAGATATTCTCCCTTCGTGGCCAGCTTCATGCTGGTTAGTTATAACCCATTGATTGGTAAGATTTTGTTCATCATCGTCGACGTTGTCGTTGGCTGGCTGGTTCAGTGCACGTTGGACAGCCTGAGGTGTCCAGCGAAAGTACGGCTTGTGTCAACTGCTGTGTGGATGCTGAACCCATACACAATCACGATGTCGACTCGAGGTAGCTTTGAATCGATCACTTCCTTGTTATTACTGGGAGTTCTTCGCTCTGTTCTTGAAGATCAGGTCATGATCGCCGCCATCTTATATGGTATAGTCACACACCTTCGAATATATCCTATCATTTTTGCGATTCCGTTCGCCATTTTCTTTGGAGAGGATAACGAAAGTGTGACTGGGAACAGATTCAGCACAAGGTTGCAAGTGAACCGGCAGGGCTCGAGCATTATGCTCTGGCTACCCCCTTATGGTTCTAGCTCGAAAATAAAACTATTTACATCCGGCAGTTTCTCGTTTGCTATATACTCGGCCAGCCTATTCATATTGTTGGCCGTCGTTAACTATTCTGTTTATGGGCTTGATTTCCTTGAGGACGCGTTTATTTATCATCTGCAGAGGAAGGACATTAGGCATAATTTCTCACCATCTTTTTATGGTGAGTACGTTTCAACGAGTTGCACAGCAGGTCTTGAAAACGACGGTTCGAATGAAACGCCCATGACTAACTTAAGTGCACTGTTGGTTCTTCGAGTGCTCAGCATCTTGCCCCAGGTCGCAACTGCAGTGCTTGTTGGGGTAAAGTTTGCCAAAGACCTGCCTTTTGCCCTTTATCTTCAGACAGTTGGATTTGTGGCTTTGAACCGAGTTTGCACGGCACAATACTTTGTCTGGTACATTTGCCTCATACCGATCGTTCTGCCTGGTTGGATCAGTTTGTGCTCTGGTCTACATGATTTGTCGAGCTGCGCACAGAAAGAACATAGAAAGCAGATGCATGTGGACCAGAAGCGACGGGGCGCGAGTTTCAGATTAGAATGCGGAGTCATCTGTCGCTGGCAAGTTGCCCATGTGTTCTGTTTATGTTCTGCGTACATTCTTGAATTCCATGGAAAAGCAATATTTTGGCAAGTCTGGACTACGGGGATCCTATTTTCATTCACGCACGCATCCTTAATGGTCAGTTGTGTGAAATACGAAAAACTCAACTTTGCATATGCGTAAATGACACTAAATGACACGTTGGGTAAGCCTACCCGTAAAGAAGAAAGCTACCTTCGTATGTCGCCACCACATCTCAGATCATAATCTGAATTTCCACAACTGCATTGGCTAATTTACATGCCTGATACTGCCAATCATATGTCTATCATCTTGATCTACAACTAGCTAGCTGGCTAGAAAGAAATATCTTTGCAGTCATTTTGTATTCAGGAATCATTACAGAGATAACAACATTTTTGACTCCCAAACCAAAGGAACTCGTCAATAAGCACATTTCCACTCAGATTGCAACAACTTTTGAGTAGTACTGTTGCTCAACTTTGTCATCCGCTTCATACTTTGCCACGAGTTGATTCACAACGCACCCCATAGCAACGGGATCCTCTACAAGATACGGGATTCGGTTCTCTCCTTTTCTTCGGCTTCCGGGGAATGCTTCTGTCGGCACCAGACCTAATTTTGTAGGGAACTTGAAGAGATGTTGGAAAGATGGCGAGAGATCAATGCTATCCTTGAACAAAGTCTCGCGACCAAAGATATACAACCCCAGCCTTGCCCGAGATAAGGCAACAATCAAACGCCGGATATCTCGCATATGACCAATGTGTCTTGTCCGTACAAGGGAGAGAAGCACATAATCATTTTGCTGTCCTTGGAACTTATCTACTGTAGTTATTCTCGATGGAACACCGAAGAGGGGATGACGTGTACATCGACGCGTCACAATGTCCCGAATAAGATGCTTTTGCCCTCGATATGTTGTGATGATAGATATTTTGCTCGCAGGATAACCTAGTAGTCTCATGTACTGGTAAACGTTCACAATATATTCAGCTTCGCCAATATTCTGATAAAAGTGAGGTGTGGGTTCCGTTTCGCCACTTCCACAAAAGTTGTCAACATTGATGAACTGCATTTCGTGGGCAAATCCAGGATTTGCTAATTCGTACATGCCATTGGCAGTGCATGGTAAGTTATCGAGGTCACGATATTTCCAACTGAAGAGTTTCGCTATTTCAGGCCTGGCCCGACCTTGAGCGTTGAGCTGAATACTTGGAACCCCGAGGCGAATGAGACGGCCAAACATTGATTGATCCATCTTGCAGTATTTCTGGAATGCTGGGTTTTTTACAACAGGCGGGAGCTGGTGATGGTCACCGATCAGTATTACCCGCTTGAGACGGCTGCTACCATTTTCTGCTTTTTGCAATACAATAGGAATAAAAGTCTCAATCTCAAGAATTTGTGCAGACTCTTCAATAACGAGGCTGTCATATTTAAATCCGAGACGCATAAAATCCCGACGTTTCATCGCCGCATGCGTGCATGTCATTGCTATAACCTTAGCCTGCTTGGTCAGCAGATAGTTTGATCGGCTGCCGATATCTTTGAGCAGCTCAAAAGCACGACATTCCTCAAGCTCTGTGAAGATGTTGCGGATGTATCGCATACATCCCCGGCCTGTGCTTATGTCGGTTGTGAGCTGCCCATGAAAAAGAGGTTGCGGCATACCTGAAAAGTATTCCGTAAAGGGAAACCGGGATCTGATCAAGTTGGGATCACTTGCATTTGATGTCTCGGTTTCGAATTTTTCCCAGCGTGATACGACGTGGAGCAGCCAGAAGTGCGAGGCAGTCTCGCATGTATAAGCCATATCCTCTGACACTCCAAGAGAAATAGCCAGCCGTTCAACCTCTGCAAGCAATTCAAGACGACGATTCAGCATTGCGTTCACACGTCCAATCCGAGAGAAGTCCACATGCGTCGCAAGATCGGATTCTCCTTGGCCAAGACGAAGAAGGTACCTTTCTGGGATGTCTCTCATGTAAAGTTTTTGAAACAGATCATTGAGCGCGCCATTGGAATGCGTTATGACCAGAATTCGCTGTTTGGGTTCGTTGTGGTATAAACATTGCAGTATTTGAGCTGCAGTATCAGTTTTTCCCGTCCCAGGAGGGCCGACAATGAGCGTGAGACCCTGCTGAACACCAGCACGTATCGCATTGACTTGGCTCGGGGTGAATCGGATTTCATTTAACCTTGGCATATCTCCTGGGTAAGCCCCGCGCTCAATCGGCTCGTAAGGCTCAATTAAAAGTCGCTCGGCTTCTTTAGCGGCATTGCCCATTTCTGATTTATTCGGAAAGGTCACGCGGAAACCCGGTCTCTTAATTTGACAGTTTCTCGTAAAGACGAGTTCATGACCCGGGAAACTTTCCTCGAGATGTTCCGTGTCTAAGAAAGTGTCCTTAAAGTCTATTCTGTGAACCTGAGACGACGTAGTATCGCTGTGTACCTTTCCCGGGTCACCATATCCAAGAATGGTGTCATGTAGCCAACTTGGAACATCGCAGGTATCATTCATCAAATCTCTGATGCACTCAAGAACTGGTTTGAAGTTATTCTCTTTCGGTTTACGGCGCATTATCACGTTCAGTGCACCATACACAACGTCTGCATCACCTCCAAACTTACTGACATCAAGGTGATACTGTGCGGCATCCAACGATAGCACAATGGTGCGCTCATCATCTCGAGCTTTTGGGAAATCGCCATAGGAAGGAGGGATGCATTCGTTGACACGATTATTCACAAGGTCAGTGCCACAGCGAACTTCAACTACTTCGGCTCCTCTTACAAATTTGAGCCCACAGCGCTGAAGCATGATACTCGTGGAGTGATCATTATCATCTTCACTTGCTGCTCCAACTTCATCAACTGCAAGCATGAAAAGCACATCTTTCTTTTTTAACTGGGCCCACTCTTTTTGAACTCCCACTCGGAAACTCCTCAGATCAAGTTTGACTTCGCAGATAACTCGACTAGGTTTTGCCTCGCCAATTTTAGGTTTATGTACCTCAATCACAGCCAGTGACCCAGATGCGATCGGGAGAGCCATGCGGGCCCACCCTGAGAAGCTTAGTTCGCCTGTATCATTGTCTATTTGAGGGCCCATTCGCCGCAAAACATCAGCAATATCCTCGCGAATCTCATGTGTTGACTCAAGCCTGAACAAATTGAAGTTTCGTAATAGATAATCAGCCAAAGAGAGAAACTGGAGGTTGAGCTTCGGAAGTGCAAGGCACCTTTCGCCTGTAAAAGGGATCGATGGTACAATATTCTCGTCCATGATAACCTCCTCATTTGGATATAGCGGCAACTGATTCATCGCCTGTCGCCGGGATTGTCTTCTTTGAAACGCGTTGACAATGACTTCAAGAAGAAATGTCAAGTCCGATGCCCAGGGGTCTTCTGGGCCTATCATCTTGAGTTGTTTTGTTACAAGGTTGTGTAATTCATTCGCATTCAAGACACTCAGATGGCGAATGAGATCCTCGCGGCCTTCAATTGCACCGCAGTGGCTCAGGGACAAGTCGTAAAGCTTTGTGTAGTGCACGAAGCAAAGCCGCTGAAACCGGCGAAGCTTATCATAGTGCGTTGTAGCTATCTCATCTTCTGCTATTGATAAGCCGGTGTGATCATCAACCTCGAAATGTTGGTAAAACATGAAGAGGTCTACTAGTCCTCTGTATAACCGTCCTACAGATTGAGAGAACAGAGGCATCATCCTTGCTTTTACAAGAACTTGCCGGTCATCGAGGACTGCACGGACAAAGCGCCGGGTAGGGAGTTGCGAAAGAAGATCAATAACGAGTTCTATGAATCGCTCACAGAATCGGATTGCCGGAGAAAACTTTATGTCAATGCCGTCGAGCTCTGCAAAGTTTATGCTCGAGCAGGTTTCCAGAAAATCAGTTATTAGTATAGATAGCCAGGTAACTTCAACTCGCGCATTCAAAGACAGGAGATCTGTCTCGCACGACTTTTTCACCTTGTTCGATGCTTTCGCCTCTTTTTTCATCAAATGCTTCCAGTATTTTTGTAACTGGGGATTTTTAGTGAGCTCTGCCTGCAACCGCCAAGGTGATAGGTTGGCCCACAAGGTGAGACTGACGAATGGAAGTAGTGTCTTTCGCACTTCCTCATCTTCAAGCGACTGAAAAGCATGGATAAGAAAGACAAGGCGAGTGCCTTTCTCAATGAGAGTGAGATCTCTGTACTTCTCAAGAGTAATAACGCGATAAAAGAAGGATGCGAAGCTTTCTGACCCGGATGTGTGAAAGGTAACCCAAGGATCCAAATTTTCACTAGATTTTTCATTCACTATCATCATGATCAGTAGCACATGTTCAGCGGAGGCTTCTCGTGCGTCGAAATTCGGCCACAAGAGATTCTCGAAATAGCGCTCCTTCTCAAGTTGTCGAATATGATGCGTGCATGGGATCTTCTTGCCTGCCCCGAGCTCAGAGGAATATATGTCCGTCACTATGTTCACACGCCAACTATCACAACTGGGGCGTGTGTATGAATTTTTCGACAGTCGATCGGGAAGATTGTCTGCTCTCTTGGTATGTACGTTGTCAGCTTTCGTCCGATTGCCGATGCTGGAATACGGTGTGTCTTTCGCGAGTCTCTCACCTTCATAGCGTTGTCTCTTTGGACCTTCCAGTTCTTCACGAAACTGCTGTTCACGTTTCTTAACTTGTATTTCATCACTGGCGAGCGTTGCATGTTCTTCCAGGGCGTGCGATGACGATCTGGTAGGATATGCGAAATCCGCCCCCTCGTCCACCATATCGTTATGTTCCGATCTCAGGTGTGAAACCTTTCCTGCTTTACGTAGTGTTTTAGGGTTCCTGGGCTCGGCTCCACGACCTTTACTTGAGTCGGGGGATGTGGCTGCTGGGGAAGTCGCTTGAATTGCAGAGCGTCGAACAGGAGCATCGGAATCTCGACAACCATCGGGCTTCGCAGCAGATGCCATTGACGCAGCACTTTCATCTTCAAGCACAGCCCTCAGTCGTTGAATCAGAGCGGCTTTCAGGCCATCGGTCGAGTGCCCTCTTTTCTTCAGCTCGCCCCGCAGGCTCGCTACGGTGAGCTTCGTGAGTTCAATCATCTACCGCCCGTGCCCGAATTAACTATGGAAGTTGAACGCGTTTCTCAGATATCGAGGGCCTCGCGTCATCCAAGAACTCTTCAATGTGCGTGCACAGACTGTTGTGGAATGTGATTTCGACATTAAAAAAAAAAACACCTTCGTTCGTTCATTAATTCGTTCAAAACGTAATAAGATTATTATGTATGTACATATATATGATATTCTGAATTTCATAAGGGTGAGCCAGTTTTTTATGCATAACGATTTAATATAATAACGTAAAGACTTTATCATTACGATCCACACAATAATCACTCCAGTGGGCAAACAGTATAAAGATTCCGCTTATGTTCACGTAAGCGACTTATCCTTAACTATAATCAAGTTAAGTTACGTGAAAACTGGCTCACCCTTATGAAATTCAGAATCTCATAGTTAATATTATTATTCATCGATCTTTAATATATGATCTTCTCCATCTTATTATTATTATTCGGCATAGCCGTAAATTACACGACTCAATGTCAGAAGAATGTCCGGTCCACCTGCGTATTTAGTATTAACACGATACCAGATAATAAGATATCGGAACCATAAAAAATACCCTTGGATTCGGTGACGTGTGAGAAGAGGTAAACCAAGATTTACGAGTTAAAAGAAAAAACGTTGGATTGGGTGTAAAAATGTTGACAATGTATGGAACGAATAGACCGTGATGTTTGATAAACGATACCAGGTGAGTGTGACATTCTTCTGACGTCGAGTCGTGTAATTTACGGCTATGCCGCGCCGAATATGATAATGATATTTAATGATATTTATATCTATTATTATTACCTTTATTATTACCTTACTTCGAAGGTAGTAATAATATATGTGTCACATGATTGCTTGATGCTTGCTTGCTTATTATTATCTCGTATTCTGAATTTCATCAGGGTGTGACACTTTTAACGTAACTTAATAACTTGATAACAGTTTAAGGATAAGTCGCTTACGTGAACATAAGCGGAATCTTTAAACTGTTTGCCAACTGGAGTGATTGTGTGGATCGTAATGATAAAGTCTTTACGTTATTATATAAAATCGTCATGCCTAAAAAACTGGCTCACCCTGATGAAATTCAGAATACGAAGATAGATATCTATGAACGAACGAAGGTAATAAATAAATTGTAGTGTGATTATTACATCGGTACTTATTTGTAGTTTCGTCTAAATAACTGCATCACGCAGCAAATATCGAACTTTACGTAAAACCTGCAAGCCATTGTAATCATCACGGCTGTGGGGTTGCGGTAGAACTCGGCCGCCTGCGTGGCGTGTTCAGCTCCGTTCCAGCGCGTAGATGTGACCGTGTGTCCCAGGACCCTTCGCATGATGGTGCTGATAAGGGAGACGTGGACGAGGGCGATGTTGTGGAGGTACGCCTTGTTCCGGAATTCGAGGGGTGGAGGCTCCTCGGTGTGTACGCCCTGTGTGTGTGCGTTGACAGCTCCGGATGTGCGGTGGGCTTGATGGTCGGCGACGGCTTTTAGCAGCTTGAGGAAAGGTTACCCATGCCGCCGTAGGTGTCCATCACGAGTGGAATGAATTCCTTGTGCGCTCTGAGCGCGGCCTCCTTGTACTTGCCATCTTTGATCGTCTCCGCGGCCTTGATGGGATTGGCTTTGGGGTGGCTCTTGCCTTGGCGGGCCTGAGGCTGGTTCGCCGGGTCCTTAGCCTTGCTGATGATGTGTGTGATCGAGGTGTCGAGCAGGAGGGTTGTGGAGTTGGCGCGTAGGCCGTCAGCTCGGATGTCGACTCTCAGCTCGTGTTCGTTGCCTTTCGAGTCGATGTGCGGGGTGATGTATTACCTTCGAAGGTACACTCTGAAAAGAGAAACGATAGATAATTAGATGTAGAATATTAAATAGAAGGTAAGTCACCAACCAATCAATAATTTTTAGTGAGCCTAGCACCGCACCGAGATAAGTCGAATGTACTATCACGAAGCCCACAAACTCAAGCAAAAGGATGGTATCACTTTCGTACTTTTGTCGTGCTGTTAAAAGTGAATTTGTCACATGGCAGAGTTGCACCGGCTTAATATGAACGGGTCACGCGACCTG
>Ga0257106_1000675_pt1 | contig 19078 bp, 12 predicted proteins | sample LP_taG_3_FD_190177 | JGI IMG/M metagenome (GOLD analysis project Ga0257106, IMG submission 190177) | Marine microbial communities from Northeast Subartic Pacific Ocean, Canada - LP_J_2011_P26_10m | ecosystem: Environmental > Aquatic > Marine > Oceanic | place: Canada: Northeast Subartic Pacific...
ACGCCACCCTGCTCGGCATCGGGACCTCCAGGAGCGTCACGACGCCCGCCTTCATGCCCGCCCACGTGTTCTTCGGGATCTGCAGCCGGCCGATCATCGACGATTCGCCCTCCACGAAGATGGGCCTCGATCGGTCGAAGCCCCTAGCCTGCTCCCAGATTCTGGTGTCGAAAAACTTCTGGCTCGGTTGCTTGTTGTTCCACGCCGGGTCCTCCCCGAGGACGCTCCCGCGGTGCTGCGCCATGACCTCCAGGTCCAGCACCTGCGCACCCTGCGCCGCAAGCTGGTCCAGCATCTTGCCCTTGGCGCACCCAGTCTTACCCGCGACGAGGTGGTACCTGAATCCATCCATCGTTCGCAAGAAATCCAAAACTCCGGCTCTGTACCGCTTGTACCCGCCCGGCACGAGGCCAACCTTGAACCCGACCCTGGACAGAACGTGCGCCAAGGACATGGACCGCTCACCGCCCCTCCAGCAGTACACCAGCACGCGCGTGTCCTTCTCCTTGTCCTGGAAGTGCGTATCGAGGATTTTCCCGAGATTCTTCGCCACGAGCGACGCGCCGAGTTTTTTCGCGAGGAACGGCGACTCCTGCTTGTATATGGTCCCGACCCGCGCTCGCTCCTCGTTGTCCAGCACCGGGGTTGAGATGCTGCCCGGGACGTGGTCGTCCTCCCACTCCGCGGGGGAGCGCACGTCGCAGACGATGTCCCAGTCCCCGTGCGGGTCGAACCCGGGCTCCTCGGGGAAGACCTTCATGATGCGGGGGCCCATCTCGACGTACTCGCGGCTGCCGCGGCCGCCGTTGGAGTTGGCGGAGTCGTCCCCGGGGCCGCCGCCCTCGTCCTTCGAGGACACGGCACCCATGGCGAACGCGCCTCTGCCGCCGCGGAGGAGCGGGGCGCGGAGGGTGGTGTACGCGCGCGCTGCACGAGCGGCGGAGAAAATGTCGCCGGGAAAAGGGGCACCGGCGGCGGCCGCGAGTCGCGGGCGAAAGGCGAGGGCGACGGACGGGGCGTGGGTCGCCGAGCGGGAGGAGGCGCGGGCGGAGATGCGCACACGTCCACCGACCTTGGAGCACGACAACGACAGCAAAGAGGCTGCGACGGTCGTTTTCATCGCGCGCCTGGGCTTGTGCCGGGGAGGGCGGACCCTACCCTCAATGCATGCAGTCCTCTGGATAAAGTTTGGGTGCGGAAAGGAGGGGAATGTTAACTTTTTCCCAGCGCGTCGGTAGATGTGCACTCGCGGCGTGAGGAGAGTCGACAGCTGTCAGTGTTATCATCGTGTTACAAGCTACCGTCGCGTCACCTACGACTGGAACCGCTTCACCTGTAGTCCACAGTCACGCCGACATCCGTGCGCACGTCGCAGCCCGCCGCTCTGAGCTCGTTTACCGCGACCGGCACGCTCGTCAGCTTATTGCCGCTGAGGTACAACTCCCTCAGCGACGTGAGCTGCCCGATCTCCGCCGGCACGCTCGTCAGCTTGTTGCCCTTGAGGTACAACTTCTCCAGCGCCCTGAGCTGCCCAATCTCCGCCGGCACGCTCGTCAGCTGGTTGTCGTCGAGGTCCAACACCGTCAGCGAGGTGAGCTGCCCGATCTCTGCCGGCACGCTCGTCAGCTGATTGCGGCAGAGCCACAACAGCTTCAGCGAGGTGAGCTGCCCGATCTCCGCCGGCAGACTCGTTAGCTGATTGCGGATGAGCCACAGCTCCTCCAGCGAGGTGAGCTGCCCGATCTCCGCCGGCAGACTCGTCAGCTGGTTGCCGCGGAGATACAACTTCTCCAGCGACGTAAGCTGCCCGATCTCCGCCGGCAGGCTCGTCAGCTTGTTGTCGTCGAGCCACAACTTCTCCAGCGACGTGAGCTGCCAGGTCTCCGCCGGCAAGCTCGTCAGCTTGTTGTCGTTAAGGTATAATCTCTCCAGCGACCTGAGCTGCCCGATCTCCGCCGGCACCGCTCCGGTCAGGCCAAACTCTTGCAAGTCGAGCTGCACCACCCGGCCGTTTTCCATCGTCACCCCTTTCCAATCCTCCGGTTGCTCGTCCACCGACCACCTCCTCTGCAGTTTAGGGCACATCGCACGCCATGTCCGGAGCACTCCGACGTCACCCTCGTCGTCGAACATTCGCGTCCCGTCATCCTTCGACGGCTCCAGAAGCTCGCGACTGTCCCACCCGTCGGGCGTCACGCCCGGGTGCTTGTCCAGCCAAGCCTGAACCACGTTTCGCATCGCCCAGATCGTCATCACCTTCGCGCTGCTCAGGGCGAGACCCGTGAGCGGGTCCTTGGCCCCGTTGTGCTCAAAGTGCGATAGAATAGCGCTCCTCTCGTAAGTGTGCCCAGATTCGACCACAATCACCGGGTCGCGGAACATGTTCCGCGTGATGGGGCAGATGAGCTCTTCGGGCTCGGCGTCGAGATCTGCGTCGGGGCCTGAAAGGTCGCACTGTACACTGGCGGTACGCAGGGTTCGCAGTACGTTTCCCATCTGCAATGAGGTGGATATTTTGCACCGCTTGGAGGGTACCTTCGATCGGACGTCCCGGTTCGCCCCTGGCTGCGCGTGCTGCACTGTGAGAGAGGTACCCTCGGACGGTCACGAGTACTCAAACAGTCCCGTCAGTCACCTCGGAATGTCCGTGCGTTTTTATCGGTGTTTTTTTATCGGAGGCCCCGACCTCACTTCACTTCACGCGACGCACATGGCCGACGGTGGCCGCCCCATCACCGCGGCCGACCTCGGCACGCTCTTCGCGGATCGATGCCTGGTCGATAAGACGCGCGATGCGAAGGACGCCGCATCGCGCGGCGACGCGCATCGTGACCAACGCGACCCTGAGGATGAACCCGACCGCGTCGAAGATCTTCTGACCGCATCCATCGCCGCGATGCCGCGCGAGAACGCCGACGGCGACCCTCCACCGTACGGCCGCCGCCTCGTGGACAGCTGGCGCCCCGCGGACGACTCCTACTTCGGCGGCGGCGGCGCCTTCCCCGAGATCCCCGTCGTCCAGTTCCCGTCCGCCATCGGATGGGACGCGAAGGGCACCCCGGAGAAGGCGAAGGGGCGCGGCGTCAGCTCGACGCAGGGCACCTCCCAGGCGGTCCCGCCGTCGCCAGCTTCACTCGACCTCGACTTCGACCAGCTCCAGACCATCCACGCGCGGATGATGCTCCGCCTCGGGCCGGACCTCGACGACCCGGCGAGCGTGCCGCACCGCGAGAACCTACGACGCGCCAAGGACGTCGCGTCGCGTCGAACCACGAAAGAATGGGACACCTTAGTCTCTTTCTGCGCGAACGTCGCCGCGAAGGCCAAAGCGACGCGGGGTCACGACGCGGCGATACGAAGCGAAGACATCGTCAAGTACCTGCTAGACTCGCACCCGAACGCGCGGGAGATCACGCGCGTCGACTCCCCCGACCCACAGACGGTCACGGAGCGGTACCTGATCAAAGGGGGAGTCGGCGCCGGCGAACCCGTCGTGGTGACCGACGGCGGACGCGACTGGGCTCGGTGGTCGGTCACCGAGCTGGGTGCGCGGTTTCCAAAGTCGTTCGTGCGATGCAACGACCGCGCGCCCGCGAGGAGGGAGGACGAGTCAGACGACGCATCGGGAGGGGCGCAACGGTCCTGCGCGCTATCAGCCCGCGAATACGCAGAGTACTGCGCCAACCGGTGAGTTTCTTTTAATTATCGTATGGGCAATTAGAGTGATGACGTCGTGTCTTGTGTACAGGCCGGGTATCGACGATATCGTTTCGCTTCGCAGAGCCGACGCGCCCTTCTACGGCAACGGTCTGCAGCACGACGTGTTCGCCGCGCGTGACGAGGGTTCCCTACACGCGGAGGATGGGCACTTGACCGTCACGGACGCGTTCCCGTCACCCAAGTTCACGTCGAACTGCGACCAAGTGAGGGAGATCGTGACGATGACTCACCAGGCGCTTATACCCAACGCGCCTCCCGGAATGGGCGAGGAGATGGCGACGTCGCTGAGCGGCTCACTGTCCAAGGTGTTCGTCGGTCCGTGCGGCACGGTGACGCGGCTACACCAGGACTGCGCCAACGCGCACGCGTGGCTCGGGCAGGCGAGCGGCCGCAAGCTCTTCGTCTGTTTCCCGCCGTCGGACGCTGTTCACCTTGACGTGATCGGCGCCGAAAAAGAAACGAGGCAGTCAACGATTGATCCACTCGCGCCGAAGGACGCCCAGCCCCGCGGGTACCTCACGAACGCGACACCGACGGTGTTCGTGCTGGAGCCCGGCGAGGTGGTGCTGGTGCCGTGCGGGTGGTGGCACTACGCGGCGGCGTTGGACCCGAGCGTGACGGTGATGCGGAACTTTTTCACCGCCTCGCCGCCCTCGAACCACGTGGACTTGGTCGGGACTATCATTCAACGGGCCAAGCAGGCGTCGACGTGCTGCTGAGTGCTGTTCACTCACCACAGCGTGACGGCGCGGTCCTTGCAGATTGATGTTGTTGCAGATCGTCTTGTTCGCCTCCACCTCCGACGTTCGTGGATGTGATGTCCACCGCACAACAGGAGCGCGTGACGAAGGTTCTCACAGGCTGGCGCATGACACTGAGCCGCGACGCGGCGACTGTATTTTGATCTGCATTGACCGTCAGCCTATGAGAACTTTCCCACGCGATCCTAGTTCAGCAGTGTTTGCTTTGTGGGCATCACACGCACGAAGCGTCGGAGGTGAAGGCGACCACACGCACCATCTGCACGGAGCGCGCCGCCTCGCATCGCGTTTACGACGAAAACTTTGATTCGAGTTTACATTTGTTACAACTCATCGTTCTACCACGAGTATCCCCCCTTCACCCACCTACTACTTCTCAGCTGTAGTAGTCAAACATCCAGTTGATTGGCGAGTTGGCGATGAAATCGTTGATGATCCCGTACAGCGCGTTGGTTTCGTTGATCTGGTCGAAACTCTCCGGGTGAAACTTCTTGACGTACGCCATGTTGGACCTCACCTGTAGACAAAACACGATGTCAGTCAAATTGCCCATACGAACATAAAAAGAAACTTACCACGATGCCCTCCACCATGATCAGCTGGAACAGGATCCCGGGTAAGATCGTCGGGTGGAAGTAGAACCTGTGTGGATCGCCCTGGTGCGTCTCCCCGTCCACGCACCACTTGGTCACGCCGCCGTCCAGGTGGTACAAGTTTTTGTACCCCGCCTGCTGCAGCTCGTAGATTGCCATCAGCGAGTTGCTCTTGCTCTTGTCGCCGTACTGGCTGCTCCCTTCCGGAATGACCTGCCTGGTGCGCCCGGTCGTTGGGTCCGTCTCGATGCGAATCGGTTCCATGGCGATGTCCCCGCCGGTCTTGCACCCGACGATGATGGGCGCGGATTTATCAGGGAAGCGCTCCGCGAATGACCTCGTGAATCGCCAGTCTCTTTGCTTTAATCCATCTTTGGTGCAGAGCATCATGCCCTGCCACCGCTTGACGGCGCTCCTGTGCGGGACCATGTAGGGGACGTTGCGCACGTCCAGTGAGTTATCGCCGTCGATACCGGCGCGGAATTCCTCAAACTCGATGCGCGGCCGGACGTCCGCGAGGGACGCGCCTTTGGCGAGAAGAACCTTGGCGTCCGCGACGGAGACGGTCCGGACTGCGGTGCCGAACTTGCCGGACTTGAGGTCGGCGTGGATGAGGGGCCACACGGGGCTTCCCTCGCCGAACGCCGGGATGACGCCGTCCGCCGCGTCGCTCTCCGCCGGGTCAGCCGCGAGCTCCGACGCCTGCGCCCGCGTCGCGACGAGCCGGCGAGGATGAAGTTTCCCATCGCGAACATGACTCGGACGATGCGAGCGGAGGTTGTCGGCACTCCCCGCGGGACGATTGGCGGCCGCCTTGGTTGGGCGGGGGCGCGACACGGACGCACCGGATGCGCGGGTGCACGCCGATGCGGCGAGCGTCGGGAGAACGAGCGACGACATGGGCGTCGTTCGAGCGCGGTTCAATGCGAGAAGGCTTGTTGGCTCGGAGCGTTTTGATTGGATGGATGCGATATTTCTGGATTTTGTATGAGCAAACATGCAGGAAACGTCGTATTTACGTTTAATTAAACGGCATCCGACCCACCGACGTGGGCCACGCCTCGGGAAATTCAGATCAACTTACAACTCCGCCTAGCGATCTAGAGCGTCTCGAGGGTGTAGGTCTGGGTCTCGATCCTCTTTACGCCGAGCTTCTCGATCTCGGCGAGGAACTCAGCCTCGGGGGCGAACTTGGCCTCCTCCCACGCGCCGAACTTGTCGGCGTCGAGCTTGGTGACCACCTTGTAGTCCTGGCATCCACCGCAGACGACGCGCTGGACATTGACGACGCCGTCGACAGCCTTTAGGGCGGCGAGCTTGCCGTCGAGCACCTTCTGGAGCTCGGCGAGGTCGCCGTCCTTGGACTCCCACTTGCAGCGCCACTCGCGGGCGATGTGGGAGAAGGTAACGTTATCGTTGAAAGCACCCATCGTCTGTGTCGGGGAATTATGGTGACGAGATCTCGTTCAGGGGTCGCAAAAGGTCGCGGAACGTCGTCACTCACGCGGGAGGCCGGGGCGGGTCGCGTACCTGGGCGCTGGTGTGAAACGAGGCTAGCGGACGGACGCCGGTGACACGCGCGGCATCGCGGAACACGTGAGCACCGCGACGAACGGCAAAGGCGAGCATCGACATCGCCACCCCCGGACAGCTGTGAACTCTGATGCGCGCGCGTAAAAGTGAGAAGGAAGAAGCTCTTTTCACCTCTGACAAAAATTCACTCGTCGTCCTCGTCGCACTCGTCCTCCTCCAAATCCAGCAACACGATACGCTTCTGACCCACGAGCACCGCCGCGAGACCCTTGGCGCGTCCCACCGCCAGCGGCGGCGTCGCGATCGTCCCAGGCAAACTCCTATACCTCGTACCCGCGGCAACCGGCGACTCCTTCACTCTCGCGGGCACCCGCAGCACCCCTCGCGCCGGGACGCACCCGGGCGGCGCCGATGGAGCCGCGCTCAGCACCCCGGCGTCCACGAGCGCGTACCCACCTTCCCCGCCTCCAAACCCAGTGCGGTCCTCGCTCGCACCGACGAGCGCACTTGGGTCCACCATGACCACGCTCGCGGGCCGCTGAGTCTCGGAGTCGTCACCGTCGTTCACGGGTTGCAACAGTAAAAGGCACCGCCCCTCCGTGTACGCCGCGGCGTCCGCCACGACGTGACCTTGGGGCGCCTCCAGGGACAGCGCGCTCTCCGGGACGCCGGCCATGAGGCGCAGCATGCCCACGTGCGCGCCGCCCGCGTGGAAGCACAGCGTCTCGGATTCGCCGTCGGGCGACCAACCCCCGTGCGAGACCCGCGGCTTGTGTTTGTCCGAGTCGGAATCCGGATGGGACCGCACGATGGAGAAGGCTTTGTCCCAGACGAATGACTTGGACAGCGCGTCGCGCGGGGCGTCCAACAGACCCGCGCACGCGCCCTTCAGCTCGGCGCACGCGCTCCACAGCGTTGTATCGCACGCCGCCGCGTGGGTTGGATTTCCAAAGCCGGCGGCGGCGGCCGCGCCCCGCACCGCCGCGAGGAACGCGGTTCTCGAAGCGCCCACCCTCCCCTCCGCGGTCTCATGCGTCGCCGCATCAGTGCCGACGACACCGGCGTGCTTCTCACCGAGCGCGCCGAGTTCCTCCCCGAGCGTGTCCCGCGACACCCCGCACACGAGAAACTCCTCCGCCAACTTCGCGTTCAACGCCGGAAGCGCCGCGCCGTCCTCGCCGGCGCCGGAGCCGCCATCCGGCGACTCAAACGCCAGCGCCCTCTGCGTTCGCAACAAAAGCACGAAGAACGCGCGGAGCCTAGCCGCGGTGGCCGTCGCGACGCGAGCCGCGGAGAAGGCGGCGAGCGCGCACGATTCCGCCCGCGTTAAAGCGGCATCCGCGGCGGCTTCGTCCAGGCCGATGGATTGAGATCGTTCACGCCAACGCGCCAGCGCCCTCAGCTCCGCGAGGCGCAACGCGCACGACTCCGCCGCGGGCGCGACTCGTTCCATGAGCACCGCGTGCACCGCCGTCGCGGCCGCGTCCATCGATCGCGCCAGTTTGCGGATATCCTTGGCACGGAACTCGTGCGAGAGGAACTGCTCCAGCCGGTCGTCGACGCGGCCGGTGGCGAGGTGCGCTAATAGATGATCCTCGATCGTCGGCGCCCGCCGGCTTTTCTTGCCGTTCGGGTCCGCGTTCTCGTTCGCGCCCGTGTCCATGCCGTCGTCGTCCGCGACGTCCATGTCCATAGACCCGTCACGAAAATGTTTACCCGTGTCATCGTTCCCCCCATCGTTCACGCGTTCCCTCATGGACGCCACGCGTTTGTCAAAGTCGACCCGCGCTTTTACCCACGTCTCCGCGGCGTTTGCCAGCTCGCACTCAATCTCCGCCACGAGCGCGGTGACTTGACTCCCGTGCGACGCCGCGGTGCACATCTCCTTGGAGCGCATCGCGAGTAACGGCACGGAGGCGGACGCGCCCACGGCGTCCAATCCGCCGTTCGCGGTGAACGCCACGAGCACGCGGGAGAGGTCGGGGGACGCCGAGGCGTGGAGGATCTCGAGGGCGTTCGAGTCTCCGAGCGGAAAGTCGGCGTTCGGTCCATCGCCGACGCGGGTGGACGCGATGGGGAAGATGCCGAAGGCGCTCATGACGACGACGCCGCTCGCGTCGCCGCTGCACAGGACGGTGAGGCGGGTGGGCGGGTCGAAGTGGTCGAACAGAGCCCGCGCGCCCGCGCCGCGTCTGGGATGATGCTGTGAAGATGATGCGAATGATCGTTCGCCGCCGTCGCCCTTCGCGGCGCCGCCGTCGCCTTTCCGGGACCCTAAACCCTTCACGGCGCCGTGTACGAAGTTCCCGCCGGTCGTCGGCAGCGCGAACCGCGACGTCGCGCTCTGATACGCGCACGCCGACCGCCGCGAGTCCTCCACGGGCGCGTCCTGCCAGTGCAGCGACGTGACGGGCGATCCGCGATGGGGCCTCGACGCGTGCAGCACCTCCCCGTCCTCGGCGTGGTACAGCTGGACCGCTCCGTCGGCGTGGCCGGACACCAGGATCTTGCCGTCGGGTCGCCACCCGAGCGAGGTCACGGGCGAGTCGGGGTTGGCTGTCCACAGCCGGTTCTCGCGCTCGCCCCCGGTCTTGTTCCAGTCGAGCCGCGAGAGCGCGAGCTGCCCATCGCTCGTGGCGAGCGCCAGGAGGTCCATGGTGGGACACCACGACGCCGCGCTCGCGGGTGCGAGCATGTTCTTGTCATGGAGGAGCGAGAACGCGTGCGTTTGGCCGGTATCGGCGTCCATCGTGGCGACCCCCATGATGCGCGTACGCGCGCGCGAAAGAGTGGTCTTTCCTCGGAGTTTGCTGTCTTCCGAGTGATTCAAACGAGGAACACTGAATCAAAGCTCACTGAATCGCGGGGCGCTAGGAATGGGAAATAGGAATTAGGGAAATCTAGTTAATGGTGTCACCAATCTGCATATGAGATGCAAACAAGAATGTCGTTGCAAAAGGTTTTGATTGCATCGATGTGGCCCGCCTTCGATCCCTCCCCGACGCCTCCACACCGCTCAGAATGGCGTGAAACTTCGCGAGGATGACGCTTACATCATGACGCGTCGAATGCATGTCTAAAAAATAAATAAAAAGAAATGTCGACACCCAGGATCGAACTGGGGACCTCTAGATCTTCAGTCTAGCGCTCTCCCAACTGAGCTATATCAACTTTGACATATGACTGATGTGCCTGAATTCACAGGCTAGAAGGTTTTTGATGGATCTCCGCATTCACGGAGCCAGGTGTACTCGGTGTAGATACTCAACGGACCACTTTCCGGGGTTATATAACAGCGGTGAATCGGCCGGTTGACTCACGATATGAACCCGGTAGACCCTCGTTTCTCGGTTCAACTGCAAAAAAACCGTGAATCCGGGACGGACGGTTCTCAAAACTACCTTCCTCCATTCTGAAAGTCTTGGTGAGTACTAAAATCTATGTCCAGCCCGCTCGAGCCTAAGGGTAATCGTCCGGGAACAACAACCACCCCAGCTTCGGCTCCACCACCCACGAGAACACCGCCTTGCACCTACCCGACATCAACCCCAAACTCGTCACCGCCGGCAGCGCCACCAAGCTCACCAACGCCTTCACCCACAGCGGCGTCGAACTCCCCAAATTCGTCCCGTCACGACACAACTCATACGACCGAATCACCATCAGGTGCAGCAAATACGCGTACATCGTCCGAGACCCGTACGCGCTGTACCACCTGGTACCCACAGGAACCACCGCGAAGAACGCGAGCGATACCGCGATGGAAACGACGTAAAAAACCAAACGAAAACCCATCTGCGCCCAAACCGGCTCATCCATCACTCCGTCGCCATACCTGTACACAAAACACACCGTCAATCAAATTGCCCATACACACGAATACAAAAATAAAAATACACGTACCGAACCATGGTCCAAGCCCAACGCTGCGCCTCGTCGAAACACACCCCGCCACCCCTCAACACCGCCGTGAACACCGCCGGCGTCGCCACCGTCACCGCCCACCCAACGTGACGAACCCACGCCCCACCCGTGGACGTCAGTCGAGACATGACGTCCTCGGTCAACACGGTGGCTCCGACGTAGAACATTGGCGCGAATGCAACCGCTCTTTGGTAGTCGAGGAAAGGTAGACCCCCGTTCTCGGTTTGAGGTGTATCGACGAACCCGACCGCCAGGCCGACGATGAACGTCACGGCGACCACGTTGCGTAACGTCGCGATGAACTGCACGCTGCATCGCCACGCGAACAGCGCGGTGAGGTACCAGGTGACGCCCACGGGTGACACGAACGGCACGGGATGCTCCGGAGGCGGGCGGAACTCGCCCGTTCCGTACGTGCCGTAGATCAGGAACACCGTCTGCCAGATGACGTACGGGACCAGCAGGGACTCGACCATGCGGCGTGAGCGCGTGGCGAGCCCCGCGCCGTCGCCCGCCGTCGCGCATCTCACGAGCCCGCGCGAGCAGATGCCGGAGACGAGCGTGAAGGCCGGCATGCCGAGCAGGTTCAGGTACATGTACGCGCCCCTGGCCAGCGCGTACGCCCCGATCGGATCGCGCGCGACGTCGGGTTGGCACCAAGGCCGCCCGCCCGCCTCCCTGTCCAGCACGCTCTTGAAGAAATCCTGGAAGCAGTGGTTGAACACCACCGCGCACATCAGCCAAAACTTGCAGTTGTCAAGGTGCGCGTCCCGCGATCCTCCCGCCGCCCCGCCGCGCCCCGCCGCCTTGCCGGGCATGAGCGGCGTGGACTCGTCCCCGCCACCGCGCGACTCGACGTCCGCCATGGTCGAACCGGCGCGCTGAGTGTCGCCGATACGGCCGCTTAGCCCCCGGCCGCGCCGTGCGGAATGAGCCGCGCGTGCCTTTTTACCAACACCCCACACCTGACTCAGTTCTTCCTCGCAGGTCAAGGCCGAGCGAGTCTCTCAAGCCCGCCCAATTTTCATTTCAAGCAAGGGCGGCGCTCCTCGTCGCTCCCGCCGCAGACACCGAGCGCGGCAGTCGGCATCGAAGAGGCGCGGATCGACCCGTTCACCGCGATATCAGCGCAGTCGCACCGTCCAAGCCGGCGACACCGACGCACTCGCGCGGCGACGCCCCGCCAGATCGCGACCGGTCCCACCGCACAGCACCAGCGACTCCGGTCCTTCTAGGACGGAAGAAAGGCACTGATGGCGGGCGTGGGCGAGGGCCCGCTGGGCACCACGCTGCACAGCAGCGCCACCAAAGTGTCCTACCCTCGACCCACGCGCGTCAAGAACAAGGCGCCCGCACCCACGCAGGTCCGGCCCAACCCCGAGTCGACCCGCTCACTACCACCGCCCCATCAAACGTTCCCGCCGCTTCGACGAGTCTTGCCCTAAAAACACACACGCACGATCGCTGACTCCCAACACGCCCTCCATCCGACCCAAATCAACAGATCACCGCCGAGCAGATCGTGCGCGAGGCCAAGGAACGCCAGGAGGAAACCTACCGCGCGCCAAAGCAGAAGATCGTCGACGCCGAGGAACTCGCGGAATACCGCCTCAAGAAACGTAAAGAATTTGAAGATCTGATCAGACGCGTGTACTGGAACGAAGCCGTGTGGGTCAAGTACGCCAAATGGGAGGAATCGCAGAAGGACTTCGCGCGCGCGCGGTCCGTGTGGGAACGCGCGCTGGACCACAACTACCGATCCCAGTCCCTGTGGCTCAAGTACGCGGAGATGGAGATGGCGCACAAGTTCGTCAACCACGCGCGAAACGTGTGGGACCGAGCGGTGAAGCTCCTGCCGCGCGTCGACCAATTCTGGTACAAGTACATACACATGGAGGAGATGATGGGACAGATCGCGAACGCGCGGGCGATATTCGAGGCGTGGATGCGTTGGGAGCCCGACCATAACGGGTGGAACGCGTACGTTAAGATGGAGACGCGGTACAAGGAGTGGGGTCGGATCCGGCACATTTACGAGCGATACGTCCAGTGCCATCCCAGCGTGAAAGCGTGGGTCCGGTGGGCTAAGTTCGAGATGTCGCTCGGGGAGGTTGCGCGGTGCAGGGCGGTGTACGAGGATGCCGTGGAGACGATGGAACGCGAGGTTGACGTCGACCAACTCTACGTTAAATTCGCGCAGTTCGAGACCATCGTCAAGGAACCGGAGCGAGCCCGCGCCATTTACAAGTACGCGCTCGATAACCTACCGAAGGAGAAGGCGCAGGAGGTGTACGACGCGTTCACCAACTTTGAGAAGCAGCACGGCGACCGCGGCGCCATCGAGGATGTCATCGTCGGCAAGCAACGCGTAAAATACGAAGAAGAGGTTAGAGCCAACCCGACTTCGTACGACGCTTGGTTCGACTACACCCGCATGGAGGAACAGCACGGTGACGTGGACAAGACCCGTGAGGTGTACGAGCGCGCGATCGCGAACGTGCCGCCGCAGAACCAGAAGCGTTACTGGAAGCGTTACATATACCTGTGGATCAACTACGCGCTCTTCGAGGAGACGGAGGCGGGCGACGTCGAGCGGACGCGGGAGGTGTACCGCGAGTGCCTTAAACTGATCCCGCACAAGCAGTTCTCGTTCAGCAAGGTGTGGATCATGGCGTCGCAGTTTGAGATTCGTTGCAAGCGGCTGGACGCGGCGCGGAAGATTCTCGGGATGGCCATCGGGATGCACCCGAAGGAGAAGATCTTCAAGACGTACGTCGACATGGAGATGCAACTCGGTAACGTCGATCGGTGCAGGACGCTGTACGAGAAGGCGCTGGAGCTGAACCCGTTCGCGTGCTCCACCTGGGTCAAGTTCGCGGAGCTGGAGAAGTCGCTCATGGAGACGGAGCGCACGCGCGCCATCTTCGAGCTCGCCGTCGGCATGGACCAGCTCGACCAGCCGGAGATTTTGTGGAAATCGTACATCGATTTCGAGACGGAGGAGGGCGAACGCGGGCGGTGCAGGGCGCTGTACGAGCGCCTGTTGGACCGCACGCAGCACGTCAAGGTGTGGATCTCGTACGCGCAGTTCGAGCTACGCGCCATGGCGGTCAACAACGACGACGACGACGACGACGACGTCGAGGACGAGGAAGCCGCGGCGCGGGCGGCTCAACGCAGAGCGGATGCCGAGGCGGCGGCGGCTGAGGCGGACCCGGAGGAGGCTGAGCCGCGTCGCGTCGAGAAGGCGCGGGGCGTGTACGAACGCGCGCTCAGGAGCCTGAAGGAGGACCAGGCTGACGCCAAGGAGGAGCGGGTGATGCTGCTGGAGGCGTGGCGAGCGTTTGAGGAAACCATCGGCGGTGACGATTCCGACGAACGCGTCGCGGGCGTTGAGAAGAAGATGCCGCGCCGGGTCAAGCGCAAGCGGCCGATCTACACCGAGGACGGGACCGCGGCGGGGCAGGAGGAGTACTACGACTACATCTTCCCCGAGGAGCAAGGCGCGGCGCCCAACCTCAAGATCCTGGAGGCTGCGTACAAGTGGAAACGCCAAAAGACTGGCGACGAGTAAACTCTTGTGTTTGGTTTGCAAACGACGTTATTTGCCGACTGGACGTCCATACGAGTGGTCGTCCCGCACTACATTTTAATAAAAGCGAGCCAAACGGGGAACTTTTTTTTTCGTCACTAAGACACGTAGCCTTTTCAGCGGTTCTCGATTACCCTACTCCCATCTGGCCAATCGGTGAAGAGAACTGGAAAGTGCCTGATCAAAAATCCTTGGATCCAAGTCCACGTCGATTTCGATTCCGTTTGTTATGGATTTTCGGCTTCGCCGCCTTTGTGCTTTGGCTGCTGCTATCCCGTCGGCGGCTGCCGGATTGCACGCCATTACGCAGGCGCGACCACGTACGGAGGGTTCGTTGGATCGCGTGTTGAATCTCAGACGACTTGACATACCACCCAGCTCTTTACATTCCTCAAACCCCACCGCAAACGCCGTCACCGCACGCGTTCACCATGCAGACCATCCCCGCTTCAACCGCGGTCCGGTTCAACCAACCCCGTGCAGTCCGCATGTTCGGCTCTCGCGCGGCGGGTTCATCCCCCGCCGGCGTCGCCCTTCGCGTCAAGGCTGTCGTCGTCGACTCTAAGAGCCGACGCGGCATCCGCGGCCGCGTGGTGACCCGCGCCGCGGGAAAGCCCGAGCCCCCGCGCGCGTTCTCCACGGATCTCTCCGACAACCAGAACCTCGAGAGCCTGATGGAGCGCGAGGCGCAGCCCGCCGTGCAGGTGCGTCCGTCGATTGACCCCTCCCCCTCTCCGCGACGTTCGGGGTATCGTCACGGCGCGATGGACGCACGCGCGGGGTAGTGGACGATACGAACGCGCGTCCGCTCGGGCCGCGTCCCAAACCCCACGCCCCGCGCGCCGCGCCATCCACCCGTCCCGGTCGGCACACGTCGTCCCCCCACGCCGCACCGCGAATATTCCCCTCCCGGGCGATTGAATTCTCACCCCCCGCCCTCCCCCGATTCACGCGCAGACCGAAGCTGATCTCAAGCAGAAGCAGGCGGACGCCGCGGCGAACCAGCCCGACAACAACTCCCCCGTCACCACCGGCCAGCTCATCGGCAGCACCCCGCTGCTGGACCTCTCCCAGTACTCACTCAACCCGAATGTCAAGATCATGGCCAAGTGCGAATACCTGAACCCGTCGGGTTCCATCAAGGACCGCATCGCGCAGCACATCATCAACCAGGCGGAGGCGTCCGGCGACCTCCGACCCGGCATGACCGTCGTCGCCGCCACCAGCGGTAACACCGGCGCCGCCATCGCCATGGCGTGCGCCCTGAGAGGATACGACTACATCGTCATCACCAACGAGAAGACGTCAAAGGAGAAAGTCGACGCCATGAAGGCGTACGGCGGCGAGGTCATCGTCTCCCCGTCCGGCGTCGCCCCGGATCACCCGGACCACTACCAGATGATCGAGGACCGCCTGTGTCGCGAGAACCCCGGGACCTACTACGGCGTGGATCAGTACAACAACCCGTACAACGCGGAGGCGTACGAAGCCACGCTGGGGCCCGAGATTTGGCGCCAGACCTCGGGGCTGGTGACGCACTTCGTCGCGGGCGGCAGCACCGGCGGTACCGTCAGCGGCACCGGCCGGTACCTCAAGAGCGAGAACGCGGACGTTCGCGTGGTCATGGCGGATCCCAAGGGGTCCGTCTTTTGGGACCACGTCGTCAAGGGCGTACCCGCCGAGGATGTCTGCGTGACCAAATCCTGGGAGATGGAGGGTGTCGGGAAGGACTCCATCCCGGGGTGCTTCGACATCGACGCCATCGACGGCATGGTCCGCGGTAACGACGAGGACGCGTTCGCCATGTGCCGCGAGGTTGCCGCCAACGAGGGCCTCCTACTCGGCGGCAGCGCCGGCTTGAACCTCCACGCCGCCCGCGTCCTCTCCGCCTCCGTGGACGACGGGGCCACCATCGTCACCGTGTTTCCCGACAACGGCGTCAAGTACCTGAGCAAGATTTACAACGACAGCTGGCTCCAGTCCAAGGGTCTGGAGGGTGCCCAAGGAGGTAACGGCGCGGTGTCCCCCGACGTCGACGAGAAGTCGCACGAGTCCAAGATTCACTGGAAACCCGAGATCGTGACCCGACACGAGCAGGCTGCCGCCGCGACCGCCGCCGCGGCCGCCGCGGTGGAGGGCCATAACCTCCTCAGCGCGGAGGAGACGGAGGCTGAGCTCAAGTTTCTCGAGGAGCTCGCGCCCAAGCTGGTCCAGTACCACCGCGAGAGCATCGCGGGGGGCGAACGCGTGCACTCCAGGCTTCAATCCCCGGAGGATCTCGCCGAGACCTTCTCCGTCGCGGGCGTGCCCATCGACCTCGCGGACGGCGCCGCCGTCGACGGCGACGTCCTCAACGCGGCGGTGCAGGCTGTCATGGACAACAGCGTTCGATCCTCGCACCCGCTTTTCCTGAACCAGCTGTACAGCGGGGTCGATCCCGTGGCGCTCGCGGGCGACTGGCTCGCGTCCGCGCTCAACGCCAACGTGCACACCTTCGAGGTGGCGCCGGTCCTGACGGAGCTCGAGAAGGCGGTGCTCGCCAAGACGGCGCGGATGTGGCTCCAGGAGCCGGGATCCAACGCCAGGACGCCGGCGCACGACGGCTTGATCGTCCCCGGCGGGTCCCTCGCGAACATGTACTCGCTCCTACTCGCCAGGGATAAGATCGACCCTGAAGCTCGCAACCGCGGCAGCACCATGGAGCTCGTCGCGTTCTGCAGCGAGCAGTCGCACTACTCCTACCGCAAGTCCGCGATGGTCATGGGCATCGGCATGGACAACATGATCAAGGTTAAGTGCGACGGCGACGGCGCGATGATCGCCGAGGAGCTCGAGAAGGAGGTTCTCGCCGCCAAGGCTCGCGGTGCCGTGCCCTTCTACGTGGGCACCACCGCGGGCAGCACCGTGCTCGGCGCCTTTGACGACTACCACGGCTGCGCGGATGTCTGCAAGGCTCACGATTTGTGGATGCACGTCGACGGCGCTTGGGGCGGAGCCGCCGCGCTCTCGCCGGCGCGAAGGTCGGTGCTGGACGGCTTCGAGAAGGCTGACTCCTTCTGCTGGAACCCCCACAAGATGCTCGGCCTGCCCCTGCAGTGCAGCATCTTCGTCACCAAGCAGCCCGGGTCGTTGGCCAAGGCTAACGCGGCGCAGGCTGACTACCTTTTCCAGCCCGATAAGAACAACGCCGGGGCCGATCTCGGGGACCGCACCATCCAGTGCGGCCGCAAGGCTGACGCGCTCAAGATTTGGCTGAGCTGGAAGCACCGCGGCGATAAGGGCTGGTCCGACATGGTGGACAGGTCCTTCGGACTCGCCGAGGAGGTTGAGCGGATGGTTCGCGAGCGGGAGGAGAAGGATGGCTCCTTTGTCCTCGCCGCGGGCGCTCAGTGCGCCAACATCGGATTTTGGTACGTTCCCCCCAGGCTTCGTCCCTTCAAGCACGCGGGTGCCTCCGCGAACCAGCTCACGGAGATTGGTTTCGTGGCGCCCAAGCTGAAGGATCGCATGCAGCGGGAGGGCGACGCCATGATTGGCTTCCAGCCGATTGACTCGATGAACTTGCCCAACTTTTTCCGCCTCGTGCTGCCCAACAGCCGCCACCTCTCCAAGGAGATGTTGAGCGACATGCTGGACCGCATGGACGAGATGGGCAAGGACCTTTGAGAGATCTGAGTTAAAGGGGGACGAGTGCGGGGGTAAACCAACGGCGCCCATTGCGTCCGGCCCCTCTGCCACCCTTGGGATCTCTGCAGGTACACCATTTATTACCTGCCTCTCAAATGATATGCGCCTTAAAAGAAGGACGCATGGAGGCCAAACAAGTATTACACTGACATGCGCGCAAGGACGCGACGGAGGGGTCGTCCCTGCGCGAGAAAACTTTGCTGACACGGTTGTACTCGTATTTGCTTGCGTGTTTATACGCGCTCTTTTATTAGCCTGTATTGAATTTGATCATGAATATGCTGAACACTAACTCTTAAACGCTTTCCCCGTCAACGCGCCGCGGTGCATTCGATGAGCTCCTCCTCGTCGACCAGCTCGAAGAACCCCTCGCCGCCCCCGACGCCGCGATCCTCGAGCTCCCGTCCCTTCGTCTCCAGCGTCATCGAACCCGTCACCCCCGCGCCCGCCAACATCGCGCCCGCGGACAGCGCCAGCGGCGTCATCAGCCCAGACGCGATAGCCGCGCCGTTAACGCTCGTCCCGATCAAACTACCCATCCTCCCCAACGCTCCCAGCGCACCCATCGCCGTGGACCGCGTGTCCGTCGGAAACGCCTCGGACGTGTACAGGTCAAGCGAGTTCCACCCCCCGACGGACAACGCGTTGAACACGCACGCGCTCGCGACGTACAGACGCCTGGCCGCGTCCGGCGAAGTCGAGCTCGTGTGTTTCAAATAAGAAACGCCCGCCGCAAACGCCGCCGCGGCGACGGCCGCCAATCCCATGCACCGCACCAACGTCGCCCTTCGCCCGATGGAGTCCACGAGGAACGCGCTCGCGACGTTACCCGGGAGGTTCGCCCACGCCACCGCCATGTTCTCCGCGTACACGTTCGAAGAGGACGCTCCGCCTTCGCCGTCGTCGTCGTTATTCAGTCGAGCGAAGAATTCGGGGAGCCAGAGCATCATCCCGTACCACCCCCACGACAGCGAGAACCACACGAAGCCTATCGCCGCCGCCCTCGAGCGCAGCGGCGGTGCGCACAGGCTCCGAAGCGGCGCGAGCCACGCGCGCGCTGCGTAGCCACCGCCGGGTGATGAACGCGTCCCGGCCTCGACGATCCTTCCGCCCGATTGAAGCGGCTCGAAGACTTGGTCCCTGCCGTTCCCCTTCGCGATCCTTCGCACGACGTCCGTGGCTTCGTCGGTCCTACCGGCGACGGCGAGGAACCTCGGGCTCTCCGGCATCCACGTCACGACCCCGGCGAGGCACACGAGCGCCGGTAA
>Ga0257106_1000676_pt1 | contig 19013 bp, 10 predicted proteins | sample LP_taG_3_FD_190177 | JGI IMG/M metagenome (GOLD analysis project Ga0257106, IMG submission 190177) | Marine microbial communities from Northeast Subartic Pacific Ocean, Canada - LP_J_2011_P26_10m | ecosystem: Environmental > Aquatic > Marine > Oceanic | place: Canada: Northeast Subartic Pacific...
CAGTCGCGCGGCAAAACGCTCGGTACAGTGGGACCGACGCGTACGACGCGCCAACCGTGAATGAGGTCACCGCTAACAGGTAATAGAGCATGTTTTGGTTTTTGTCCGATATTGATTTGCTTTTGGCGGCGGCAGCGGCGGCTCCTCCTCCTCCTCCGCCTCGTTGTTGTTGCTGTTGCGAGGAAGAAGAGTGCGTAAAAGCTCTCTGATGTTGTCGACGCGCATTTGACGCCGCCGACGGTTGTTGTTGCTGATGACGACGACGATATCCGTGCGACAAAGATTTCCCCAAATTGGTTCTTAACGACGAGGCAGACGAAGATGGTGACGCGAAGCAGAAACTCGTCACGTTTCGCTTTAAAAAGTCTGCCGCGTGTTCAGACGCACACGACGATGCCGAAAACATCGACGTAAAGGCTTTCCGTCGCGCGTGGTGGTACATCGCTCTCCTTTGCTTTTTGTGGTGTTTTTTTTCTTCGAAATAGGATGAAAAAGTTACTTAAGACGCGAACTCGCGAAAATGCCAAGGGGATGCTCAGATGTCTACGTACTAGTATGACTTACAACACGCGCTAAATATCTATCTATCTATCTAAATTATGCTCAAAAACAGGCATATGAACCCAGTCAACAAAAACGGAGCGCTCAAATATTGCCAAAACAGTAAACTGGCGACCCCGGCGGCGGCTTTTTCCGGTTCTATGGAGTACATCATGGTTTGCAAGACCATATTACTCGCGGTTGGTGTGCATCCTTCGATGAGGAAGATGAGCCAGAAGGTGTGGTCGGTGCCACTCGTAGACGGTAAAGCGGAGCTGTTGAGCTTTTTGAAGAGGAAATAGACGCCGACGTGGACGAGAGGGAGGAGGAGGAATCGAACGGAGAGGACGCCGACGGCGGTTCGTTTCGGCGCGAAGGAGTGGTCGGGGCCGTTCGCTAAAGTTGCGCCGATGATGACGAGGACTTGAGGAACGGCAGCTTGACCCATGGAGTAAAGCGCTCTGTAAACAAAGTACAGAGCGCCTTCGCTGTCGAAGAATAAGTGCCGAGTGAATGGAATTATTCCCAAGATCAAACCAGATATCGAGGCGCACATGTTGACGTTGACGAAGCCTTTGACGACTTGTTTGGACTTGCGATAGGATTCGGAGATGGTGGTGGAGAGACGCTCGAACGATGATGGGTTTCTTCTGAGCGTGGTCGTGGTAATGGGTAGTGGAGATGTCGTCGTCGTCGTCGTCGTCGTTGTGGTCACACCGTTGTCGTTGTTGTTTTCGTCGAACTGATGTTGCCGTCTGCTCTCTGCTCGGGGACTGCCTCTGGGAGTCGTTTCTAAATCTGAATTGGTGTTCAACTCGCTCCCTCCGCTTGCTTTGCCAAACCCTTGGTTACTACTACTTTTGAATCTACTGTTTGATGATTTCGGACTGGACGGCGGCGTGAGTCGTTGTAACTCCACGTCTCCTTCCGGAAGATCTTCGTCGTCGTCGTTGTACTCATCAAAATCCTCGTTGAAATTATCGATCGTTTCCTCGTCTAAATCGTTGCTCCTGTTTTGGTGGTGCAAATTCCCGTCGCTCTCCTTTGCCTTTCTCGACGTCGTCGCTTTCTTCGGCGGTTTGTGTAAGCTCGGACCGACTATCCACATAAGCGGACTCAACGCTATCAAATACACGCCGATGTACAAAACGCACTTATCCTTATCCTCCTCGGTAAACACTAAATTCCCAACCTTGCCAGTCTCCGCGATCGCCTCCGAGACGACGACTGGCAGTGCCAACGCGTTCCCAAACGTACAACTCGCCAACGCCGCTCTCTGAAACCGTTCCGGCGTCTCGCAGACGTTGTTGGTCATCCATCTCCTATCCGCACTCCTATTACCACCACTACTGCCGCTAGAAAACACGAGAACTCTCCCAAACACGTACCCACAAACGACGTTAAAACACGCCGCCACGGGTAAAAGCCATAACTTCTTGAGTTTTTCCAAGGTCACGCTCGCCCCGATCGAGGTCACCAACAAGCAGGGTAAAAAAATTTTCCCATTCAGAGAGGACAAGTTTTTCGTCAACTCTTTCCCGAGTAAGTTTTTCCTCCGCGCGAACGCGCCGAACGCGCACATTATGAACAATTTGGCGACCGCGCGAAACGCCGCGAGGAATATTTCCAGGAATAAAGTCATTTATTTCTTCTTCTTCTTCGTCGTTATTAGTGTTGTTGTTCCGAAGAAGAAGAGGGTGTGGAGGATGCCATTTTAATGGTGTTATTAGGTAAGTTCGTTAAAACCTCTTTCTGGGGGCAACAGAAAAATAATGAAAAAAATATCGATCTTTTTGCCCTTTTGACTCACGGTTTTACGATGTACTCAAAGGTGTTCTTCTCATTTTCAAGAAAGTATTTCGCACGTTTGCGGTACTCGAACCTCTCTCTTCCAAGTTTGCTTTTCTGTTGTCGTGGTAATAATGATACGAGTAGTATTTAATTAAAGAAAAGCTGATGAGATTTACATGTACTCGTTCAGTAAAAAAATGCTAAAAATTTGCCTCTAGAAGCTTAATAAATGAAAAACGCTTAAAATCGCTTTATTTTCCCATTCTCGTAAAACTCCGAACAACATCGACACACAAACGCGCATAAGAACACACACACACAGATATCAAACAATGATGAACAATTCGTGGACCGGAGGCCAGCAACAAGCGGACGAGGACCGCGCCAAGTTGGAAGAGTTTGAAAAAAGAGTCGACCCGAACAACAAGCAACAGACGGATCTGTTGGAAGAGATGCGACGACACACGGAACAGTTGGAAAAATCTCGAAAGTACGAAGATCCGAGATTGTCGTTCTCGACGCCGGAGTTTAAAGAGGCGCAGAGGAAGTTTCAAGCGAGATTTAACGTGAATTTTGATCGACCGATCGAGTATGGGATGGTAAAGAAGTATCCGTGGTCGACGCCGACTTTGCAAAAGTTGGAGGTGCCGGTGGATGTGGACGGGAACCCGTGGCCTTTGGACGAGAACGGGAATCCGATCTTGAAGGAAGGGGTGGACATGGAGCCGAGCAAACAGTTTGAGAGGATGGCGCAAGGCAGTCGTTAACGCGATGATGCGGGAAAGACATGTCGCGAAGGGAGAGAGAAAGAGAAGGAAAGGGAGAGGGAGAGAGGTAAAAAGGAAGGAAGGAAGGAAAAGAGAGAGAGAGCGTGAAAACGTGTACATTTTCAAGACGACTCGAACAAAAAAATATCTATCATTGCGACTGTTTCCTCACTGTGCACTTTCTTTGTCTTCGTCTTCGTCTTCGTCTTCGTCTTCGTCGTCCAAGGACGATAACACGCCTATTTCTTTCAAATTATCCTCGCGATCGGTGTTGACGGTTCCAATTGTTGGCGTTTTTTTTTCCTCGCTCGTTTTTTCTTTTTCTTTCGATTCGTTGACGATGGCGTCGAAACCTCCGACTCGCGAAGGAAGTCGCGCGAGACGCGACGTGTACGACGATGGTTTTGTCGGTTTTCTTGAGAATGTCGATCTATCGCTGTTGTTATTACTACTTCTTCCGCTGCAGTTCGTACCCTCTCGTTCCTTCGTTGTACCACTCGTAAACTTGTTCTCAAAATCTACGCAGTTCAAAACGTCTTCAAATACGCGCGTCTTGAGCTCTTTATCTGAAACTGAATCTGCAGTCATTGAAGGACTCGCGTTCACCTCGATCAGCCACGGTTTTAAATGTTCGTCGAGCATGACATCGTACCCATACAACTCAAAACATCGCTCGTCGCGAATCATGGACGATTTCACCGCGTCGCACGAAAGTTTAATCATGCGTTCAATCTCTTTAAAACACATCTCTTCCGCGCGAGCGTCAAACGTCGCTCGAATGTGTCTTCGAAGTTTATGAAGAGGCCATTTTAGATCACACACGCTCGCGTTGTAGTTATCGCCTTTCTTTTGCACGCTATGGTTCGTCAAGTGCACGAAATAGTTCTCCGTCGAGTTACTTTTGATTTTACTCTCGTACCGCTTGGAGGAAAATCGGGCAAAGCCTTCGCGGTAAACGTACGCAACGAGAGGCGAAAACGACAGAACGAGCACGTAGAGACGCATGTCGAATTTCCTTCCACCAATTAAGAGTGGGTTATGAATGTACTTTTGCGCGACGTAGTTTTCTTTGCATATGTTGATGGTCGCGTTGTTGTTTTGCGGTTGTTGTAGTTGTTGGAAAACGTGTTGACTCTGATGGGAAGGAGAACAATGTTCGCTCTGTTGTTGATACTGCGAAGACAAGGACGACGACAACACGTGTTGATGTTGCGAACACGAACCAGTGGCAGTAGAAAAGCCAACGCCGCTCGCGTTGTTATTCGCATTCAACTCCTCGTCGAGCTTCTTCCTTCGATTTTGCCATCGCCGTATTTGCGCTCGTTTCCACACGAAGAAAATCCCTCTTCCCTGACTTTGCCCGATCGGTTTCATAATCCACACGTTGTTGCTTTTATCTCCATTTTCATCGTTATCATCGCCGCCGTTCTTCTCTTTAGCGGCTCCACTTGTCGCTCTTCTCGCGCTCCCCATCGCCGCAGCCGCCGCCGTCGCCGCCCCATCGAACTCTCTCGTAAACAACGCCAAATCTCCCGGCAACGCGTACGTTTTCGGACTCACCCTCTCAAACGCTTCCGCCTCTCGAGAGTCTCCGTTTTTCTTTGCTCTTCGACTGGCCCTCTGTAAATTCTTCGCCAACAAATCCTTTCGCGTGAGCTCCGAGTGGTTCGCAAAGTGGTTCACTTTTCGCGCGCTCAATTTTCCGGCGAGCGTCGACGATCCGAATCCTCCGGCTGGCCACACCGTAAACGCACTCGTCCCCCCACCACCCGCACCACCCCCACCTCGCGAGTACGATATATTCTGATGTATCCATCCAACGTCGGCGTAAAAGAAATCAATTTTCGGCGTCAAAGTCGTCGTAACCACCGACCCGGCGCCTCTCCCGGTCCTCTCGCAATGATCCTCCTCCTCTTCCTCCTCCTCCTCCATCGTGTTCAATAAAGTCGTTTTTTCCGGCTGCATAAAAAGCGGAATCTCGCGCCAATCTTTCCTCGATTTCATCACCATATGTGGGATGGTGTTCGGAACGAGCGTGGAGAAGCGGTAGATTCTTTTTCCTCGCATGTGATCGTGATGCTGTTTGGTCTTCTTTAACTTCTTCTTTATCTTCTTGGTCGTATTTTTTGACTCTTTTCCCGAGCTTCCTCCTCCTCCTCCTGCGGTCGAAAAATCATCGCATTGCTCCAAAGCCTTTCGAGACGACGACGAGTGTATCATCGTCATCGTCGTCGTCGTCTTTATTTATGTCGTCGCCGTTGGTCTGCGTGCGTTTTGACGGCAAAACCAGCGTGATAGATGTGAAGGGTTTTTTCTGAGGCTAAAAATAGGAGAATTTTCCCTTTCTCTCTCTCTAAAGCGAGTGCTGCGCGCGTGGTAATTTTTTAACCGTTTTACGTTGTTGTTTTGTTTGAATACAGTTACACTTCTCTAGGCTAAGCGGTGTTCTTTGCGTACGTATACTCGCTCTCGCTCTCTTCGTTAAAAAACTCATCAGAGAAGAAACGCGCTCTCGCAAGATGATCACCTTTAATCGAAAAGCTAAAAATTAAAACCATTCATCTTTCTTGATCTGTTCGTTAAACTTCTCCCTCATCTCCGGCTCGCGTTCGAAAATCTCATCCATGGTCACCCGTTCCAAACTCTCCCTCTCTTCCTTCAGAAGGACCAACTCCTTCTCCAACTCCTCGATCCTCTTCGCGCTCTCCGCCGCTTGCTTCTTCGCCTCGTCCTCCAAAACTTTAAACGCTTTGGTCACGTCCTCAACTTCCGTGGACTCGTACTTTGGCAATTTTAACGTCGTGTACGCTTTTTGGAACAGATCTACGATTTCCGGGCTGTTCGTTAACTGTTGCTTGAACTTCGCGAAATCCACATTCGTCGAGCGGTCGGCGTCTCTTTGCACCGCGTCTTTGATATCCGCCATGGTTTTCGCCAGAGAGGCGAGCTCTCTTTTCGTTTCCTCCGTGGCGCCTTGGGCAATGGCGGTGTCCCAGGAGGATTCATCCGTGGATTGGACCGCGTCCGCAGAGAAGAGTCTTTGTTGTTCTTGAACCGAGGCGGACGCCTGTTTCGAGAGAGAAAAAGGATATTTACCCCAAGAGAGAGAGAGAGAAAACAAAGAAAATTTCGGTGAGTACGACGAAAAACAAACGCCGCCCAAAGCGGGTGGGGGTAGGGAAGAGAGAGAGAGAGATCAAAGAGAAACATCGTGAACTGCGAACGACGACAAAGCGCTCTAAACTCTCTCTCGCTCTCCTTTCCTAACGGAGAGAGAAAAAGAAACCACAAAGGGATCCGAAAATTCTTTTCCCCGGGGACTTTCTGTGTGATCGTTTTCCAAGCAATAAAAACACAACGACAAGAAGAAGAAAGAGAAAAGAGACAAAATTTTGCGTACCCGTCGGAGTCCACCAAGAGTAAAGGTTCGTCTCGTTGTTGTCGCGAGCATTATTCTTGCGCTTTAAGCGGGTGTGCTTTGCCGGAAAGGCGTTATAGGATGTGACGATGATGTGTGCGAGAAAGGGGAGAGAGGGTCACACCTTAGGGTTACAAACCCTAAACATTTGTTACCTTAATTTTTTCTCATATTTTCGACGACGAAAAAACGACAGACTTTTGACGAACACGAAAAACGTATATGTTTCCGACGACGAAAACGACGACGAATGACCGCGACGCGACGTTTCCCTCTCCTTTCTTCGCGGTAGACCAAACGTCTTTGCATTTTCCGCAGTCGTTTTTCCAAACAGGACCATTATTCTCAGACGAATACGACTTTGACGAAAACGAAAACGACGAAAACAACTTCTTTTCGACCCAAACGCTTTTACGCCGGAAAAGAGTCACCGCGAAGCAGTTTCACTTTCCGTCGCAAACGTTTCTGCGATATTTCTGGTACGCGCGATTCGGGTTAATCGTGTGCGCCGAGCCGTGTGGAGGAAGAAACGACGATGTCGATGGTTTTTTGAGGAAGGTACGTTCGATGGGGACGACGATACCGACGGACGACCATGGAGGTTTTCGAAGACGAGGGCAACAACAACAACAACAACGACAACGGGAGGAAAACTCGTATTATTGGTACCGACGCGGTGGTGGAGGAGGAGGACGAGGGAGAATTCCGAAACCGATAGAAGGACGAGGAGGAGGAGGAAGAGGGGGAGCGAAGTTTTATCGGCACTTTTCTCCGTCGTCGTTCTGCGGCGACGCTACTCGAGGCCTCGGCGGGGGCGTCGGCGGTGCTGGGTTTCGACACCACCGGGATGAAGGAGCTTCGAGCGGAGAAGACGGCGGCGCGTGGTCGATGGTTCCTTTGATTTCGGCGTCTTCTCGTTCGTCTTCTTCGACGTGCTCGTTTTCGCAAATCTCGTCGTATGGAGGAATGAATGTTCCGTATTATGGTTCTCCGTATGTAGATTTTGAAGCGGCGTTCGGACTCTCGCCATCTTTTCGACGAATCGGCGGCGGACAAAGCTCGACGAAACGAAGATTAAGACGATCAGAGGAACGCATCGCTTTGGGGATTAACTTGGACGAGAACGGAGTCCCGTTTGATCGCGAATTGACCGAGGAGCAACGGGAACGGTTGTTTGAGTTTCGAGCGTTCAAGAAGGAGTTGGAGCGGGGTGATCCTTTCGTGGAGAACGCCGAGGCACTCGGTTTGTTTTTGGAGTACGAAGAAGAGAAGAACGTACTTTTGCTTGGATGTGGGACTTCTTCTTCTTCGTCGTCGTCGTCGTTGTCGGGGTCTCCGAGTAGTACTACTACTGCTGTTCACAGTAGTAGCAGCAAAAGCGGGAGCGACAATACCAACGACGAAAATACGGACTCAACCGACGACGACGACGACGAGAACAAAGAGGACAACGACGAGGACGAACGAGAGAATCGCCACTATCAAAACGACAAAAACGACAGCAACGACATCAAAAACGAACATTCGTGTTTCGATCTGGAGACGTTCGTGAAAGACGTCGCCGAGTGCTTACACGTGGATGATGACTCTATCGACTCCGAGACGGAATACAAAGACGGAAATTCAAAAGGTACTTCGAGCGGCGTTTCGTCGCTAGATGTTTCGCACGAACAGCAATAAAGCGATACGACACGATACTATACTATACTAACGATATTACTATTCTTGATACTACTACTCATTTGAAATGATATGCTCCTTTACTACGTTCTCTACTTTCACCAATCGTCGTCGTCGGAATTGCCCTTGTTCCAGTCGTCTTCGAACTCATCATCGAGTAAGTCTACGGTCACAGGCGGTACCGGCACGAACGGAACATGCGACGCCGGCATCTTTCGTTTGTATTCTCCTCCTTCCTCCTTCTCTTCTTGAGTGTTGTTGTTCGAAGGTAAAGTCGATACGACGCCGTGGCGAGACTCCGAAATCTTCGCCATCATCGCCGGGTCGCTCAAAGACATGCTATCATTGCTCACGCGTTTGTTCGTCGCGTTACGCGTTGATTTTTTAACCAGAACTCTCTTCTTTCTTTTCTCTTCATCAGGTTTTCGAACGCTCGGAAGTGCACCATCATCTTCTTCTGTGTCGTAATCGATTTCGTCGTCGTTGATGAATGAATCCTCGTACTCGTCCGTAGTTTGAGTGTGGTTTTCCATCGAAGAATCTGGCGGCGTGTCCTGGAAGTTATACTGTTGATTTCGCGGACCAAACCGAGCAAAAGTATCACCCAGATTCACCATAGGAGTCGGTTGCGTGTACGGATTCCCACTGTTATTTGTAAATGGCACACTGCGGTTGTTCGTATCGCCGTCCGTGTTTCCAGCCGAACTAAAGTATTGCGGATGATGACGATGTCCGTCATCTCCAGTCTCTGGAGACTCGTCGTCGATGAAACGGGCATCATCAGAGTCGTAATCCTGTTCGTTCGCGTCGTCGTCGTCACCTCCTTCGCCACCGGCAATATCGTCCAAAAATGCCGATTTTTTCTTCAAAGGTTTCTTGCGTTGCTGTTGCTGTTTTTGATGTCTATTGTTTGCGACGACATCAAGAGCGGCAACGCTGGGAGCTACTGGTAGCACAGGAGACGGCTCTTTCGGGACTTTTTCGCGTCGTCGTCTCTTGAAGCGCAAACTTTCATCGCTCGGAAACGAGCCTTCCGAATTTTGTTGTTGTTGTTGAGTTTTCTTCTTTTTGGAGGAGTTCGTTCGCGGTACGCGCGGATCGGGAGGTGGCATCGAGACGCTTCGACGTCGCTGTTCTTCAGCGTCCTCCGCTTTCTCTCTCGCGATCAGCACGTGCTCCTTCAAAATATTCAAAGGCATGTGATCGAGCGACTTCTCGACTAACTCTTGGTTTTCTGTTGCCAGCGAGACGCGCGAGAGTATCGGTGCATCGTCAGCAGAATTTTTGCGCAACGATGGTGGTACTGACGGTTCACGAGAAGCAGCCAAAGATAAGCGCATTCGCGCCGCTTCTGCTGCCGACGGAGATCTTTGCGGTCGAGGTTCAGGAACTGGTGACACCTTTAGGGATTCTTTTTCTTCGATTACGATGACTTCATCGTCGTCATTCTCTTCCTCTTTCTTTGGTTCCATGGTACCGATCACCGGGACTTCTTCCTCTTGCTCCTCCTCCTCCTCCTCGTCTGAGAACAAAATCGGCTGATCAGCGCGAGTACCTGCCTCGGTAGGAGGCATATCTTGAACTGCTACTACTTCTTCTTCTTCCCTGAGTACCTCCGGTAAGAGCTCATCCTTGTCATCGACGTCGGAAGAGATGACAACTTCATTATTCTCGAACGAATAGTCTTCATCGTCATTTATTATCACCGGAATATCATCATCTACACCATCTACACCAGCGCCGTAGTCATAGTGTTCTTCGTTTTCTGCATCCGTGGGATAGAGAGGGAATTTTTTTCGATCGTATTCGTCGATGTCGACGCCTTCGTTTACGCGCAAGTTCACGCCATCTCGAATCCTCTGCGCGTGTTGTCTCTTTTCGTTCACCGCACCACCAGCGATAGCATCTCCACACCACAATTCATCGTCAAAGTCATCGACTGAAGTGTTGGTTGAACCTCCCGGTCCCGATGGACTTCTCTCGATGCCTTGTAATTTCGACATGGAGCGAACAAGAAACTTAGTCATCGCACCGTGTTCAAAATTGTACACCTTTTGGTATTGACACTGGTATGGCAAGCTTCCCGCGAAACCTTTCTCTTTCATCTCTTGCAGATGCGTTCGCTGCTCGTCTTCTTCAAAAACGAGCGATGAAGATGCCATCGTCGCAGTCGCCGCTGCCTTTCCTCTCATCTCGTCGGCCTCTAGGCGGTAGGCAATGAGGAGGGATTCGTTGCCAACATCCAAAGCTTGATATTGCTTGGCCGGATTGGAGTCAAAAATGAGCGTCGAAGTGGACGTGTACTTCCTCGATTTACTACTGTTTCGTACTTGGTTCTCTTGCAGTAGTTTCGTTCTCTTCGCAAGTGACGCCGCGGTTCTCGATTTCGTGCCGTTTTTCTCCTTCTTAGACGTACTCTCGATGCAAATCAACTCGCACGACGGAAATATCTCGTCCGGAATCATCCGCGGAGTGTCTTTGCACATCACGACGTATCGATCCGGCGTTTTCATCTTACCTTGTAAATCGTGGTATTTTTTCAATTCCGAGGTAAATTTGTTGTGTTCTTTTCCTTTGGTTGCTAACACGACAACTTTTCCGTTTCTCGCGCGACCGGTTCTACCCATACGCTGCACGGTTCTAATAACATCAACCACGTCGTAAAAGACGATTAAATCGACCGTTGGAATATCGAGGCCTTCTTCGCCGATCGATGTCGCGACTAAGCAGTTCAAGTTGCCATTTCGAAAGTCTTCGAGCACCGCTTTTTGTTCTGCTTGTTTCTGCCCTTTTTGTTTCTCGAAAATCAAAGGATCCGCGGCACCCTCTCCTCCTCCTGCTTTGATGTTGTTATTATTCTTGTGTTGCTGTTGCGCTAAAACTTGCTTTTCGCGATTGCGCCTATCTCGAGCGTTCTCTCCAGAGCCTTGGCCGACAAAAGGTGCAACTTTTACTCCACACGCGTTCTCGCCTCTCGGTTTGATTTCTCTCAACTGTTCGACGATATCTCGAACGGTGTCTCGATAACTGCAAAATATCATCACGCGCGTATCGTTACCATTGCTATTGTTACTATTATTACTAAATTGCTCCGCGACAACTTTTACGAGCTTCTGCAACTTTGGTGAGTGCTTTGCGCCGTTCGAGGCTAACGATCGAATCAGCTCGCATGCCTCTTTGAACTCTATGTGCTTGTCGCTCAAAACTTTCGCATGCGAAAGATTACGTGATATGAAATCGTACGCTTGAGAGGCACCAAATTTTGTGAACAAATCGATGATGTGTGTGATATGCTGCGCGTGTCGCAAAGAGTGCCCGCAGGCGTCTTTATTTCTCGTCGGAATTAGACCTCTTTGTACGAACGTCGACATTTGCTGCAGTAAAAATTTTGCCGGTGGATCAGCATTTGGAAGGTCAAGAAACCGTTTCACGTTATATGCAAGTCCATTCATCATTGATACCGGTATCCCGTGATTATTATTGTTATCAACGGGGTTAAACGCGCCAAATCCCGTGGCTTGTTTCAAATGCGGTTTCATCGAGTCCTTCAATAAAGTCAAAATACCCGCGGAAACATCGTCCTGGCTAATCGGCTCGACGACAAGATCTTTTCTGAACGTGTATTTCGCCACATCTACGTCTAATTCGGATCGAAATTCAACTCTGTTAATATCTAACGCCGACACGATGTTTTGAACGCTTTCAAGCTCTTTCCCGGGAGTCGCCGTGAGCGCTAAAATTCGAAACGCTGCGCCGCGTTCTTTCAACTTGGCGACAATTTGCGTGTACGCGTAATTCCCAACCGCCCTATGCGCTTCGTCCACGACTAAGCAGACGACATCTTTCGCGTTCAAATCGCCCGTTTCGATGTCGTTGCTCACCACCTGCGGTGTGCAAAAGAATACTTTCTTCTCCTTCCAATGCTCTCTGCGCGAATCCGAGACCGTTTTCCCTTTCTTCTTCGTGCTCCCCATTAGCACGACGGTTTCTTCCGACGGGATGCCACAAATATCGTGGCACGCTTGCATTTGCTGATCGACCAAAGGTCTCGTCGGCGCTACGAAAATAACTTTCCCGTTTGGAAACCATCTCTTATAATTCAACATGACCACGGCGGCGATGAGCGTCTTGCCGAGACCGGTCGGTAAACACACTAATGTGTTGTTCAAGAGCGCATTCGCGGCGATTGCGTATTGATACTCTCTCCGATTGACTTGTGCTGGGTAAATGTATGTCTGCGCGGCGGCTAAATCAATTTCAGATACCGGTTGTTGTTGTTGTCGAAGTTGTTGTTTCTGCTGCTGCTGCTGCTTTCGTTGCAAGTTTGTCGTCATCGCGTTCCCTAAAACGCTCCCGCGCGAAATATTATCGTGACTCGTATTAAACACTCTCGGCGCGTACTCGCCGGGATTCTCAAACGCGTTTGGTCGATACCCGGACGGTAACGTTAACTGCGTCCCTCCCCCTTTGGCGACGGCGTTGTTGTTTCTCTTGGTCGTTTGCGTTTGCGTCGCCTTTTCCGGCTGCTGCGCGCTCACGTTATTCCTACTGTTATTAGTATTACTAGTATTATTAGTATCACGTTTAATAGTATCCGTCGTCGTCGTTACAAACATCCGCGCGATCGATTGTTGCTTCATCGTCGCCGGCGCGTTTGAATTCGAAATGTGTGCACCTGCTTCCCCAAAGACGACGTTTTGCTCGCCTCCAAAATTTTCTTTCCGAATCATCATCTGCGTATCATTCGTCGTCGTCGCCGCCCTCCTCTTTGCGGCGGCAGCGCTTTCGTCGTCGACACCGCGCGCCTCCTCCTCCTCCCCCTCCTCTTTCTGCCCCCTCCTCCGCAACGCGGCGGCGGTTTCAACCATGGAATCAAACTTGGCCAAGTCCATCAAATCGTCCTCGTCGTCGCTGAAGAAACTCATCTTTTTACTCGATTTTGTATCTTAAAAAAACAGCACTCAACAAAAGACCACAAAACGTGTCACTACTCTACCAATACCACCATAAAAACCACCGAGACGACGACTCTCAACCTACGCTCTCTTTCTCTCTCTTCTTCCTCTTCTCTCTGTTTGTTTGTGTGTTGTTCTTGAGCGTGTGTATAAAATGGCGCAAAAATGACGAGTTGTCTGCTTGTTGAAAAATTCAAAAATCTTCAAAAAAGAACACTTTGGGGGCTGGTTTTTAGGTCATTTTTAAGCACAAACGCACACCGGACAGAGACGAAAGAAGAAGAAGAGAGAAAGAAGAAGAACACACATTAGAGACACACGGAAGACACACACGCTTTCTTTAAGTTTTATATATAAAAAGACGTAAACTAGAAAAAAAAATGGGCGCCTCGGTGCAATTCATGATCACCTCCGCCATGCGGGAAATATTAACGAACGAGTTGCAATTTTTGGACAGCGAAGTGGACGAGATGAAACCAGAGTTAGCGGCGAAGATGATCGAAACCGGGACGAAAAGGCCGTTTGGCGACGGACGGGAAATGCCGGAGAGTTGGAAGCGAGGGGCAATGCCGGAGAGGAAAAGAGATGTGTTGGGATTTTTCAGGAATATAAACTCGTTGCAAGTGATTGTTTTAGGGGCGATTGGCGTCCTCGCAGGGTTGGTCTTGACGAATAAAATCGAGCTCGAGACGCTGTTGGGAGGGGCGAGCACGGCCTTGCCGAAGGAGAAGTTATCGTCGCACGTGAAAAAGAAGAAGAAGAAGAAAAAGAAGAAGGGAAAGAAGAGAACGATTCCTAAACGTACGAACGTGGTTGAAAATTAAAACGAACTCTCCGAAGTATTTAAATTAAAACGCGCCCTTCTTGTACGCGTAATAGCCCGCGACGAGGACGAAACCTGACCCGTCGGTAATCATGTACAGATATCCAATCCCACACATGACGAATACTCGTCGCGCCATAAATTCTAAATACTTCGGTTCTTTCGGTAACACGTTCCAAGAGTCTCTGTAGCCTTGGAGAAGAATTTCTCTGGCAAAAACAAATTGGCACAACGTGTCCCAACCGTACGTGCCGACGACGGTGAAGAGTAAGAGACCTAAAACTTTGTACCGAAACGCGTCGTCCGGCATGGAGACGAACTGTAACTTGTTGTTCAAATACGGAACGACTTCGAAGGCTGCCATGAACGAACCAATGAACAAAGCTGCTAAGGAGAGCAACAAAGTTTTGTTCTCCAAGGAACCCATCATGAACGGTCTGCCTTTATAGTTGACGAGCATGACGCAGACGCGTTGAACGGTTTCGATGAGAAAGATGACCGTGTTTAACAAACACGGCTCGAACGGCGGGCCTTGTTCCCAGAACGATCTCTGCGCTTCGCTCGCGTTTTTCTTCTCTTCCTCGGAAACTTTCGCGATTGGAATCGCCTCCGGGAACGCGGCTTTCTCACCTGTCGCCGCGTGGACCAACTCTGTGGCGTAGTTCATCACAAAGACGTGGATGACGAGTTGGCCTACGATGGACAAGAATAACGCCGGGTGAAAGATGGATCGCAACGGTCGAACAGGGGATAGCGTGTGCACTGGGGTGGCGTACGAAAATGCTAAACCCGCCGCGGTTAAACACAAACCGCTCGCCATCATTTGATTGTCCGAAGATCGAATGCCGTCGGTGTACAACACCGACAACGAAAACGCGGAAATCAAACAAGATAACACGAGCACTTGCTGCATCTGAATCGAGGACACCAACGTGCACCTGCCTTGTCGAATAATATCTACCGCAGACCGAATGGTCGGTAAGCGAGACGTGAACGGAGCCGCCATGGAAGCGTCGCCGAGTTTCACTTGCGGAAGTTCGCCGTCTAAATCGTCCAAGTTTTGCATCATGTCGCTCATGCTCGGCGCTTTACCGCCTTGTCCGCCTTGTCTTGCCTTAGCTCTTTCCATCGCTCTGCGTTTTGATTCGCGAATCATTAGTTGCGTAGAATTTTTCATGGCGGTAAACTGCGCCCACTTTTCGCCTCGCGCCATTCTTTCCTTGAACTCTTCCTCGAACCAGACTTTTTGCAACGCTTGGAGTTCTTTCGTGTCTTTTTGCTGCGCGATTTTCTCCTCCATTTTCGCCTTCTTCACTTTTTCCGCTTGCTCTTTCACTCTTTGCATCTTCTCTTGGAACGTTTCCGCCTTGGCGAGCTTTTTACCTTTTTCTCCTTCGCCTTCTTCTTCTCCTTTACTCTCGTCGCCGCCTTCTTGTTTCAATTTCTTTGTATTTGCGGACCCAAAGCCGGAGAGGAGCGCGACGCCGACGTGCGCTTGTTTTAACGCGCCGACGTCGTTCGCACCATCGCCGCACATGTACGTGTGTCTCCCCTGTTGTTTCAAACGTTTCAAGACCCTCTCTTTATCGTCCGGAGACATTCTGGCAAAGATAGACACGGAATCCAAGTAATCCCAAAGTTCGCTTTCTGATGAAGTGCCGCTCTCCGTCGTCGTCGTCGTCGTCGTCGCGGCATAGCTGGCCGCGTTCAAGCTCTCCCCGGTGACGCACAACGAATACTTCTGAGCCAATTGTGGAATGCTCAAATCTTTGTAACTCCCGATGACTTGAATGCCTCCATCTTTATCTCTCTTCGCGGAGACCCATCGAAGACTGCCACCAGTTTTGTTGTTCGTTTGCTCGAGCTCGAGCACTGCCGCGCCGGCTAACCCTCCTTTCGCGATGCCAACTTCATTCCCGACGTGCAGGGCGGTTAAGGTAGCGTCCCCAGTCGCCATCATGACGCGATTACTCGAAGCGATGAGCGCGTTGATAACTTCTTCCGAATCTGTTCGAACGCGACAGGCGAACGCTAAAAATCCGGCAAATTCCAAATCGCATTCAACTTCGTCTCGAGATAACGGCGATTTCGCGTCGTTGACTCTTTTCGAATCCCCAGGTGATAACACTTTGTGCGCGAGCGCAATCACGCGCATACCTTTTTCCGCTAACGTGCGATATTGCGAGTCGAACCCATCCGGTTTACTCTTCAACAGCGTGGCAATTTTCTCCGGCGATCCTTTCACCAGCGCCCACGTTTGTTCGTTTTCGCCTTCATTTTGCTGAACGGTGGCAACGACGGACATGCGCTGTAAAGAACTCGCAAAGTGATTGCGCGCTAAAATTTTGGCGCTCGGGGTACCTTTCCACGTTCGGTTCTTGATCTCCTCGGAAAATTTCGGTTTCGATTTACTCGATTTCGGATCGTACTCCCATTTGACGGCGAACAAGGCAGCTTGCTCCAACGGATCGCCGTACGTTTTCCCATCGATTTGGACTAAAGAATGACACCCGCCGATGATGATCGCGGACGTTTTCGAGCACTCGATCGGCGTGGCAATTTGCGCCGACGACATATTTTTACTCAAATCCGACGCGTCTACGACACCAACAGCGACAAGTTTATCCGAAGTAATCGTCCCGGTCTTATCGAATAAGCACGAATCAATCTTCCCCGCCATCGGTACTCGAAACGGTTCCGTGCAATACACGCCCGATTTCATCAACGCTAAAAGTGCCGTGTTCACTGCCATGGCAGTTTGCATGGGAAGTTCCGGAGGCACGACAGATGTCAAAATTAAAATACATCTCAACACTAACTCGTACTGCGAACGTTTGCCGTCCTTCATGCCAACCGTGAAGACGTGATACGAAGCCATGCACGCGAAAACCAACAAAATGAACAACAGAATCATCGTTTCTTTGGTATCTCCGGTGACTTGCTCCGAAGAAAACTCCATCATGCGCATTAACTTACCTTGCGTGGAAGAAAACCCAGTTCGCAAAACGTAGCACACGCACCCGTCGTCCGGCGTCGGCGGCACTTTTACCGGCCCATTAATACTACTACTACTATCCGAAGACTGTTGCATTAAAGTCGTTCCGGAGGATAACACGTGCGTTTTGTGAAGATCCTCGATGTCCAACCTCGCGTCTTCTTTATCGTCGTACGAGATCGCCTCCTTCATTTGCGGTACCGATTCGCCGGTCAAAGACGCTTCGTTCACCACCGCCGAGCCTTGCAAAATCAAGCAATCGCACGGAATGGTCGTTTCACCTTCCGGCTGTCTCTTCACGCTGACTATATCTCCGGGAACTAAATCTTCCGTCGAATGGTCCTCCCAAATGTTATTTCTAAACGCGTAAATTCTGCCAGTTTTCACCGCGATGCCTCTCAACGCCGTAATGTTCCTCTTCCTGGAAAACACCGTCGTCGCTTCGAAAATCAACATCGACAACATGTTGAACAGGGCGTACTTCCAATACTCATCCATCAACCAAAGCATGCACGTGAACATTTGAAACACCGTCACTGGTCCGGTCAATTGTTCCTTGAACATCTCCATAAAAGTCGGCAACTCAACGTGCAAACAATTATCGCCGTACCGATTCATACAATCCTCGATTTCATCCGGCGCCATTCCAGTCGCGGTCTTTTTGAAATAACTCGAAATCGGTAAATCCACCGGACAGGTCAACTCTCTCAACTCTCCTCTCGCCTTGCCGCTCTTCGCGTCTCGTTCCACCTCCACGTACTCGTACCGTTGCCTTTGAAACGTGCACCACAACGTCGACGTGTACGTAAACCCGTCCTCTTTACTCACCGAACTCAGCAAACGCATCTTCGTAATCTCCGGTTTCCCTTGGTGCGCGTGCGGCATGATTTCCAAATACGTATCCTCGTCCACCTCCGTAGCGTTGCGATACCGGAAAAACCGTCTCACTCTGACCGACCAGTGCTGCGCGAACATGATCAAAGCGTGTGCGAACGCGACCGAAGCAAACTTAATCACCGCGACAAAGTCCGGCAACCACCACGCCGGCAACGTCGGAGGAATCTCGTACGTCACCGTTTGGTTCACCGACGACAGATCCTCTCCTAACAATCCGTTCTTGAATACTGACGAAGCTGATGCTTCTCGAGATGGTTCCTCCGCTCCATTTTTTACCTCCTTTTCCTCCTCCTCCTCGAAGCCGCCAAATCCATCGTCCTCGGTCGCCCACTCGTCCTTCACTTCAAACTTTTGCTTCGTCATCATCCCATCGTCTCCTCCACCAAATCCACTCTTCTTCGTCACCAACTTCCCGTCCACGAACTCCGTCGGTTCGTACCCTTGACTCTTGTGATGTTCCATCGCGGTTCGGTACGGTTTCCCGCTCGTCTCGTAACACTCGCGAAAGAAATAAACCAGTAACGCGAGAAACGGGAGATGGTACAGACCGACGCGTTTGTTGTTCTTTTTGAGTGTAAAACTCACGCGCGGTTTGATCGCTCGAACCGACGCGATGGTCGGTGGGTAGGTCACGTAAACACCACCCAAAGACGATTTCGACATTTTGTTCGTTTCTCCTTCTTCTCCCTCTTCTTCTTCTTCTTCTTCTTCTTCTTCTTTTGAGTAGTATTCGTTGTCCTCTCGTGATGAAATGATTCGATCTCGAGATTTTTGAATGAAGTTTCCTTCGACTGCCTTTTTTTTTTCTCTTTCAAAGGGCAGTCGTTTTGGGAAATCAAATTCACTTCAATCACTTCTTTCTCTCTCGCGATTGTTTTTCTGCGAGAGTGTGTTTGTGATACTCTACAAGAAGAAGAAGAAGAAGAACAACAAGAAGAAGCAAAAATGAGAAAAAAGAATCCACATCCACAGCGCGCGGGGTGAACGCGAGGACGGTTTTGAAGTGTGATAGGGAGGAGGAGGGAGGAGAAGAAGAGGGAGACGTGGAGCGATTGCGGAGGATTCTCACGTGCGTGCCGTGTGACGACGATGCCGTGATGGAGCAGAATCAGATGCGAGAAGAGGAAACGACTTTTATTAAGAAAGG
>Ga0257106_1000679_pt1 | contig 18956 bp, 15 predicted proteins | sample LP_taG_3_FD_190177 | JGI IMG/M metagenome (GOLD analysis project Ga0257106, IMG submission 190177) | Marine microbial communities from Northeast Subartic Pacific Ocean, Canada - LP_J_2011_P26_10m | ecosystem: Environmental > Aquatic > Marine > Oceanic | place: Canada: Northeast Subartic Pacific...
GGGGTGTTGAGGATGATTTTGGTAGGATCTAAAGCCCACAGTTCGGAGCCGCCGTTTGTATCAATCGCACTGAAGTAGAGCGTATCACCGACGAGTATCGACATGTCTTGTCCGGGGTTACTGTTCAAACTCCCGCTGTAGATATCAGCCACCTGCCAAGTTGAGGCGTTTGAGGTATCATGAGCCCACAGTTCGTGGCCGCTGCCTGAGCCGCTGCTTCCATCTCTCGCACTGAAGTAGAGCGTATCACCGACTAAGATTGCCATGTATTGTCCGGGGTTACTGGCGCCAGTTCCGCTGTAGATATCAGCCACCTGCCAAGTTGAGGCGTTTGAGGTACTATGTGCCCACAGTTCCCAGTCGCCGATTCCATCACTCGCACTGAAGTAGAGCGTATCACCGACGAGTATCGACATGTATGTTCCGGGGGTACTGCCGCTAGATCCGCTGCGAATATCAGCCACCAGCCAACTTGAGGCGTTTGAGGTATCATGCGCCCACAACTCCCTGCCAAAGCTTCCATAATCACCCGCATCAAAGTAGAGCGTATCACCGACTAAGAACGTCACACCTGATCCGGGGATACTGCTGGAAGACCCGCTGGCGAATTCAGCCACCTGCCAAGTTGAGGCGTTTGAGGTATCATGAGCCCACAGTTCTGTGCCGCTGCTTCCATCATTCGCACTGAAGTAGAGCGTATCACCGACTAAGATCGCCATGGATGATCCGGGGCTACTGCTGCCAGATCCGCTGCGGATATCAGCCACCCGCCAAGTTGAGGCGTTTGAGGTATCATGAGCCCACAGTTCGTAGCCGCTGCTTCCATCATTCGCATCGAAGTAGAGCGTATCACCGATGAGTATCGACATGTAAGTCCACTGCAAACTGCCGCCAGTTCCGCTGTCGATATCAGCCACCTGCCAAGTTGAGGCGTTTGAGGTATCATGAGCCCACAGTTCGTGGCCGCTGCTTGCATCAGACGCACTGAAGTAGAGCGTATCACCGACGAGTATCGCCATGTATTGTCCGGGGACACTGCCGCCAGTTCCGCTGCTGATATCAGCCACCTGCCAAGTTGAAGAGTTTGAGGTATCATGAGCCCACAGTTCGTGGCCGCTGATTACATCATTCGCACTGAAGTAGAGCGTATCACCGACGAGTATCGACATGTATTGTCCGGGGTTACTGTTGCCAGATCCGCTGTTGATATCAGCCACCTGCCAAGTTGAAGAGTTTGAGGTATCATGAGCCCACAGTTCGAAGCCGCTGCCGCTGCTTCCATCATACGCACTGAAGTAGAGCGTATCACCGACGAGTATCTCCATGTATTTTCCGGGGCTACTGCTGCCAGGTCCGATGAAGTCAGGCACCTGCCATGTTGTTCCGTTGCCGTTGTACAGGGTTCCATTACCCGCTTGTGAAGTGTAGTTGAGCGTGATCGGGCCCATAGCTTCACCAAGATTGAGATGCGCACCTTCCACCGTTGAGGTGATGGTTGCGAACGGTGAGGTGGAGAGCCATACGGTCGTCTGGAAGGTTGTATTGCTGATGTTGGCTGTGACCGTGTAGGTTGCATTGCTTGTCGTGACTGTTGGTGTACCGCTGATGGTGCACGTACTGCTGTCGATGTTCAAGCCGTTTGGTAGGCTTGGTGAAGCAACACAACTTGTTGCATTGGTGAGATTGGTCATGCCGCCGCTGCCGGAGCCGCTCGCCGCACTGGCGTTGTACTGGAAGGTGATGTTGGTCATGGCCTCATCGATGATGAGATCCGCACCTTCGACGCTTGCGGTAAAGTTGCTCTGCGAGGAACCTGAGCCGCCCGTTTCGAGTACGTCGCTGCTTTCATCAAGCGTTTCGTCGTCGTTTGTCCATGCGTTCATGGATTCAAGATACCCGACTTGGGTCATCATCATCATCAAGAGCGACAAAACGATGGCTCGGTTGAAATTCGCGTGGCGTGCGCTCGACATACCCTTGACTCCGGATATGCGAGCAATAGAGGTTTAACCGTTCATGATAGGTGGGATGATTGCCCATCTTTGTACAAATGAATTATGTTCGACTCAGCTGATTGCAAATGTTCACTCACAGTCGCTTGTTTGATGCCGAGGCTGTCTGCGATATCTCGTTGAGTGCACCCCCGAGGGCGTTCATAATAAGCCATTTCAATGGCTTTATCCAAAACGATTTGTTGGCGGCTCGGCAAAAGTTGAGGAACTTCAGAATCGAAGTGTGATGTTGGGCCTAATTTGATCTTGTAATCCTTGATCACTTCACCCAACTTGGTACGTATTTTACGCAATGATTTGGGTGTTCCGCGTAAAGTCATAACAAAGCGGTCGGGATACAGTACCGTAGGCGTGACCCACCAAACATGTGGTGATTCTGAGAAAAGTTTCCCCAATTGACCTAAGAGTTGAACTTTGCATATGGCGCTATTTTTGTCCTTTTCGATAATCTCCAGTATCCTTAGTCCTCGGTGGTCTTTCTTCAAAACTGTACCGTCTTCAAACTCCATTTGAACAAGAGCGTGAGGTCCTTGAGGCGCTTCTTTGATGTGGTAGAGATGTTCAATTTTAAGGAAGTCCTTGGCTAATCCTTGACCCCGAAGGTGATTGGCTTGGTCGGTTTGGATTACGATTTGCATATCACGAATATTCACACCGTTCATGTCCTATCATGAACGGGTTGATAACTTAATTGATTCCCTATCATGATAGGGTTGACGATCAGGCCACTCGTGCTTTTGGCACTCATGGCCCTTTTGGATGAATCAGTTTTCGCCTGCCTCGAACATACTCAATACGCGGTTAAGTTCACGAAGTGATTCTTCCAAAGCAGCCCGTTCCTTTCGGTCGAGTTCCACATCTTTGAGGCGCTCATTGACCTCTTCAATTTCTTCTTTTGCCGCAGCTCGCTCTCGCAGTAGAGCCTTATCTTCCTTGATCATCTTCAGCCGGGCAGCACGAACATTCGTGGCTTTGCGCTGCTTGTTATATGTCGATTTGTCACTTGCCGTAATCTCGATTGCTGTTGGGAATGGAATGCCAATGCCTTCCTTAGCGAAACGTTCATCGATGTTCTTGAGCAACCAATCTTTGGCTACAAATTCATCTGAATAATCTTCAACCCACCCGTACATGCGAAACACTTTGGCGAAATCTCCCAGTTCATTCAACAAAACCCGGGGTTCTGGTAAGTCGATAATGTAGGGGCATTCCCTCATTAATTGCAGGACGGTGTACTTAACGTGAGATATGTCTTCATCGTATTCAACGCCGATGTCCAGAACCAGAGAAATCCTTCGCCCCACGCCATCGCTGCCGCCTCGAGCATGGTTGATGACGGTTGAGTTGACGAGGTTGTTGTTTGGAATCACAACTAAGTTCTCTTCATTGGTCAAGACCTTCGTTGACAGGATGCCAACAGAAACTACGGAACCGATTTCTCCATCGACTTCAATTCGATCTCCGACTTCAAACGGTTGATCGAGTGCGAGCATGAACGAATTGACAATGTTGCCAAGCGTTTGTTGCATAGCAAGACCAATGATCAGGGAAAACACAGCCAATGAAGCCAGCAGACCGAAAAGTTCGATGCCGACTTCTGAGAGTGCTAGGTATGCGCCTCCAGACCATACAGCAGCGCGGAGCAGGAACACGATAAGCGAGTTGCTACCAGAAACGGTGACGGTTCCTGGATTTGTGAAACGGTCCATCACCACTGGGACCATCACCTTTAGGCCAACGCTGGTCAGCGAAGTTGAAAGCAAAATGTACGCTGCTTGGAACAGTGATTCTGTCGAGATGTTGAGGTTGTCGCTTTCCCCTAAGACCCATACCATGGTTGCCTGTATTCCTGCTAAGAGAATGAACATGTACATTCGGGTTGAAACGGGGCGGTAAAGCTGGTCATCCCAATCGAACTTTGTCACTTTAACGAAATCTAATATGACCTTCCTCATCAAAAAGCGAATAATGATGAGGGTTAGAGCCGTAGCAAGAGCGCCAACGCCCCATTGCATCCAAGCATCTAAACCGTTTAGGGTGTCAATCGCTTCATCGATTTGTGTCATGTCCATCGGCCTTACGAAGTTTGGGATGGATATAGTCCCTTTCATGATAGGGTTGCATTGTAATTCGTACAGCAATTGCTCAAGATTGGGCTCAATCTCACTTCTTTTGCTTTGTCAAGTTACCAGCCACGTTGGTCCATTCGAACTTCGAGTGTTTCCAATTCGTCGCCTTTCATTGGGTCGCCCAGTGTCATAGCCATGGCTTCTGTCACTTTGGAAGCATCATCGTAGTGAGCCGTAGCAAGCACAATGGCGTCGGCCATCGTTTTTGGATCGCTCGACTTGAAGATTCCAGACCCGACAAAGATACCATCCATCCCGAGGCGCATCATGTGAGATGCATCTGCGGGCGTTGCAATGCCGCCTGCTGAGAACGTGACAACAGGCAGTCGTCCCATGTCTCGGACATCGTTCAAGATTGATTGAATCTCATGTTCCATTACGTCGTCAATGGCTCCAAATGGGGTCATTGGGTGGCTGCCGGGGAGTTCTGAAGTGTTCGCCAAAACCTTGAACCGATCCATGATCATGAGGGCTGCGGATTGAATGCCGTTCTCATCGAGGCCTTGCACTTGCTTAATTTCCTGGTCGATTAATCGGGCGTGGGTTACAGCAGCAACGAGGTTGCCAGTGCCAGCCTCGCCCTTGGTGCGGATCATCGAGGCGCCTTCGTAGATTCTTCGAACTGCTTCTCCGAGTCCAGTAGCACCGCAAACGAATGGAATCTCATAATCCTTCTTTACGATGTGGAAAAACGGGTCAGCTGGGGTGAGGACTTCAGATTCATCCACCATGTCGACACCCATCGATTCGAGGATTCTTGCTTCTCCTTCGTGGCCAATTCTAGCTTTCGCCATCACCGGAATCGAAGTGCAATCGAGGATGCCCTGAATCATGTCTGGATGGCTCATTCGTGCCACGCCACCGTCCCTGCGTATGTCTGCTGGAACTCGCTCCAGGGCCATGACCGCCACAGCACCAGAGTCTTCTGCAATTGCTGCTTGAGCGGGGTCGACAACGTCCATAATGACGCCGCCTTGTTGCATTCTTGCAAACCCACGCTTGAGGAGGTCGCTGCCGTTTCGAAGGTTTGTAAAGTCAGTGTGCACCATGTGATTCAAGCCTTCCTAACATCTGACCTTCATGAACATTGGTTCGCATCCACGGCTCAACCATGTTGAGGATTTCGCTTCAATCGGCGAGCACTGGCGAATCGCCTTCTGCGATTTCGGCGTCGACGGATTCGACAGCGTTGCGCTCAATCCAATACTCTTCTTCCTCTGGAACATCTGTGTCAGCAAAAATAGCGTCAACAGGGCATTCAGGAATGCAAGCACCGCAGTCGATACATTCATCGGGATCGATAACGAGGTAAGTGTCTGCTTCTCGAAACGCCTCAACAGGGCAAACGACAACGCATTCTTGGTATTTGTGATCGACGCAAGTGGATGTTACAACGTGTGCCATGTTTTAGTCCCCACTCCATCCGAGGGGCCGAAGATACATGAAGCCTTTGAGGAGGAAGTCAGACATCGCCAAGCATTCCTATTGGTCGTCTTCCTGCCATTGGTGCCCGTAATGCGCCCATTGTTCCATTGTCCAACCACCTGGCAGACCAGCCGTCGGAAGGGGTAGAGGTTGAGGCCCAGTGGAACCAAGTGTCATCACAAGGCTTGATGCGTCTTGATCCAACGTTTTGTTCTCATGTTCAGGGCCAGTGAGGCCAAGATCGCCATCGGAAGGCAAGCCAATAAATTTAATTTGGTCATCAGGGCGATTTTTTCTCAGCAAAGCGAAGCATACACACAGAAATGCCACCAATGATACCAGGGATGCTGCAACGGCAAAACCCCCCTTGCTGGCATCGCCGTTTGCTTGCCCTGTTGAAGGGTTTATTCCTCCATCATCGCTTTGATTTGTGGTTTGATTCAATGTCGTGTTGTTTTCAGTTGACTCAACGTTTGGCCCTCCCACATCGACTTGGTCATCGCATCCGTCAGGCGTGCCGTCTTCATCCAAATCAACAGCATCATCGTAGCCTGCGCATTGATCCACGGCGTTCGCAACTCCATCGCCGTCGCTGTCAATCAATTCATCGCATCCATCGGGCATGCCATCTTGATCGGTGTCGATTGCATCGTCAAAGCCAGCGCAAGTGTCGTTGGCATCTTCGACGCCATCAGAATCAGCATCAACGAATGAATCACAACCATCAGCTGTGCCATCAGCATCAACGTCGATTGCATCATCGAACCCGAAGCATGAATCATCGGGGTCGAGGATCCCGTCTGCATCGCTATCGTCGATGCAACCATCGCCGTCGCGGTCCCAAGGCAGAGCATCTGTTTCGGGGCAGGCATCGTTCCATGGTTCGATGTACTCGCCTGAAGTCAGCGATTGGATGGCAAAGGCTGCATGGTCGGGTGGAATACGACGGGCCCTAAACACTGGATTGCCTTTGGTGTTGACCTGATTTCCGTCTGGGAGTTCAGCCCCTTGTTCGACAATGCCGTCTTTTGAGACCGGGTTGATGTAGGTCCAAACGATTTCGCCATCCAGCGCCACTTCGTAGATGGTTCCTTGATTTCCGTGGGTCACAAGCGTGTTTCCGTTGGGCAAGCGCTCTGCCCCCGAAATGGACCCAGAATACATTGCTGCTCCTTGGTCCCATGTCCATGATGGGGCTGCGGGCAAGTAGCGGTTTGATTCGTCCATGAGGTAAACGCCGTCAACAACGCTCGGTGTGATGACATCGACTGAAGAGTATGTGCCGGCGCGATTCACACCGTTGTTGAACACGATTAGGCTTCCGTTGCCCGCTCGGTCTGCCTCAATCCACTGCACATCATGTTGCCCGAACAGTTGTTGGTCTTGGCCTGTACCTGCATCGTATGCTTCCGGATTGCCCCAACGATAGAGGAAATCACCACCCTTTCCAGAGGCCCCGCCTGTGTGGCCAGATGCTTCCTCAGTTGTCGTGCTGTGATCGATAATATAGATTTCATTCATGTTCTTACACGAGAGTGCAATTTGGTCCAGTTGGGCGTTGTAATCAATGCCATTGCAGTGCATCCAATCTGCCTTTCCGGCCTGCGCCCCGGCAGCATCAATGAAGTTGATGTCGAGTAATTCTGGGTGGTCTGCAACCACGCCAAAGTTGTCTTGGTTTGAATCGTAATCCTGAATCAAATGATCCCACGCGTGCCAACTCCATACGACGTCGCCACCCGTTGTTCCGTTCGGCTGTATTTCGACGATTTTGTCCGGCCATACGCCATTGCTGCCACCGGGTGCGTCCGAAGCAATGGCTGGATTCCTACCCGCCTGTTCACCTTCGGCATCGGTTTTTGCTTCCCATGCAATCATCAAGATGTTACCATTTGGAAGTGGTTCGATGTCGTGATGAGAAATGTAGGTTGTTGATGAGTACTCATAGGACCACATCAGGCTGCCATTCCATGCGATCCGCTCCACTTTTCCTGCGGTGCCGCCACCGCTGAAATCGCCCACGGCTGTTTGTGCGATGTTTGCGGTCCGCAACAGGGAGCCATCGTCCATGAGGTAGGCAGAGAGCGCCGGCCGATGTCCACCAGGTGATGTCCAGTTGTGCACTTCACGCCCGTCGCTGTCAATCAGGTAAGCGGTGGTTGTTGGCATTGGGGAAAAGAGGGTGTAACCAGCGCTGATGTTGTCGCTGCATTGGATCAAGCCGACGGTCCAATTGGCTTGCCTTTCAGCGTTGCAGACTGGTTCTTCGATGCTTCTCCCGTTGAGGTTTAGCGCTTGTGCGTGAAGCAGCGATACGCTCATCAACAGGGCCAAGAGCAATGCTTTGCTTGACTTGGCCATGCCACAAGGTCGCTGGCAATCTCATATCAATGCCGCGATGAGGTGTTCACTGCTCCTGATCGGTAAGGGCCATCGCTGCTTCAATCGTGCTCTGTGCTTCGCTCAAACCTTCTTGGCCGGGAAACACCTGTACCTTAGTGTGTCCTTTGATTGTGGGGCCATCGTCGGATGACGCAAGGCGAACTTCACCGTTAATCAAGGCGTTGAAATCGAGCCGAATGTGAAGTGTGTGAGATTCATCAAGGCGAGCCTCAACCTCTTCCAGCAGGATCTGTAGGTTCTTGCGGCCGAGTCGAGCGAGGCATCGAAGAGCAGGCCCTTTGCGGGTTGTTTTGGCTTCCACAATGTGGATTTCGGAGCCGTGATAGGATGTCGTGCGTTCAATTTCAACGGCTTCCTCGTCGTCCATCAGCCATGCGAGGGCATCTGCAACAACGGTTTCATCAGCAAGGCCGCTTGCTGTGGCGCGCCACGTGATGTGATGGAGGCTCATGGCTTGTCGAGGGAGCGTTCGCTCAAGAGGTTAGCGCAGTTAGGCATTGTACTGCATCCATTTGTTTCGAATTAAAACATCAGAACTGGTCACGCCATGCAAAATCGTAAGATTCAGTGGACCTTCGTTCTAGAGGCCATGGTGGAATTAATTTGTAACTCCAGGGGAGAGGGGTGGATGCAATGCTCTTTCCAGTCAATCGTTGCCATTTTATACGCTTTCATAGAGGATGGGTCATGGGTCGGAGCAAGCCGTTGCTGTTGGTGGGCCTCCTGTTGGCTGCGTCCCTTGCTGGTTGCATTGATTCTTCAACAACCGATTCAATGATTGAACTGGACGTCGAGTATGCTAGCCTCAACGGCACTGTGGTCGAAACTTATGTCGATGGTGGGCGGACTTCACTCGAATCTATGGACATCGATTTTGACTTTTCTCGAACCACTTCTGCGCGAGAGTTGGTGACTTTTGGAGTTGATTTGATGGATGGTACCTCGCCAATTGTCATCGACGCCTCGCAACAATCGGTCGTTTTCCTCTCGTTCGAAGAGCATGGCATCCACAACGCAACTCTATTTGCTATCGATGACGAGGGGGCTCGTCAAAACCAATCGGTCTCCATTCGCGTCGACCTTCGAATCGATTGGACTGAAACGAACACCAACAACCCGACACCCCTTGCGTTCAACCCCACGCCCAACAACAACGGCGTACATCCGATTGTGATCGAAGTGAAGTCCACGGTTGAAAACCCGAGCTTGATCGACGGCATCGGCGGAGGCGGACAAACGGTGCAATTTTCTTGGAGCATTGTAGACGAACTTGACGATGTATGCCAAAGCAAGGGTGGGCAGGCTGAAGACGGCAATGAAGATACTTGGAGCACCGTTCATTTCAACACTTACCTTCTCCATGAATTGAGGATCACTCCCGAAGACGGACAAGACTACCTCAACGTGTTCCAAACGGTTTCTGTGGTGTACAGCAGCGACTCGAATTGATTTCTGTCGAATGCAATTATTGTGAATCGTTTCGAGACTCACTCGCTCTAGTCGGCATGCATGGACTGACCATGAAGCAACCATTGGCGCTTCTCTTGTGCTTCCTTTTGATGACTTTACCCCTTGCAGGTTGCCTCGGAGGCGGAGAGAAGCCACCCGAGGATTCGCTGGCAGGTGTACCTGATCAAGTACACCTCGACATGTGAAATCGATTGGGAACTCACATTTGGCAGACCTGAAAACAGAGATTGAGCCGGGGGAACTATTTGATTAACAAGCGATAGTGGAGCAGTTGGGGCTGTTGGCAACGGTAAATTTAGATTCCTCAAAATATCTCCCGTGTGAGTTGGCACACGTAGGGAATGCTCTTCGATTCAGTCAGGCTTTTGCGCCTTGCTTGAGGGGGTTCTTGAAATAGGGGTGGTTTGTCGCAGGCTTGCAAGTGGGGTAGCCCCCGCAATACACACCCCTAGAGTTGATCCCATGGCAAAAAAAGTAAGTGCAAAGGCACGTGCAGCAGCACGTAAGCAGCGAGACAAGTGGAAGACAAAGCGCTGGTACACGATTCGTGCACCACGCAATCCATGGGAATTTAAGAAAATTGGAGAGACAATTGGGGAGTCCGATGAGCACATCATGGGACGAGTGTATGAGATGACGCAACAAGAATTCAGCGGTGACTTCACCAAGATGCACGTGATCCTACGGTTCCGTGTCACTGAATGTGTTGGACAAGACGCCTTGACCACATTCATTGGTCACCACCATCAAACTGACCACATCCGACGCCAAATTCGCCGATACCGCGGAAAGGTCGACGACGTCGTCGATGTCGTTTCAACCGACGGATACCTCGTTCGATTGAAGCCACTCATCATCACCCAGAAGCGTGTTCAGACCTCAATCAAGCAGGCCATGCGCGCCAAGGCCCGTGAACTCATCGTTGCGTTCGCAGCCAAGGCCACATACGCCAAGATTCAAACACAAATCTTAGACGGATCCATGGAAGAAGAAATTCGCAAGGCCGTGAAGCCAATCTACCCAGTGAAGAGCGTCGCCATCCGCAAGAGCCAACTCCTGCAAGAAGGTGTCGTCACTGAAAAGGGCAAGACCCTCGATGAAATTCACGCAGAAGAAGCTCGCAGCGATGCTGAAATCAAGGCAAAGAAGGCCGCAGCACTCGCATCAGCAATGGCAGACGAAGAAGACGAAGAAGGCGAAGACGCCCCTTCAATTTTGGATGCTGCAGAAGCAATGGAACCTGCGTCTGAGAAGACTGAGGCACCTGCCGAAGAAGCCGCTCCCGAAGAAGCCGCACCTGCTGAAGAAGCAGCGCCCGCAGCCGACGTCGACCACAGCAGCATGACCGTTGCTGAGTTGAAGGAACTGCTCAAGGCCGCTGGAAAGCCTGTCTCTGGAAAGAAGGCAGACTTGATCGCACGCCTCAACGAGTGAAGCCCACGAACTTTGGTTCGTCCGTATGACCAGCGAAAGCCAGGTCCCCGTGGCTGAAAGGCCACAGGGTTGATAGCAACCAAGGCAAGGTGGAATGAACATGCAACGGCTCGGTGTGATTGGCGGTACTGGACTGATTGACATGACGCTGAGTGAACAACTTGGGGCGTACAACCTCACGTTGACCCAGCGAGATAACGTGATGGTCGAGACACCGTACGGTGATGTTCCATTGACCTGCATCGAACTTTCGGACGGAGAGCACAAGAAGGAACTCATCTTTTTACAACGCCACCACAACAACGGCGAAGCAAGTCGCCCACCGCACATGATCGAACACCGTGCGAACATTCGTGCGTTGCAAGACGCAGGTTGCGAAGCCGTGATGGCGGTCTGCTCGGTTGGTGCGATTCCAGAAGATTTCCCTCCTGGCAAGGTTGCGCTTGCCGACCAATACATCGATTTCACAGGCCATGCCAGCACGTTTCACGATGGTGCTGCGGTCTTCACCTCAGTCACGGACCCTTTCGATTCGGCCTTGAACGATGCGCTCGAACAAGTGCTGCGCACCTCTCAAGGGTTCGATGCAGACGAACGAATGCGCTACACCTACTGGCTTGCCCAAGGTCCACATTTTGAAACAAAAGCTGAGATCGATGCCATCGACAGGCTTGGAGGTCACATGGTTGGCATGACCATGCCGCGCGAAGTCAAATTGGCAAGGGAAGTGAACCTTCCATACGCAGCAGTGTGCATATCATCGAATTGGGCGGCTGGGCGCGAGCCTGGTAATGCAAGTCAAGACCTTGATCATCACAGTGTCTCTTCCCAAGCCAACAAAAGGCTGGCGCCGGTCTGGGCTTGCATGCTTGAATTGCTCAACGAAGCATGATAAGCAGGATTTACTCGTTTCCAGCGGTTTTTTTCCAGTGTTATTCCCTTTTCTAAGCGTTCCAATTGATTTTTTAGGGTGGCCTAAACTATATTTACGAGGTATATTTAGGGCGCCCTAAACCAGGTGCCAACATGCCAGTACGACCGAAAATTCTTGAGCGTTTTAGCGCCCTTCACATTACCGGAAAAAGGCTAAATCACGACAATAAAAATCGTTTAGGGTCCTCGAAAGCGATCCTCCTTGTCAGTTTATTGCTGTGCTCGTTTTCCACGACCATGGTAGTTTCAGCCGACGAGCCGGAAACATTCAGCTTGTCTGGGAACGTGTATGACGCAAACGGATTGATTGCCGGCTCAACTTCAATCAAGGTGGACTCCTCTTCTTCGATTTGGTCGGATGCTGAAGGGAATTATGTGTTTGAAGGCATTTCACCTGGCACGCACACCGTCCGTGCTTACTTCATGAACAACGGTCACTCAGTCGTGTACAGAAGCATGAACTTCCAATCAGACATGCAGCTCGATTGGTATGCAGAATCGAACTGGATCACCGCTGAATTTGCAGATGCGAATGGGAATGTCATCACAAACTCTACTTCAACTTCAACAGTCGAACTGATCGAAGAGCAGCAATTCCTTTCTCCAGTCAACGGAAACTTGGAATCAGACCTCCTTCCAATCGGTGACTATTACACACTGAAAGCTACGCATCAAGGGCTGGAAGAGCAATCACAGTACGTGCATTTCCAAATGCAGGCAGGCGTTGCCAATCATTTCACATTCCAAGACGGCGAGAACAGTGCTTACGGCTTTCTCACCGATACCAAGGGAAACCCTCTCATTGGCATTACGGTCAGCAATGGGGTAGTCGAATGCGTGACCAATGATGATGGTTTCTTTTTGTTTCATCGTTTGGCAATAGGGACCAATCAAACTTTTTCGTTCACGAAAAACAATCACGAAATCATTCCGGAGCATAATTTTACGATGACGTACGGTCAAGTGTGGGTCAATTTTTCCTCCGATATCGAACTGTTGTTGCCAGGTCCAGCGTATTTTACAAACTCGGAACAAACTATCGGGATTGAACCTCACCTCATCGAATGGGTTTCGGGAAATTGGACGAATTCGTACCATCTCTATCTTGATGATGAACTCTTGTACACTGGAGTAAACACCGATTATGAATTTACACCAGAATCTCAAGGCAGTTACGATTTCAAACTAGTTTCTTTCAATCAAAATGGTTCAACAGAAAGCCCAGACCTCTTGCTGCTGATCGTGCTTGGAGATGCGGTCAATGAGGACCTTTGGTCTGTTGGAATGTCTTGGGATTACCAAATCGCCTACACGCCGGCTTCAGACAATGGCATGCATAACGTGTCGATTACGGCTTTGGAAAAGGAGACGTTGATCGATGCCTTTGGCGAAGAACAAACTGTTTTCAAAACTCGCCACAAGGACGAATACCACCTCCCGGGAGAAAAATCATACCGTTGGTATGACACCACAAATCTCCTTCCAGTCCAGACCTATTGGCGGGACGCTCCGCTTGAATCATCCTACTACATGGAAGGGCAGTTGGGCTGGAACTTTTCCACTTCTGACGGCTCAACGCCAACAACGCTGTTTTCTGAGTATGATGAATGCGACCTCCATTTCAATCGAACCAATGTGATAGGGGTGCCTGGGCACCCTGACGGCTACGATGACACAATGAACAGGGTCACTCAAAGCCTTGCTGAAATCACAACACCTGCAGGTACCTTCCAAACGACTCACTATTCAATCCTTGACTTGGACGACAACATCGTTTCCTGGGAATTATGGTACAATGAAACTGTTCGCAACTTTGTGAAGAAAATTGACCGTCTACCTGGTTCTCACTCGGAACAAGTCGTCTATGAGTTAACTTCCTTCGATGTGCCTACAACGCCACAATTCATCACTGAAGCAACCGAGGTGCCAACGACAGACTACACAATTGAATGGTCTGAATTCCAAGGTGCATCGACCTATGTTCTTTCAGCCGATGGTTTAGTGATCTATGATGGAGTTGAAACGACCTTCGAATTTACCGATCAATCCGATGGAGCGTATGTTTACAGCCTTGTTGCTCGAATGCAAAACGGTTTCCAAACTGAAGCAACTGAACTTGAATTCAAGGTGTTCCAAATCGTAACCCCTCCAGTCGCCAGCCTCTCAGCAACACAGTCGGCTGAAGGCGAATCAGTGACCCTCTCATGGGTCGAAGAAGCCAACGCAGCGTGGTACGCTGTGAGGGTTGAAAACGCGCAAGGTGAGACGTCAGAAGTGTACAATGGGACGTCTTCAACATGTGTTCTTGACGAATTGGAACCCGGTATGAATCGTATTCGTGTTCAGGTTGGCCTCGAAAACGGAAAGGTTTCAGAAGCATCAGATTCAGTCTTCGTCACCGTTGAAGCCATGGAAGAAGACCAAGGTGTCACGTTCTTCTCAATCCTCTTCATCATCGCATTGATTGGTGTCTTCGGCTGGATGATGTCATCAACAATTGGAGATTAGGTGGTTGTGACATGGTGAGTTCTCGAAGTATTGCTGTATTCCAAGTGGCTATGCTGCTTCTTTTCTCAGCTGGAATTTGGTATGCATCCTCGCTTGATTCAGAAGAAGACATTGAGGGTCGCTTCATCCAAGTTACAGATTCAAGCGGTGTCAAGCATGGCTATGACGCATCCCCTGAACGGGTGGCGATTACCAACACTTACGCTGCAAGCGTCTTGAGAATGTTAGAGGTCAACATGTCGGTCGTCTCGGGCGTTTCAGGCGACTTTTACGATGAACAGTTTTGGCCTGAATTTATCGATACACCAATGATTCAGCAATCAGCACACTCGGAAATTGACTTTGAAGCCTTATTGGACGTCAATCCAGATGTGTACATCGTCTTTGCAACCAATGGCATGGTTGATACGAATGCCATTCGTGAGAAATTAGAACCAGTTGGCATTGATGTTCTCGCTCTTGATTTTTACAAATATGATACCCTGCGTCAAGAAATCAGTGTCTTGGCAACGTTGTTCGATAAGCAGGCCCAAGCACAGGATTTGTTCGATGAATTTGAAGCGATTGAATTGGAGGTTCAAAACCGAATTTCAAACCTCAATGAATCAGAACGACCCAAGGTCGTGATGGAGCACCATGCTTCATTGACGAGGGATCCTGTTGTCCTCACCGGCACCTCTCAGTGGACTGATCTCATTGAGAAAGCAGGTGGAGTCAATGTGTTTGCCGACCTTCCCGGCCACACCACTCACGTCGATATGGAAGCCATTCTCAATGTCAACCCCGATGTGCTGATGTTTGATGGCATCACATTCGATATTGGTTTCAACAACTACGATGAGGCAGACAAGTGCCAAACGCACATGGAATTCATCGCAGGCCGTCCCGGTTTCGATGAAATGCAAGCCGTGATGGATGACCGACTTCTCATTCTATCGGGTGAATTTGCGGGACCAATGATGATTTTTGGTTTGCCGACCCTTGCCGAATACCTCCATCCGGGTTTGTTCGTTGACCTCGACACAGAAGCATACCTTGTCGATTACTTTGAAACATACCATCAACAAACTAAGATTGGAACATTCACATGCACCATTGATTCGGAGTGATACCTTTGGACGACCTCTCTCATCAGCACACACAAAAATCAAGGCAACATGCTTTGATGATTCTGATGATTAGTTTGGCCACCTTGCTCTTTGCAGTCTATTCGATGGGGACTGGCTCTTCAAGCAACCTCGGTTTTTGGACCACAGTAAAGATAATTCTTGGCTTGGAGGAAGGCACCAAAATTCAATTAGCGATCATTTGGGACATCAGGTTTCCTCGCATTTTGATGGCGATTGTTGGTGGCGCTGCCTTAGCCACAGCGGGTGCATTGATGCAAGGGGCGCTTGGAAATCCACTGGTGTCACCCCTGACATTGGGCGTCGCTTCTGGTGCAGCACTCGGGGCTGCTCTTGCCATTGTTGTCGGTTGGTCTGTCATCGATAATCACGATCTTACCATCGTAGCAAACGCTTTTTTGTTTTCCCTTATTGTGGTCTTCATTATCATCCAACTTGGTAAATACAGATCAATCTCTGCTGAATCTTACATCTTAGTAGGGATCGCAATCACCTTCATCACTGGAGCCATTGTTTCAACACTCCAATATTTTGCTACCGACGCCCAACTTTCAGCGTTGGCTCATTGGTCCTTTGGCAGCCTTTCACGTCCCACAATCGAGAACGCTGTCTTTGTGACAATGAGTCTGCTGTTCCTAATGCCAACTGCACTCAAGTGGTCTTGGGACCTCAATGCGTTGTCAATGGGCGGAGATGACTTTGCAATTTCGACAGGTGTCGACCCAGTTCGGGTCCGGAAAAACATCCTCGTACTTTCTGCATTGATGACCTCCATTGTCATTGCATTCACTGGTTTGATTGGTTTTGTTGGCCTTGCGGCACCTCACATGAGTCGATTATTTGTTGGAACCGACTTCCGTAAACTGATTCCCTGCTCCGCAGTGATCGGCAGCATGCTTATGCTCTTTGCAGATACCATTGGACGAACCTTGTTCGCCCCAATTGTGATTCCTGTCGGAATCATGCTTTCAGTTATTGGCGGACCGTTTTTCCTTTACTTGCTTCTCAAACGACAGGGGGTCAGGGGATGAGTCAACTTTTGTCAGTGAACGATTTGAACTTCAGTTGGGGTCGAAATGAAGTGTTAACCGGGATTACCTTCAACATAGAATCCAATGAAGTGGTTGCTATTCTTGGTGTCAACGGGGCAGGAAAATCCACGCTCATCAAATGCATTAATCGAATTCTAAAGATGGATTCTGGTTCAGTACAAGTTTGCTCTTCCAACCTTGCATCGCTGAGTTTGATTGAACTCTCAAGACACATGTCCTATGTGCCGCAAACTGTAAGAACAAGTTTCTCGATTGATGTCTTTGATGTCGTGTTGCTTGGTCGGAGGCCGCACATCAGCTGGCGAGTCAGCCCGAGAGACCAAACTATAGTGAGCGAAACGCTCCGCTTTTTATCGCTCGAAGACTTTGCCTTCAGACGCTTCGATCAACTTTCAGGTGGTGAACGTCAGCGGGTAATTGTTGCGAAAGCAGTGGCTCAAGACTCGAATCTTCTGCTCATGGACGAACCCACGAGTGACCTTGATTTGAAAAATCAAATCACAACCATGAAGAAAATCTCTAAAATTGTCTCTAAAAGTCATGAGAAATCTGCCTTAATCGCCATCCATGACATCAACATTGCCGCACGCTTTGCTGATCGAATTCTACTTTTACACGATGGTAAAATCATCGCCAATGGGGCCCCTCAAGAGGTCTTAACCATTGAAAACGTAGCACTGGTGTTCGGTGTGAGCAGCCACATAGTCCCGAGTACAACCACGCAACCAATGCGGATTGTCATCGAAGATGAAATTAAAGAAACAGAGGAAGAAAAATGACAGAGAAAGAAAATCAAATCGGAATTTATTTTGGCTCCCAAACTGGGAATGCTGAACTTTTGGCCTATGATGGAGGCGCTTTGGCGACTGAGTATGGCTTTAGCAACAACGTTGCTGGCTTGGATGAAATCTCACTTGAAAATTTCACTCAAAACAAATACATCATCATTTGTTGCAGTACCTGGGGCGACGGAGAACAACCCGACAACGCCCAGGAGATGTTTGACATGATTTCAGAAGCCCCTGATGATGCTTTAAGCGGCACCCATTTCGCGGTATTGGGAATTGGTGATACTGCGTTTGATTTGTTTTGTGAATCGGCTCGAGAGTGGGATGGTGTATTGGAACAAAAAGGCGGTACTCGAAGCAATGAGCGAGCCGAATGCGACGTTGATTACGAGGACGAAGCAGAGGAATGGCTCGTCTCGACAATCGAGGCGATGAAGGACCTACAAGAAAAGGAAGTTTGAACATGAGTGAAAATGAAGATGCATCGAATAAGACGGCTGAGAAGATTGCCCGAACCAAAAGCGATCCGCCTGCAGATGTCCATCAATGGCTTCAAGAAGTTCACTACGGGACGCTTTCAACGATTTCACAGACCGAAGGGCTCGAAGGCTTCCCCATCGGCTCGATCGTCCCATTCGCAGTTGATACGGACGGGAAACCATACATCCTGATTGCAGAAATTGCTGCCCACACCAAGAACCTCTTGAAATCAAATAAAATGAATCTGTTCATCAGTCATCCAAGCACCGAAGATGACCCACAGACCAACTGGCGAGCAAGCATTGCTGGGCGCATGAAGCGAATCGTATCGCCCCGTAAGGCAGACTTGTTTTCGAAAGAATACCTCAAGGAATGCGAGATTGTCAGCGAGCGTGAAGAAAAAATACTCCTTGCAAGGTATGCTGAACGGGTTCCAAATGCTGAACAATACCTCAATGTCCATAACTTCTCTTTCTGGAAATTGGAAAGCATTGCTAAAGTCAGGTACATCGCAGGCTTTGGACGCATTTGTTGGATTGAACCATCCGAAATGGTTGACGATTCAAACGCTGGTTTTGAAGACATCAAACAGTCTTCAATCGAGCACATGAACGAAGACCATGAGGACTCGATGGTCACCCTTTGTGAAGGTGCTCATTCATTCAAGCCTGAACGTGTGGAGCTCCTAGATTTAGATTCCAGAGGCATTTTGATGGAAACGAAAAACCCCGATAAACTGGTGTTCTCTTCATTTGGCAAGGTCATTGAGCCGTCGGATCTTCGGGTGGAAATTGTTCGTTTGATTCAGGACGCACGGGCCAACATCAACTGAAGCAAACCTTTCTCGGCTTCAAGGGCGCGACACGAACAAGTTCAAAATCCGTCTTCCATAGTCTCCATCATGGAAGGAAAGAATGTGGACGAATGGATGGCCCATGAACCCGAACATGAATGGGACGTCATGATGAAGAAGGTGGCCGCCTTTCATCACAAGCACGATTTCGAGGCTAACAATGGCCACGATATGGGCTATAGAATCGCTCTCACCGTTGAAGAACTCGGTGAATTCGCAGCAGCGGTCACCAAAGGAAAACCCCTTGCAGATTGCGCTGAAGAAATGGCCGATGTGTTGCTCTTAATGATGGGTCATGCCATTGCAATGGAAGTTGATTTGAAGGCGGCATTTGAGAAAAAG
>Ga0257106_1000681_pt1 | contig 18942 bp, 21 predicted proteins | sample LP_taG_3_FD_190177 | JGI IMG/M metagenome (GOLD analysis project Ga0257106, IMG submission 190177) | Marine microbial communities from Northeast Subartic Pacific Ocean, Canada - LP_J_2011_P26_10m | ecosystem: Environmental > Aquatic > Marine > Oceanic | place: Canada: Northeast Subartic Pacific...
TTTGTTCTTTATTTTGAAGCGAGATGTAACCTAATTTCCTCAATGCATCGTGTTGTTCTATCATATGTTTTGTCTGGTTTGTAATAAGTTTTTTAATACTTACATACTTTTCTTCATTTAAATTTAATTTATTCATATATATATTAACAATTTCATCAAAATCATCATTTCTATCATAAAACAAAATTGGTAAACGCATAATATAATAATTTAATTTATAATTATTTATTATTATGAACGCTTTTTCTGCTATTATGTTTGACAATCAATTCATTCTTGTTGGTTATTCAACTTATGGTTACTAAACGATTAAACACTTACGCCAAATATAATAAAAAGAAATATTCGTTCAACTTTAAGAAAATAAATTATAATGTATAGTAATAGTTGACAGATGGATAATTGTAACGCTTTTAATAATCAAGATTTCTACATTCATCGTGATCAAAATAATATCATTACTGCATACTCAACACAACCACAAGAAAATAAACCTGTTCAAGAAACAATAAAGCGTGATTCTCTAATGAAAATGTTTACAGGTGCGTCATCTTCACCATGGGTAACAAAAACCATAACAAAATAGCATCGTTACATTATTTTGGATGTCCAACCGGATTGACGCAAAAATCTCCACCTTAAATTAAGACCTGTAGTTGCTGTTTCGAGAACTTCACATTCTAAAAAGGTAAATTCAGGATAATCATTTTGATGTGTATCCCAAATGCCATCTGCTTCGTCTTGAATACATTGGGCATATCGTACAAGATGAGCACTGAGATGACCTTTAAACCCTTCAATGAAACCTTCTTTGGCTCTTGGAAGAGGCATTATAAATTGACAGTTCATTTTAAGATTGAAAGAAGAAAATGATAGAATAATGATAAATTGATGAAAAGTATACGATGATGGCAAGTAGAGAGGCAAACAACCCACTCCACAAAAATTCAAACTAATTTTGAAGACAATAAAGACCACAAATTGACTTCAATTGCATTTTTACCGTTCGTGTCAAATTTACCGCTGAATTGTTTATTATTTGGACCGAAGTTCTAGTGTTTCCATTACACATCTATCGTTATTGTGTATTGATGGACATAAACTCGTTCAATTAGGTGAAGACAATCGTAACAAAAATAATTCATTTCCACACAAAATAATAAGTCTTAATGGTTCATTTCCATAAACACAATAACCAAAGTTAATCATTCGGTACAACATATTCCCTCTATCAACTATATCTAATGTCTTCGAGTAAGCCAATTGAAACTTCCAGTAATCACGTTGTTAAGAAAACCACTGGTGCAAGTGGTATTTCCTTTCAAGAATCGACCGCTGCAGATAATGCCAGACAAAATGATTATACGTCGTATGATTCAGATGAAACCGCAACTCGACGTGCAGACACAATGACTGGAATTAATCCGAACCCAGACAAAAACTATTCGCATCATGTGAAATATTCCGAACCAGAACCTAAAATTCGGTTTGTTAAAAAAGATGATTAAAAGTAGAATATTTTAGAATATTTATTCTAGTCTAATCTCATCAAGGTATTGAATAAATCCACGAATAATTAAATGGGTTAATTGAGGATCATACAATTGTATTTCATTAACAACTTCACGTGATGATATCATATTAAATGAATGAATGCAAAACATTACTAACAAAACCCAAATGCCACATGTTCCATTGTTATAAGTTCCTTTGTTCACAATTTCTTCTTTCAGCTGAAGTCCTTGTTCAATTCTACTGGCAAACGAATATAAGATTCTTTGTTTGTCGAATATTTTGCATACTAATTGATATATATGATATGAGACTTGGTTACAAGAATCGAACAATTCGATCTGCTCTAGTTGATAATTATATATAATTAAATATGAATGAGTTGTCAAATAAGTTGTCTGTGATGTTGTGCCTGGAGGCGATATCATAACCATTGTTGCTATATTGTTCGTATTTAACATTGCCACTCTACGCGCTTCCTTTCGTACATTTGAATAATATTCGGGTGTTTGAATATTCAAATCAATACAATAACATGTATGACGAATTATTTTAGTTTCGGTTTCATATTCTTCTTCAATAATATCGACCTCTTCCTGTTCACATTGTTGGACTATACGACGATAGCACTTGTGCAAATAAAAGAACTCTCCAATATTCTTTTCGTATATACTATTTGTAATGATAGCAGTTTGCGCATTGGATATCAATCGATTCAAAAACTGTTTCATATATTTTGGGTATGCACGCGATACGATTAAAATAAAAATAATCATTTTTATTTTTAACCATATGTGAGAATGATGTTAATAAATTATAATGTATATTAAATACAATTTGTATAATATATGGACTGCTTTATTTGAATCTTGCAACTAAGAAAGTTTCATACATTCTGAAATGAGAGTTTTCGTTCCCAGTTTAATAGAACAACCCTCAGTCCATAATGCTCTAATTACATATTCCAGACAACCTGATGCATAACTTATGAGCGAAACAAGACTTTTATTAAAAATACATTTAAATTTCTATTCTTTCATTCTTTCTGTTTGGGGTCCGTTCGTTCTTGTGCTATCTTATTTGCCCTGCGTAATAATTGCCTTATATCATACTCATATACAATTAACTAATTATTATTATTATTATTATTATATAAAATGACCGACGTATTCCTATGTAAGTTAGAAACGTGTAATAATTAATAGTCATAAATAATATAAAGGGAAAACTGCTTATAAATACAATGAGATATCCTACAGCAATATTAAACATTATAAGTGATGCGAGTCAGAATGATTTGATATTATCAGATGAAAGTATATCTTTTTATTCAAATATGCTTAAATCAATTGGTATAAGTAGCGATGAACAACATCATGTACTTCAAATGTGTCAAAAACAGTTCGACGCTGTTATTAAACCACTCATAAAAATGACGGATAATAAGGGAGAAATTAAAGTTGAATTTAATGAATGCTTTAGTACAACACAGAGAAAATACGAATTTTTGTATAGGTACTACTCAAATTGTACTTGATAGTTCAGGTTATTTTTAATACATGAACAGTTACATCAAACAAACCAGGGACTTGAAGTTTTGCTGTCAACATGCCTATAGAATATCGATCAGTTGAAATCTCATATGCAAGCAATTTTGCTTGTTTTTCAACAAGTCGCAACACAATTTCTTTGTTAATACCAGGAAAAATAAGAATATCTTCGTATTCATTCTTACTTTTTGTCAATTGCTCGTCCAAATTGTCGTTCACATTGATTCTAAAGACGGCCGCAGGCAATTCCATTTCGATGGAAATATTCGTGGTTGAAATAATAAAATTTGCGTTGACAATGCGGATGAAGAGTATAAAGCGAATTCAAAAATACCCACCAGAGAGAAAACTTATTGCTGGTGAGAAACAAAATAATGTGGGTCTGTTTCAAATTATAGTTTTTACCGTTCGTGTCAAATTTACCGCCAGGGTCGGTTTCACTTTTGGACGGAAACTTGTAACAGAAATATAAAGATTGTGACATTCAACAAATATTGCTGTTGTTGTGGTCTGATTGTTGTTTTCTGCTTGCTGTAAATAATTACCTTCTTATCACTTTCTGAACCTTTTACAATAGAAAGTGAGTCTTTATGCTTCAATAATTCAATTACTTGCAAAATGAGTGAACATTTTGTTATATTTGGACCACTTGATAAAATAGAAGGTTTTTCAGTCAGTTATCCAGAACATACTGTTAAACTGTACAATCACATTATTGAATTGACTTCATCAAGGTTGTCGAAAGAGAGTGTATTTTATGGTGGAACTCGTGAAGAATTAGAAGAAAGGTTGGCTGCTGTTTCATCGCCTACACAAGTGTCAATTATTGGTCATACCTTAAACAAGAAGGGTGTTTATGCTGGACAAGGAATTTGGTTGCAACTTTGTGACGACCCTTTACTTGATAAAATAATGGATGAGAAACAAGGACAAGTTTTCTTTTACACTTGTTTCGATGTGTGCTCTGGTCCTGGCGTCGAAATGAAACATAATTTTCAAATAATGAATCATTTAACTGATTTTTGTCGGCATTTGGAACTCAATCTTCACGAAAGTGATAAAGAACTTGATGAAAAATTTAAGTTAGGTGTATGTCTGGACACTCTTACTTCTGAGTATGTCGAAAAATATGCAGGCATACGATGCATACCTATTTTTATGGAAAAAGGTAAAGTGATTATAATTATATTTAATTTTATTATATTAAATACAACTCATACAATATTATAATATAAATGACAGCAGATATCGAGAAGGAAACCGCAGTTAAAGAAGAATATATGAAACCAACAGATGTTGATTGTTTTGGATATAAAATGTGGTCAAAACTAGGAGATAACAATAATGTTGCCGAGTTGTCACAGTTTGTTAATGAACAAAACGGTCAATTTGAGTGCTTTGCAATGCGAGAAGTTCAGACAAATAAAATTGGAGTCGCTTTGATTGTTCCTGATGGAGTTTTTTATTATGATGAGAATATTTATGCCTTTATTGAAAGTGCCAATTATTTGAGATTAACTTTGTGGATTCGCGAACAAAGTTTTTACAAGGAAGATTACCGTTTTAATGATGAAATTCCACAAGAAGCATTAAATTCTCCTTTTAATGAAGATAACAAGGTTGCAAATAAATCAATTTACATAGCCGCAAAAGGATTAGAATACGAATTTACCAAGGGATGTGTTGGAGTTTGTTGTGGGCCATATTATAAAAGTGAAACATGGACAAATGATATTGCGGTTTGGGTATTTTCGTTGTTTGAAGGACTTATTCCTTTATCACTTATGGAAAAGTTTTGTGTTTCAAATGTTGTCTCTATACGGGCATCAAGTTGTAACTATCAAAATGAACACTTGTTTAGCATTGCAAAGTCTAGACAACCTATTCAATCTGGATTAAAACTGATTTTTGAAAATAGAGAACAGGTGCAAGTTGGCTATCAATCTCTTTGCTCATTCATTTCAATATATGATCCACTTTCTAAGGTTGTCCAGAAAGGGTATTTAACCACAATGCATTCTGAAGTTTCCCCCGTTTCTGAATGTGATACTTTCATATATTCCGAAGGATCTATTAGAAATGAAATTAAATTGTCTTTTAAGCCACGATGTCATTTTGCTTATGATGCACGAATCAAAGTGGAAAAAGATGATTATGCATATACAATTGGTGCTGATTTTTGTATTGCTCTTTGTGATAATGCTCGAAAGACAGAAGTATACCATAAAGAGGAAATATTGCCCTTGGTTGACATTGTTAGTACTACTGAGTTTGAAAGTTGCAGTCTTGGGAAAGTGTTTAAGTCTGGACAAGCAACTGGAACACAAGAAGCCGTATATGTTAATTCAATGATATCTTTCGATAGTTTATGTGGAAAAAAAGAATGTGGTGAAAGAACAATGCTTGACAAACCAAGAGAATTTATTCAAGGTTATGCCGAAGTTTTTAACAAACATTTCATCATTGTTTACTCGCCCACAATTAAACCTGCGTTTATGACACATGGTGATAGTGGTGGATTATGTTACTTATTTAAGAATGATTCCATTTATGCTATTGGTATCTGTATTGGAAAACTTAGTGGAAATTTCTATAAAATAATTCCTTTGTCGCTCATTGAATTATGCTATGAAAGTCAAGGATATAATGTAAACTGGTTTGTATAAATTAAAGAATTGGAAAGGAGTATTGTGCAGGCAAAATATTTTAGTTTTTATTTTTTCTGGAAGTTTTCAAATTTGAGCATAGATGGAACCTCGTGTACCGAGCATAGATGGAACCTCGTGTACCATATTGTTCGCAATTGTTTCCTTGGTCGTTTCTCCCAAAACAACCTTAATATTGGCAATAGTTGTATCCTGTTGAATCATATTCATAATATTTTTATTATTTGTGAATGTGAAAATGATGTAAAATGATTTCATTTTTTTACCATTTGATTTGTAATATTGTACCGTATCCTTTGTTTGTGATCAATGATTGATGAATCAATATATTATTTCTTATCACCACCTACAGAGCAAACAAAGGATAAAGAGAAAAATAACAATAATTATATGCAAATAAATAATAAACACCATCATAAACAAAACAAAAAGAAAATGAAAAAGAAGAGAATGATTTCGGTATTCGGGTTTTCTTTGTAAATATGTATATTTTATTTTACCGTTCGTGTCAGATTTACCGCTAGGTCGGTTTCTTATTTGGACGGAACAACAATGGATACAATTTTGGAGTCTCTTTTCAACAACTCATCAACATCTCATTTCTTCAATTATATTTTATTTATTGTTTTGATTTAAACATTTTTCCACATTAATTTAATATGGAGGATAAAAAAGACCACACAGAAAACAACAAATATGAGGAGTATGATGAATACACGGTTGCACTGGTTGACTTGACACCAACAAGAGGACATAAGTTAAGTCTTGCGAATCCGTCATTTTGGACTACATTGTATCCTGGATCACAGATTGCCGTTGCATTTCGTAAATACGGATTAATTGCTTGGCATCATGGTATTTATATTGGAGATGGCAATGTAATTGATAACAATCAACATAAAGATCAGCCTTCCATTCAACAACGAACAATGCGGAGTTTTATTGATGTTGGAAACATTGACCAGTCCGTTGTAATGTTGATTGAATACGAAAATGATAATGAAGAAGTCCAAAATTTGACTGTTAAACTTGCACACGTGTTAATGAATTCGTCTGATAACATTCAGACTGAATTGTACAATGTGTTTGCAATGAATTGTGAGACATTTGCGACTTTCTGTAGAACTGGAAAGTTCAGGTATGAGTTGTTACATTTAATAAATTCATTGCTTAATGTATATATTGATGAGATTTTGATTAATAGTATTTCATCATCTAAAACGTGTAATAAAGGTCAGAACAAGTTAAGAAGGCAATTCAAGACATTGGACAGTTGATGTTGCAAACATTTTGTGTTGGTGCAAAGTCGGGATCTTTGATTGTGTTTGAGATAAATGAATTAAATTCTTAGTTTGTTTACTTTTGATATTGAATGGAAGTAATGAACTTTATTCTATCGTGTGTTGTATGATAAAAATGGATGATACAGATATGGGCATCGACTGTATTCACGAAATAACACAAATTGAAAAGCATTTACGCATTACTACTCCACCAATCACATTTTGTTGGGTTTTCCAATAACTCAACCTCTTGGAATTCATGATGATGGCACCATGCATATTTAAAAGACGTATGTCTCTTATTTAGACATCTCTCCATATTGCGTTTGTAACCCATACACTGAATTGTATCTTTCAGTATTTGTTGTTTTACTTCACGAGAAAATTCAGCAACAAGAGTACATTCACTTGATACTTCCAACTTCATTTCATCAAGATTGTTGCTAGAACTATAATTCAATCTATGACAAATATTGGTTTTTTCTCCGTGAACGCCTTCATCTAATTCAATAGTAGGATTAAATGAAGAAGTGAATTGCAACGTCTTTCCCGCACAATCAACTTCAAATGGAAAAATAATCTTTTCATTGTTCTCAAAAGTCCCAACGGCAAAAACATCAATTGATGCAAACACACTCTTGTTCAGAAAGTTTTCTACAATCTTCATAATATTCTTTACGCAAACGTCGAATCTCATTTTCATATTCAATCTCGTAATTTCTTGCTTTTCTGTCTCTATTCCAATCATCCTCATCAAAATTCGCACGAGCTTTCAACCATTTATTTGGATAATATTCACATCGAAAAAAATGCAAGGAATTACGACAATCGTCACGAAAAAAGTCTTTAAGGTCATCATGACAAAACCTTTGTCCATTCTCTTGATATGAAACACATAAAATCGTATCCTTGTCAGTTAGTGCTTGCTCAAAAACATTCCAAGCATCTTCATTTGATACACTCTGAAATTCTCTATTTCCTTTTAATGAATAGTCACTATCTCTATCAAAAGACTTGACACAAGGCTCGTGATGTTGCCCAGTAAGAGAAAAATCATGACCTTGTCTTGCACAACGAAGGGCAACGAGTGTTCCAAATGTACGTGGCGTACACCCAATTACGTACACACCTTTGGTAGCATCTCCAGCATTGTTTACACTAATTGTAAAGTAATAGTCAAACCAACCAGCACTAACTTCGTCTCTATCCATTGACATAGGCGTGGACCACCATTGTACTTCACACCTTATCCTGAAATCTTCATTGCTTTTCAACACATTACGAGCAGACAACAACCGTCGATTATCGTAAGAAGTATAGTGATCGTGATACTTGGCGACAATTATTGGTACATACAGTGATTGGTCGAACACTTTCATTTCGCTAACACAACATTGAGAAAAATATACTTCGCTCGGATTCAATTCTTCATATAGTGATGTAGTTGCCTCACTCTGATTCAATTTTTCGTCGTCAATGTCAATGTCTTTGATATCGTCCATATCTTAGAATAATATAAATACAGATTAATCTTTATATTGTTTATTACAATTCATTCAACTAACCTCATAAAAGTAATGCAATGCAGAAGAATCCTTTCAGAAGAGCAAACTTATTTTCTGAAAATAAAGTACGCCGCGATGTAAGGAAAATATTTTAAGAAATTCCACATCCACAAAAATTTCAAATTGGTTACTACTTCCGTTACAAACTTTCCGCCCAAATATGAAACCGACCTAGCGGTAAATTTTGACACGAACGGTAAAAAAGTCTTGATCTCTTCTTTTCTTCTTTTCTTTTCTTCTCCGAATAAATACCACGTTGCAATAATTCATCTCTGAACAGTTCTTTGTTTGATGTTTGAAAGAAGAGAAAGGAATGATTACTCCATAAAGTTAAACAATATAAAGTTATCTTTACATAACATATAAAAAATGATATATGTAATGCGTGTTCTGCGACTTGCAGATCGATCAAAAGTCCTCATCATTAAGAAGATGTCCCAGACATCCAATTCATTTTGCACCCAACCTTTGAAAAATGCTCCTAACAAAGAAAAAGCAAATAAGACAAATTTTAGTGGTGTTATATTGGGGTCTGTTTTAGGGTTTATTGGTTCGGTTGTTGGTTCATTTATTCAATTGCGATGGCAACAACGCCAACAAACAATGGTGGAGGACGATGTGTACGCGTCAAAGGAAAAAGAGATGAAGAATTACATCAAGCAATCTGAGAGGAATATTATTCACGCAAGAGAATCATTTATTAGTCTCCAAGGAAAGCACGTTATTGATCAAGCACTTATTTTAGCAAGAAGAGATGCCGAGAAAGCTTTAAAAATTATGGATGAAATGAGAAGCAAAGATATTCTGCTTATTGAAAAGAATGATGGATACACTAAAGATTCAATTTTGCATTTAATCGCCTACATTGATTATCATAGAGGTACACTTTTATTGCGAAGTTTTGACTGCGATAATGCGAAATCTATGTTGTCCCAATCGTTAGCAAGGCGACTTTCTCTTCCCCCAATTGGTCCTTATACTGAAAATGAAGTGAACAGAACAAAAATTAAGATTGCTGATGTCTCAAGTCAAACTCGTGATATTGATCAGGCAATCAGAATATATGAAAAAATAGCAGAACCTTTTCAAGCGGACACATTAATTGGTTCTTTTTGGAAAGTTAGAGCCATGAATAATCATGGTATTGTGCTTTTTTCGATTGGTGTTGATTCCGAAGCTCTATCATTAATGACGAATTCCGCTACCAGTGCGGATGTTTGGTTTATGAAAAATATTGTTCATAACAATTTGTCTGAAGAAGATATTGGTTGTCTTGAAACAGATATGAACTTATTGAGAAATGCAGCTTTTCATAATCAATGTTGCAGTGATAGAAAACCTAGTGAATTCCTATTAACTTTGATCCAGTTGGGGACAGTAGACACGGTTGATATTTTGCAATTGTCAAAATCGTCTGACTTTTATCCTTTCTCATCCGAAATCGTTAAAGATGTGTTCTTAAATCGGAAATCAGCATTATTTGCGATTGAATGTATTGAACGTGTTCGCTTAATGATGCGCAAACGCATAACTGCCAAAGCAAACTGTGTTTTATTTCGTTCCCATCCATTCTCAGATTATGACGAAGAAGACCTAGATTTGGTAGGTTTGATGGAGAAATTAATGAGCGACGACAATTATACTGTTCTTTTCAAAGTTATTGATAAGAATTGGATGCAGCAGGAAGGTCGTTTGCGTATACTAACTGCAGTTGTGACGGGTATGTTATGTTTGTACGAAGATGGAATCAAGACACACGACACACATGACTGGTCAAATTGGAAATCATTGTTGGATAATTTTACGTCCGAACTCTTAACTGTTTCAAAATCTTATACATATCCTGTGTCAAATGTTCACAAGGCATATGCACATTTTGTTCGTGGTCGTTTTTTACTGTTAAGTGGAGATAAAGCAAATGCTCTCAAAGAGTTTGAAACCATTTACGAATGGACATACATTGAGCAGAAAAGGGCTAGGAAGAAAATGAAAGAATTGAAGGCAAATGGTATAACATGGTCTCGTAACGGTGTTCCTCCACGACACGCACGATTACAGATTTCAAATATGATTTTAATGAGCGAATTAGTGTCCGACGACATGGCCAAAGAGAAATTGTTGAATTCCTTAAAATTCGCTCTAGAGACGTTTCATTTGGATCAAAGTCATACATTGCAAGTAGCAGCAAACCGTGCTCTCAATTTGAAGAAGCAAAATGTGTTTTCTTGGTCCTTATTAAATGATAGTGAAAAACATCCACAAATAAATATTAGCAAATATGATGCAATTTTGGCTAAAGCAGAAGCAACCAAGAAAATATTAGATGAACTATCAAATGTATAAGCAAAATAGTATCAGTGTGTGTTTATTGTTTATTGTTATTACACGCATTTACAATTTCTTCTTACTTACTTACTTTAGTTGCTGTATGCCAATCCAGGAAAGTTGTGTTGAGGATACTTTTCAACAAATTTTTGCAACTTTTCTTGTTCTTCAATATTATTCATTTTATCCATAATAACCTCATTGCCAACACCAGCATGGTGGGTTTCTAAAGAAGTTTCAGTCATCTGCATAGATAAAATATATATTAGTATATTATAATTATGTGTTTACATTATTTTCTTACTTTTTCATTTTGCATCTCATGCAAAATGAAAAAGTTAACTCCAGAAGTGAACTAATTATGGAACGTTCTGTATTGGTTAATAATAATAATAATAATAATAATTAGTTATGTGGATATATATATAGATATAAATAAGCATAGTTAATAGTACTCGTCCAAAGGCAATTATAGACCAAAAAGTTTGAAACAAATTCGCTTACAACATAATTTTTAAATCAATATAAAGATATTACAATATTTATCATAAATGTCAAATTGTTGCACAAAAACAAAATAACTCAGGTTATTTTTCATACTCTTTAAGTTATAATTTAAAACCTATATAAAAAGAAACCACTCATTAGTAATTATAGCATGGAGTATATAAAAATGTTTAATTCAAAAATATATACCGATATTATTTCATTTAACGACAATAAACAACATAACCATATTTTTTCACACATACATAATGGAAAATGTTTGTATCCTTGTGCCACATATCGCAACATATACAACGAAGATAAATCTATATGTTACCTCTATGATGGAGGTCTTGGGATGGGAAATTATATAAAAATAATATTTAACAAAACCACCCAACAATACTATTTTGAAGGATACAATTCTTTTAACAATTTAACTACATTACTTTATAAAACAAAACAATGGGATGAAATGTATAATTATGTATGCAATTATTTAACTAATTTCTAATATGTAGAACTATATCACTTTTTACAATTGGAGGAGAGTCTACAGTATTCCATACACAAAACTCTTCAACTATTCTACCAATTGTTGAAGAAAATGAGTTTCGTTTATATCCATTAATCAAAGGATATTTTAAGTTATTTTATAGACACAACCACGTGGAGGATTATAGCAATAATCATGATACCATTTGTATTCAGTATTTGTTATTTTATGTAAGATAATTGTTTCATAACATTCAGCATAATTTCCACATAATTCACAAGAACTAAATTCTTTTGTATACTTAACAGCTTCATTAAAACATTTAGAACACAACGAACATCCATTGACATTTCCTTTAAAATAAATGTCGAATATGTTGTCTGAGATATCTTCTTCTTTCACATCCTTGCAACACACGAGACATGAAAATAACTTACACATTATATAATATGTTATTACAGTCTTTACCTTTAAGTAATTTACGTAATAAATAAAATGTACATTTGATGGTAATTGTGAGACACTAAAATGCGTTGTTTTCATGCGCTTCAACCACCACAAATTTGTTATAATTTCCATTACACATATTCCGTCCAAATATGAAACCGACCTAGCGGTAAATTTTATAAAAAATAATAGTCCTATAATTTGAAACAGATGTCCCATCTATGCTCCGTAGGAGCGTTTCAAATTATATAAAAAATAGAAGACAAAAAAGATTTCAAATAAACTTATTTTTTTGCGAGATTTTGAGTTACGATTTCCATTTTGTTTTCTATCCAGTTTTCTTATAACGCGCTCAATTTTGTTGTCTTATTTAGACAATCCAAAACCCCCAACAGGAGGCAAAAGACGCACCAAAAGAAGAAGAACCAAAAGAAGACAAAGACCAGAATGAAGAAAAGAAAGACGTCCAAGAGGAAGACCAATAAGAGGCGAAGAAAGCGATAAATTAGTTTCATAATTAGCACTATAATGAGGTCAATTATGAAGTATTATTAAATTATACCATTGTATAACGTTGAATTATTTGTATGTCAAATTTAGATCCAAATATTAAAAATAAAAATAAAAAATAAAAAATAAAAAATATATAATATTTTAATATTTACAGTAAGAACCCAAAATATTAAAAACTAAAGATTATACATAGGTAATAAAGAATGATTTAATTTACAGAAAACTAATTTGCTACTACTAATAACCTTATTCTTACATTACATCATCCAATTCATCTGGTTCATATCCTATTTCCAAATATTTCATAATTCGTTTAGGATGATAGGCATATTTTACTACTTCTTCAAACACATTTTCTTGGATAAACTTTTGGTGTCTAACTCTTAACTCAAATTGTTCTTTTTCAAACTTAAATGGATTTCTACAAATAGCATTCGGATTCCAAGGAATATGAAGATTATTACAAATAATTTCCATAGTGATATTTGGGTTCTCACTTATAGATCTCCAGTCCCAAGGAATATCAGGATTATTACAAACAATTTCCATAGTGATATTTGGGTTCATACTAATGGCATACCAATTCCAAGATTTATCAGGATTATTTTGAATGTTTTCCCAAGTAATATGAGGACTATAACTTAAACCAGACCAATCCCAAGGTTTATGAGGATTACTTTGAATTATCTTCCAAGTGATATTTGGATTGCGACTTATATGATACCAAGACCAAGGTTTATGAGGATTATTTTGAATTATCTCCCAGGTGATATTTGGATGTTCACTTATAATACCCCAACATAACCAAAGTTTATTTGAATTATTTTGAATGTTCTCCCATGTTAGATTTGGATTACGACTAATTCCCTCCGAATTCCAAGATTTATTAGGATTTGCCTGAATAATCTCCCAAGTGATATTTGGATTACGACTAATTCCCTCCGAATTCCAAGGTTTATTAAGATTATTTTGAATGTTCTCCCAAGTGATGTTTGGATTTAAACTTAAACCAAGCCAATCCCAAGGTTTATCAGGATTATTTTGAATGATCTCCCAAGTGATATTTGGATTTTGACTTATATAATACCACTGCCAAGGTTTATCAGGGTTTGCTTCAATAATATCCCAAGTAATACAACAATTTTTGCTAATATAGCACCAATCCCAAGGTTTATCAGGATGTTCTCTAACTATATCCCATGTAAGATTATCATTTCTACTGATATTCATCCAATGATGGTCATCTTGTTCAATACTATTTAAATAATGCAAAATGTTGTTAAACCAATAATTATTCCAGTTAGTTTCCATTTAATGCTTTGCTTGATTAATGAATAATTTTATTGTAGAAAAAATATTATAAAAATAATTTCATTTTTTTATTAAACTGATTTTCAGGTCAAGGCGATAAATTAGTTTCATAATTAGCACTAAAATGAGGTCAATTATGAAGTAAAATGGGAATAAATAAGTAATATACAATTTTACATCATTTATTCAGGGGATTAAATAAACCACTTAATATTTTAGTATTTACAGTAAGGAACCTTAAAAAATTAAAAATAAACATACAAAAGTGTTTCGGAAATTGATTTTTGGACATTTTAAAAATGTCCATTTTTGGGATTTCTGTAAAAACATGCTGAAAAAAGAGTAAAAAAATAGCATCCTTACCATAACAGTCATAATTCCGAAAAATAGTTGAAAATTTTGACACTGTAAAATTTTTACTTTGGAACTACCAATTTTGCTAAAAAGGGGTGAAACACATTTTAAGTAAAATAATATTTATTATAAAATATATTTTTATTTTACATTATATAATGGATATAAAATAAAAATTGACGAAAAATAATCACCTATGATGCTTAAAATGTGTTAATTTGCTTAAAACGAGGACCAAATTTGCTTAAAATGTGTTTTATATTTAACAATATAGGTATAAATTATTGTATATTTATTATAATGAACAAAGACACAATAATGTATACTTGTGAAATATGCAAATACACGACGAAACGAAAAGGTAACATGATAACACACAAGTCAAGTAAAAAGCATAAACAAAGAGAAGAAAAATCAAATATTGAATTCAAACACTATTGTGAAACGTGTAATTACAAAACAGACAGTTTATATCAATATAAACGGCATATAGAAGGTAAAAAACATAAACAAAATTTAGAAAAAGACAACAACATTGATATAATAATAAATGACAACAGTGACTCTGAAGAAGATAAAAGTAAAGAAAATACATCGGTAAATGAAACACAAGGACTAAAGATAACAGAAGAAATGTTTTATGAATTAATGAACTGCAACAAACAGTTGATGGAGGTTATTCAAAATGGGACCAATCATATAACCAATATCAATAATAATACAAACAATTTCAATCTTAACCTATTTCTAAATGAGACGTGTAAAGATGCGATAAATTTGAAGGATTTTATAGAATCAATAGAGGTTTCCATAGTGGATCTAAAGAAGTTGGGAAATAAAGGATATGTGGAAGGGATATCAAGCTTAATGATAGACAAATTGAATGAACTAGATATAACCAAAAGGCCGATTCATAGCACAGATGTGAAACGCAATTCCATTTATATTAAGGATGATGATGAATGGGAGAAGGATGAAAAAGAAAAACTAATGAGCACCTTATGGGATGTGGCAAGATTAGAGACGCGGGCATTAGAGAGTAAATATAAAAAAGAGTATCCGAAATGTGAGACGGATAGAGATTCAAGGGAGCATGAGGAGTATTGGCGGATATTTTACAATGCGATGGGAGGCAAAGGGGGAGACATAGAAGATTTGCAAAGGAAGGTAGTAAAGAAGATAGTTCAGAATGTTGCGATAGATAAGACGAAGGTTTATTAAATCAAATAGAGTTTCCACTTTTGTTGTCAAATTGTTTACTACATTTTAAAAGTTGTTTCATAACACAAAGTTATTTTTATTTTTGTATTTCTGTTATCATTAGGTTTGCTAAATAACTTCTAACACCATATGTAGTTATCATTGTTTTATTATTTCTTGTAATTACACCCTTTGATGGTAATATTTCTAATAATTGGGAAATTTTATCTAAATCTTTTTGAAATAGACCTTCTGTATATGCTATTCTAATTAAACTCAATATTTCACTATTTGTCTCTAAAAACTCTATCAATTTAAACGGGACATCTTTCATTAAATTCGCTCCTTTATCAAATAATTCATCTAAAGTGCCTGCACCAACTTGTTTTATTTTTGATACTTTTTGTTTAATAATTTTGGGTGTGTCTTCTATGAAAATAGGAATCGTTTCTGGAACTGAAGTTGACATTTTATTGGAACCATCTAAACCTGGAAAATTTATTGTATATAATACAATAGGAGGTTTACATTTTAATTTATGTGCAATGTCTCTTGCTAATCTAAAGAATGGATCTTGATCCTCACCAGCAACAACAATACATTGTTTATTTTTGTCTATAAAACATGGCATAATCTGATAAGCAACGTAAAATAATTCTCCTATATTAGATTTAACTCCAAATATATTGTTTAATAAATCAACATTTAATATTCTCATTATTTTTATAATTATCGAATAAGAATGTTTATCAATTCCATTTGAATTAATATGAATATTAGTATTTAAATTATTAAAACCTAGTTTGTTTAATTGTTTAATTGTATTTGCAACATTGTTTTGCATAGTTAATTCATCAATATTGTCTCTAAATATTTTTTCATCATCAGAAATCATAAAATATATTTTATCAGTGAACACTTTTTGTAATCCTAGTATTAGTTTAAGTCCTAATAAATGTCCTATATGAAAAGAATTGTTTGATGTTCCTCTACCTGTGTATAAATAGTATTTATTCGGGTCTATTAAATTATCTATATCATCATATCCTCTATATGATTTTAATAGCTTCAGCAAATTTGATGGTATTTTTTCTAATTTTTTTAATTTTTCTTTTGTAAATTGTTTTAGTCCAAATTTGTTTTCTTCAATGTTCATTTTATTTTCTTCAATGTTCATTTTATATTTTTTATTATATTATTTATTCAAATAATATTTCAATTTTTTATTATATTCGTAAAAATATATATTTTTATGAATATAATAAATAGAAAGAGAAATCTATATAAATTTAGAAGAATTACAAAGAAAAACGATTTGACAGCAAATATGGAGACAAAATAGAAAACAAATTTGAAACCAAAAAATATTTATAAAAAGAGAACAAAAATATTTTTTATGAATATAATATATAATGAAGATAACAAAAAGACGGGTAAAAAAAAGAAATAGAATAAAGCGCAAATATTCTAAAAAAAGAACCAAAACTAGACAGAGAAGAAAGAGAGTGTTTAGTAAGAAAAGAAGAAAGACAATTAAGAAGAAAAAAAGGGGTGGGGGGGAAAAACGAACCGCAGATGGAAAACCAAAAAAAGACTCTGATACATCTGACACAGTCTTTAATTTTGTCCATCGTAAATCTTCCTCGGATGATGGATCTTCCTCGGATGTTTCGCAAGAACTTGGTGAGGGCTGGATGCACAATAGTATAGCCGAAATCGCAGCCGAAATCGCAGCCGAAAAAGAAAACAGCAGAAAAAAATTAAAAAATGAAAAAAGTCCAGTATTATTAATTACCACACATGGAGCGGTTACTTTTGAAAAATTTGAAGTCCCATTTAATATAAAAAAATTAAACGCTACACCGTTTGGTTGTGTTAATTATTTATCATCAGCAAAAGCAAACAAATTGGGAAAAGAAATATTGAAGTCAATTAATAATACTAGCAATGATTCTGATCTAGCAACAGAAATTAAAAAACATATGGACACTATTACTAGGAGCACTAAAGAAAATATAAGTAAACTTCCTGAAAAAGATTTAGACACACATTTATATTTAAATTTGCCCGCAGAGGGACATAATAAGATACATCCATTCAAAGAATCTAGAGAAATTTTCAATACAGAATTTATAACATATAATAATGAATCAGTAGATGAAAACCCGACACCCTATAATAATTCTATAATGTTACTTCAAGAAAATCATACACCAATAGATTTGATCCGGGAAATACTACCTAGAAGAGCTCCACGATTAGAGGAGAATGGAGAAAATGTTTTAATGTTATCCAAAGTATTGAATCATTTGAATTCGGATAAATTCAAAGACAAATACAAATTCGAAATAAGTTCTTTAATAATAGTAGATTTAGCATGCTCTTCTATTCTAAGTGATGATCGTAGTAAAAGGAAATATAATAAAATAAACCTTAAACACAACTTAAGAAAATATCTGCATGGTGGAAATTATAACTACAAAAAAACAAAGACAATAAAAAGAAGAAAAAATAATTAATAAAAAAAAGACAAAAAAGAAACAAATTTGAAACCAAAAAATATTTATAAAAAGAGAACAAAAATATTTTTTTATGAATATAATAAATAGAAAGAGAAATCTATATAAAATTTAGAAGAATTACAAAGAAAAAACGAAAACACAAATAGAAAACAATAGAAAGCAAAGAAGGTTTCAAAAAGGAAACAAAAAACGAAAATATTTTATGAAAGTGTAAGAAAAAATAGAAAAATATAAAATTACAAAGAAAAAAACGAAAACACAGCAAAAATGGAGACAAAATAGAAAACAAATTTGAAACAAATAGAAAATAATATAAGTAATAAATAAATTACAAAAATAAATCAAATTAAGAGCAAATATGGAAACAAAATTGGAAGCGAATATATTATTATTTATCGTCTCAACACATTTACAGGGTGAAATATAATGAGAGCAAATATGGTCTCAAAATGGAAAAAAGATACAGTCATAAAATATTTACAATAATAAATCAAATTGAGAGCAAATATGATAACAAAATTGGAAGCGAATTGGAATCAAATTTGAGTGCCGACCAGTGTCAGATTTTTTATAAATTAGAAACGAATTAAGAGCAAATATGGAGCGAAATTGGAAGCGAATTTGTTGCCGATTGAGACGCAAAAAAGTAAAAAAGTTAAAAAAAAGTTAAAATTAGAATTTTTTACCCCCTAAAAAAATCAAAAGTAGTAAA
>Ga0257106_1000683_pt1 | contig 18875 bp, 14 predicted proteins | sample LP_taG_3_FD_190177 | JGI IMG/M metagenome (GOLD analysis project Ga0257106, IMG submission 190177) | Marine microbial communities from Northeast Subartic Pacific Ocean, Canada - LP_J_2011_P26_10m | ecosystem: Environmental > Aquatic > Marine > Oceanic | place: Canada: Northeast Subartic Pacific...
AGAGCCAGAACCGGAACCAGAGCCAGAACCGGAACCAGAGCCACCTGAGCCCGAACCTGAACCAGAACCGGAGCCAGAACCTGAACCCGAACCGCAGCCAGAGCCAGAGCCAGAACCAGAGCCAGAGCCAGAGCCAGAACCAGAACCGGAGCCAGAGCCAGAACCGGAACCAGAACCAGAACCAGAACCAGAGCCACTAATGGTCAAATTTAGACAGAAACCGGGTGAAGAACATATAACGCAATATAAAACACGAGATGGAGTTTATATAACATCTGTAAAAATGTGGTATGACAGTGTATTCTCACATGATTTGACTTTGAATATGGTATTACTTCTGGCTGGATGGACATTTACATTTAATACAGAAACAGAAACAGAAATATTTGTTTATGCGGGATCAACTGAATATGCGATTACATCAACAGAATGGACTGATTTCTATTTTCAAGAATATTCAAATGTATTAAATAAAATATCAGATGTGTCAGATCAATTTTCAGGGGCTATAAATACTTCATCCATTGGTGTAAATTTATTTCTCAAAAATAATTGGCGCGTCTACATATTACCTCATATTAATCCAGCTTATGCGAATGATCCGGGTGATATTAATAAAGATGGAAATCCGGGAGAAGGTGCCGATGTAGTTTATTTAGCATCTGCAATTGCAGGTCTAAGTTTATATCAAGATGCTCGCGATAGTCTATATATATCAGATGTAAATAGAGATGGAGAAATAAATGGAGCAGATGTAGTTTATTTGGCATCACATGTTGCAGGATTATCAGCATATCCATTGCCTTCTTCATTAGAACCAGAACCAGAGCCGGAACCAGAACCAGAACCAGAACCAGAACCAGAACCAGAACCAGAACCAGAACCAGAACCAGAACCAGAACCAGAACCAGAACCAGAACCAGAACCAGAACCAGAACCAGAACCAGAACAAATAATTATTGGTGAGCCAGAGTTACAGATATTAACAATAGATGAGGCATTTCCAGAAATAATAAATCCAAACGGTCCAGATGGAACGCCGGATACCTATATATTATACATAAGTCCAATATTCGGTGGTGTTAATGAAGGTGATGTAATAGCAATATTTGTAGGTAATGAAAATAGAGGGGAAGGTATAGTAGGAAGTTATAATGGAGATCTGTTTACATCAATAAATGTAAATACTCAGGGTACACAAGATACAATATCTACAATAAAGGTGTTTACATATATAAATAATACACAGGGTTATCGTTTTGAAGTTGATTATTCTTCAAATAATTTTATATTGTCCGTAAGTGGAAACAATGCATCAAGTCCAATTATATTAGATATGTCAGGAATAATTCCAGATATTGAGCCAGAACCAGAGTTGGAACTATTAACAATAGATGAAGCTATTCCAGATGTAATAAATCCCAATGGTCCGGATGGACCACCTGATACATACATATTATATATTAGTCCCATAATTGGTGGTCTTAATGAGAATGATGTGATTGCAATATTTGTTGGGAATGAAAATAGAGGAGAGGGTAAAGTAGGAATATACAATGGTACATTATATGTTACCATAAATGTGAATACTCAAGGTATTTCTGATGTAATATCCACAATAAGGATATTCAATTATGTAAATTTAACACAAGGTTATCTATTTGAAATAGGATATATATCAAATAATTTTAGTTTACCAATAAGTGGTAATAATGCTTCGAACCCAATAATCTTAGATTTGTCCGGAATAATTCCAGTATATGAACCAGAGCCTTTAAGATTATATACAATCGAAGAGGCACTCCCAGATATTGTGAATCCAAATTCACCTGATTCAGAACCAGATACATATATATTGTATATAAGTCCGATTATAGGTAATATCGGGGTAGGTGATGTAATTGCGATATTTGTTGGTAATGAGAATCGTGGTCAAAGTTCTATAGGAAGTTATAATAATGGATATTTTTCAACAATAAATGTAAATACCGAAGGTATAAGTGATATAATATCCAAAATAAAAGTATTTCATTATGTGAATAGAACAGACGGATATTTAATAGAAATTGATTATTCTTCAAATAATTTTTCTTTACCTATAAATGGAAGTAATGTAACAAATTTAGTAGAATTAGATTTATCTGGGAAGATTCCGGAATATGAACCGGAACCAGAACCAGAACCAGATTCGTTACAATTATACACATTAAATGAGGCACTTTCCGCAATAGTAAATCCGAATTATCCCATATCTGCTCCAGAAACTTGTGTAGTTTATATAAGTCCAATACTTGGAGGTATAAATGAAGATGATGTAGTCGCAATTTTCGTTGGAGATGATAATAGAGGACAAAGTCTAACAAGATTATATAATGGAGTTTTATTTGTTGCAATAAATGTGAATACATTGGGAGAATACGAGACAATATCCAAAATAAAGATATTTCATTATATAAATAATAGTCAGGGAAATCTATTTGTAATCGATTATTCTTCACAGAATTTTACATTAGCAATTAATTCGAGTAATGTATCGAATTTAATAGAATTAGATTTAAATGGATTAATATCAGAGCCAGAACCAGAATTGTATACTATAACTGAAGCCCTTGGAAATCCAATATTATATAGTTATACACCATTCACAATGTTTATTTATCCAATTGCAGGCAATGGAGTAAAAGAAGGTGATGTAATCGGTATTTTTGTAGGAGATGAAAATAGAGCAACATATTCTTCCGGACAAATACAGAATCATCCCACAATTACAAATACTTTATTCGCAACTATAAATGTTAGTACTTTTGGAATTGTTAATTATCCAGAAATTATATCAAAAATAAAGGTTTTTCACTATGTAACACATACACATGGTTATGTATCTAACATAGATATTTCCTCTAATAACTATGAAATAATCCAAGAAAGTAGTAATGTGTCACAACTATTTCAACTGGACCTCTAAAAAGACTATAATTTGGAATGAAATAATTCACCATTAATATTTTCTTCTTCTCCAGTAATACATACTGTTGTACCAGTATACGGGAATTGTCTATCATATATGGCATTCAATAAAAATTCGGCAACACTCATTCTGGGTATTGTTCCAGAACCTTTTTCAATAACAAAAACATTTTTGAGATTATCATCCGTTAGACCACTTGGACGTACAATCGTAAAATCAAGGTCTTTACCAATACCATCTTCGTTAAGAAATAAAGCTTCTTGGTTATTTTTATCTACAAACGCATCTTTTAAAACTGTATTCATGAGTATTTTAAAAAAAAGAGGTGGTTGATTAATAGTATCGCCGGCACCTATAGATGTAACGATCGCAATTTTTTTTGAAGCAAGTTTAGACTTTAAAACACACTCTATAATATTTTTCGTTCCATCAGTTAGCATTGTATTGCCTACTTCAGAAGTAGCTCCACCTAAACAAATGATAGTTCCCGTAATTACATTGCCATTATATACTTGATTTACATCGTCCAATATTGTAACATCTCCATAGTAAGGAGTGTGACAATTATCAGATTGAATATTATTTTTTCGACGAACAAGTGAGAATACTCCTTTGTTCATACTGGACGCTTGCTTAAGTACGCATTGTCCCGTTTTACCAGTAACTCCAAAAATAGCTAAATTAGCTTTAGGAATATATCTTTTATTTGAAAAACCAAGACAAGATACACAAAAAGTGGTAAAATAACTGAGAATGCGCATTATATACTATATAATTGATAAATCCTTATACCAAATCATATAATCAGAAGTGTTTTTACAATTGGCAAGAGTTTGAGTATTAATGTGCTAAAAGAGGAGGTATGTTTTGTATATACAGAAGGTCTATATTATCGCGAATTGTTATATATGATTCAATAAATAAACGATTTGTTTGGGATTTATAATCCCAACAAAGAACTTCATATACTTTAACGAATGAAATTCCATAATATTTCGGATTACGAATTAATACCAATCGGTTCCTCCCAAAAACGTTATCAATTTTAGGTAATTCTTTCATGGTTCTAAAAAAATTCTTATTTTCAGTAAGTGTCCACAAATGTTTTGGGAAACAATATAGTTTGATTATACCCCAAACATCGTCATTCAATCTCATACAGTTTAGAAATGAAATATTTTCTAAATAAAAAACACATTTTCTATATGGACAAAGGGATTACGGAAGCATATAAATATGTACCGTTATATACCATATCTTCACTCGATTTTTTGTGTTGTTTCAAAGTCCGAACTTGTATCCTGGACCATTTTTGATTTGAATGAAGTGCCAATATTCAGGTGTATGCGTGCTGTATCTATTTAGTTCAAAAAAAATTTACATTTGATTTTAAATTTTATATTTTTAATAGTTTTGTACAAGTAAATAATTCTATGGTTCTTGCTGGTGTAATTACAAATCCTTGTAATATTCCACCAGTCGCGTCCGCAGTTTACCTACCTTAGAAGTCAGACCCACACTATCTGCAAGTCCAATAGAACCCAAAAGATGAATGAGTTCAGACTTCTTGAACTTCTTGATATTGTTTTCTGGAGAATCAGGTCCGTATTCCTTGATCTTGGTAACAAAGTCATCCACAGATAGTGATAAATTATCTCCATCCGCGTATGCGTTGCGCCAATCTGCAAGGTTTTGAGAGTTAATCTCTTCCGCCCTAATATTCCATTCTTCCTTATCTTGATCCTTCCACAAACGACCAGCCTCAGTTCTAAGGATTTGACTTAAATGAAACTTCTTGTAGACTCTATCCGAGACAACTTCAGTGTTAAGTTCATTGTTAAGTTCAATCTTAAGCTTCTTGGCAATCTTCTTCAGATTCTTGGAATCAATAGTTTTATTATTTTCCGTATCCTTTCCAGCTTCTTGTTCTTCCTGAAGATACTGTTCGAATAGTTCGAATGCCGCCGGCTGCATCTGAGCAAGATAGTCTTGAGAATAAAGATTCCACCCAGTCTTAATAGAAAGCTTGGGTGGTTTATTATTCTTCTTAGTCTTCTTGTTCTTATGAGACATGGGCATATTTTCGTATTTCTCGCGAGTTTCCTTAAACATACCGATGAATTCTTCAGGGTCCATAGAATCCATATCGTTAAGAACTGCTGCCAAAATATGCTTTCGGTCAGTAATAATACGAGAAGGGATGGTTTTTTCCTTGATAGAAGTCATTATTCGTTATGTAATGTTGTTTGCTATATATCCTATTGTAAGATAATACTTTGTCTAAGATAAATATACAATCATTTTTTTTGTTTCGACTCTTATATAATGATTGGACAGAATGTATTGGAAAAAAAATGCGAATCGAATATATCTTCCAATGGTTCATATAATGAAATATTTGGAATATAAGTTCTAATATTTTAGGTGGTCCTTAGTTGTAGAGGGAGAGATATTGGTATTATTTGGCTCCTGTTTTGGTGGAAAAGGTTCTGCGTTAGTTAAACGAATAAGTTTTGGTCGTTCAAGTCTTTTGGGGGGAACTTTAGCATCATTATTATTTTCTGTAAACACATTTGTGGGACTGGTATTTGTAGCCATATTATCTAAGTGAATATACTATATATAGTAATATTTATATTTATGTAGAGAAATAAAATGGTCATTTTTATGAAAAACGATTAAATATAGTAAGTGAAATAGATATAGTGATGGAACTATCTGATGACCAGAAAGAAGTTTTGATACATTATTGTAGAGGAGAAAATGTATTCATTACGGGAGCAGGCGGGAGTGGTAAAACGGAATTAATAAGACACATTTATAAAATGTCTTTAAGAACCAGAAAGAACATTCAGGTTTGTGCATTAACTGGATGTGCAGCAATACTATTAAATTGTAATGGGACAACTATACATTCTTGGAGTGGTGTGGGTACAAATATGGAGGGAAGTATTAATGATATTGCACGCAAATGTCTTCAAAAGAAAATGAATAAAAAGAAATGGGTATCAACGGATGTTTTGATTATTGATGAAGTAAGTATGTTATCCAAGAAGCTATTTGAAATTTTAAATTTGATAGGCAAATTAGCAAGGGAAAATATAAAACCATTTGGAGGAATACAGTTAATATTTAGTGGCGATTTTTATCAATTACCTCCGATTGGTAATGATGAATACACTCGCGCATTTTGTTTTGAATCTGAATATTGGTCAAAAGTATTTATAAATCAGATTGAATTAAAGACAATATTTAGACAGAAAGATAGTAATTACGTGAAAATATTGAATCAAGTAAGAAGGGGAAGAATATCAAAGAATTCATTTAACATATTGATGTCTTGTGTGGAAAAGAAAGTGGATGATCTGGAAATAAAGCCAACAAAATTATATCCTTTGAAGAAGATAGTTGAAAGATTAAACAAATCCGAATTGAATGTATTGCCGGGAGAGCCTATAAATTTTAGTGTTACTATAAATGTTATTGGTGAGAGATCAAGAAAGTATAGTAGAAATGACCCTAAAGTGAAGAAGGAAGTAAATGTGTTCCTGAACCAAATACCTTGTGCGGAGAGTATAGAACTTAAAATTGGCGCACAAGTGATGAGTGTTGCAAATATAGATTTGGAATCATGTTTACCAATATGTAATGGGAGTTGTGGAATAATTACGGGATTCGAATATGGTGGAGATAGTTTACCTATAGTACGTTTTAAGAATGGATTGGAAACTGCGATGAAACCATTTACTTGGGAATCTTCGGGTGATAGTGATATATCTATATCCATAACTCAAATACCATTAATATTGGCATGGTCAATAACAATACATAAAAGTCAAGGTGCGACACTAGATATGGCAGAAATAGATATTGGTTCGGGTATATTTGAAGAAGGTCAGACATATGTAGCGTTAAGTAGAGTAAAAAGTCTGGATGGATTGTATATAAAGACAATGGATCCTTGGGGAATAAAAGCAAATAATAAAGTGAGGGAGTATTATTCGCGTTTTTGATTAATTGGAATAATTTGTAAGTGTTTTGTATTTGGAAGAATATTTGTAACAAGTGTATCTTCAAGAGATGAGTCTGAAAGAAGAATCGTTTCGGGTCTATTTCTGATACAACACCCCTTCATTCTAAAGCACTGAGTTTTATTATACACTCTGTAATCAACAAATGGTATTGAATATTCTAATATATAGTCCGAAAAATTTTTACGGTCTTCTCTAGTGATATAATATTCTGGAAATATTATATGCCAAGATAACTTATCACTTCTATGTGCTGTCAGTATATGTTTTTTTATAGGTATTATTCCAAATGCATTATTTAGGAATTTCATAATATTATTAAGAACCGTTTCCTTTGTAATTTGTACGGTTGGTGGAACGTCTACATCAAAATAAAGTTTGCTACGTTCTTCAATCAGTTCAAAAAAACACCTTTCTTCTGGTTGGAATGATAAGAGTAATTTTGTAATACCCGATAGGTCTTTAACAACTGTGCTCATTTGTGCATTTGATTTGAATTCACTCATAGATATAACAAACCCTCTATAAATACCATTATTTTTAATCCTTTCTTCAATAGCTCTTTGTCGTTGATTTTTACCACGATACCAAAACGATTCATGATAGTGAAAACAGTTTTTATCTTTATACGCTTCATCCAATAAAATAGAATATTGATACATATATATTCTAAAAAGTTTAGATTATATGATTATAACGTAGTATTTTTGGCTTTATTTTTTCTCCACCCTCCATATTATCAGAGTGTAAGTCGGATGGTTGCTGTATTTGTTCATTAGAATTCGCATCTATATCTGTGTTGTAACTATTTGGATTGTTTTGATTTGCATCAACGCTACGTATAATTTCAAGACTTTTTACGAATTGTTCTTTGAATTTATCATAAAAGTCATCCGGATAACGATATACTGGGATCCATGGAATATCAATTTGATTAAAACAAGTATGTGATGTAGGTAGACGAAGATTGTTATAATCATTCGATTCCATTTGTAATGTATACTTGAAATTATTTGGTAATGCAATCGTTCCAGTTGCAAATAGGACAAAGTCTTTAACATTAGGATGTACATCATCTTGAATTGATAATTCATCAAAAAATCGGTTCATATATTCTTTCATTCTATTTATAGTGTTGTTATCAGTATCTATATATTCCGGATTATTCATGTGCAATAATCTTCGAATATATTCTTTACCTTCTTCAGTGTTTAGTTCTATAATACTGAAACAAGGGCATAGTTTTAAAAATAAAAGCCAACTTTCTAACTGCTTTATAATATTTCCACCATTTGATGTAGTATTAATTAATAAAATGAAATGCTGTATTTTTTTTTCAAAATCTTCTACCGTGTATTTCTGATCAGGCGAATAGAAATGGTTCTTTAGAATAATGATCACATTTGATAGAGGATTATTTAATTTATACTCCGCGTCTGATAAAACTAATTCAGAAACAGCTACAGCAGAGCGGGATTCCTGTTCAGGCGTCGTTTTATTCTGGAACAATCCCAAGACTTGTATACTGTCGCGTGGTATTTCAAGCTGTATATTTGTGGCAGTAGTATAAATCGTTGGAATAGATTCCACGCTATCGGTTCCATCATCCCAAGTCACCTTAACTTTCGTATCGGGTCTATTTCCTGGAAAACTAAAGTTTAATTGATTATTTGGGAATAAGGAATCAAATGATTCCTTATCAAATTCTTCATATTCCTTACATCCCGTTTCTTGAATAAATCTACATAATAATTGAATGTTTATTTTAGAATTATATGAAGAATGTGGTGGCGTAATCATTCCGCAAGCACTTATGATTTCGACATATGGTATACCATTTGTGTTAAATATATTATTAAAAATGGTGTTATCTAATTTAAATGTTTGTTTGACCTGGTTTACCTCGGCAAGTCTTAGAATTACGCATAATTTCATGTAATTTGGGAGTAATTCGAACCTTCTATTTGTCCCTTTATCTTCCCTGAGAAGATCGGGAAGCTTTTCGAGAATAGTTCTAAATTCAACATTAAGTTTTGTAAAATAAAGTTTAGCGATTCCTCCATAATCAATTATATCTTCTGCTACATCTGCGTCTCGTTGTGATAAAGTGAACTCATAATTTTGAAAGAAATCTGTTGGAAATCCATTAGAATCAAATAAGGTCATTCCATCGCCATTATAAATATACTGGTTATATTGTTCTGCAAAAATTTGTGTATATGGCAAATTTAAGTCTCGGAATGTTGGATTATCATCCTGAATAAGCTTAAAGGTTGGTTTATCAAGTCGCGAATGTTCGGATATAATCGTTTTTTGTTTTTCTATAGATTGACGAACATATATATTCTTAATTATTTGATTTGATTTACATAATGCAGATTCATCAATTTCAGTAACAACAACCTTGTTATCAGAGATTGTAGGATTAAAGAGGGTATAGTTTAAAACCGAGCCCAACTCTGAAAGATGTATCCATTTATTTACATTATTCTTTAAGTACTTGTTTTTTTCTTTGAAGATTTTTAAAAAGAAAAGAGTTTCTTGATCCATTTTCGTGACCATATTTGGTATAATCCACCAATCCCAATATTCTGTTTGATGTAACTGATCCCATTTACTTTGAATATCGAATGATTTGCGTTGGACACGTTCTAATAGTGAATACTCTATAAAAGGTTCACCATTTTCGGATTCAAACTCTTCTTCGTATATATCTACTTGTAACCACCCTTTTTTTTTATAATCAATATCTGGTCCACGAGTCCATAAATTAATATCCTCTGGATTTTTACGAGTTAATCCATTATTTTTACAAAGATTTTCAATTGCTTCTCTTGATTCAATCCTTTCCCAATCATATCGAATTCCCGTTGATTTAATATTATTGTATGTTCTTAAAGCAGAATCATCAATTCTGTATTTTTGTGTATTCCAAAAATCGGTAAAATTGTTTGGAAAGAATCCCCTATTCATATATTTGACACCTCTTTCAATGCTTTTCATACACGAGTTATAATCTTCATTTTTGTTATAATTAATCATTAATGTTTGGTTTTCTATATCTAACCTGGCAGCTTTTGAACAAAATTTGATAATGATATCATCTAAATCATTAACGTTTAAGTAACACTGGAGCATTCTGTAATCATAAACATTAAGAATCGATTTTTCTATTTGTTCGTATGGTAGGATTGCTTCATCATAATGATAAAATATGAGTTGAACATCTAAAATAGTATGGTAATTTTTTGAAGAAAAAGCCTGTACCATACAAGTATTCGGATATACGTCGTCTATGGATTTACCATTACATAGTGGTTGTTTTGTACTAAAATTGGATTTTTTGGGTAGTTTATTAAGATAATTTCGAATAACGCAAAAGTGTGTATAGAAAGAATTAACAATTGAAAAGATATTTCGACTGTTCAATTCAATTTCATTTAATTTTTGTTTTGTTATTATAAAATAGATGTCTATATCTCCTGGTTGCCATATTGCGGAACCATCGTAATGTGTTGTACGTTCTATATTAAGAGTATCCATTGCAGTCGCCAATGCAAAAGATCCACATATGACTCCATTCCAAAGCTTACAAAAATTGAAAATTTCTTCTAAAAATATTTTACGTTGAGAATTATAATTAAATACTTTGTCAAGATTTGCATGTAATTCAAGGTTATCTTCGTGAATTGTGGCAGGGGTTGACTGTCGATCTCTTGGAGTATTACGTGGACTTTTTGCACGGGAAGAATCCATTTCTTCTGAACCAGAACGGTCTCTTTTACTATTAATAGTTTCAAAAAAGTTCTTATTGTCCTCCATTAATAAGTATAAGGGAAATTTATTTAATAATCTGACATTAATTGGTCCGAATCTTCGTGAAAAACTTCTGGCATTTCATTGTGAAATGCTCTGGCTGTTTGAAAATATGAGCCGAAGATAAATTGGTCATCGCGATTTGTAGAATTTCGACCTTCTATTCTAAAACCAATTGGTGGACGTATAACTCGATCGAAGGTAGACTCTATAGTATTCGGGTCTCTTAAATTAATAACGGTAGTTCTTGGATATGATGATGATGATGATGATTCAAAAGATATATCCATAATTTCCGGTATATTTGCGGGTAATTCAACTCGACTGGGGTTATTACTTTGAGAAAGGTGCATAATTTCATTATAGGTATACATCATTCTTGCTCTTGATATATCTAAGTCATATTCGTAATTAATAGTCGGAATACCCCCAGAATATATGTTTTTATGACCAGAATTGGGTTTGTTACTTTTTGTGATAATATGTGGGTACTCACCCCATAACTTAAACAGGGATTCTTTTTGTTTGTTGGTTATTGATAGACCAAGTTCATCTTTTAAATAAAGATCAACGATAATTTCTGTAAAAAATTTGCGCAATGTACTAAGAGGTATAGATTTCAGTGAGTTATAATTGAAATGACTATATCTTAGAATAGTATTTGAAATGTTATGTTTAAAAATTCCTTCACATTCATGTCTGAATTCCTTTTCAGATAGGTTTAAAACATCATTGTATGCGGCTTTTTCATTAAGAAAGCTGTTATGTCTTCTTAGAAAAAGGGTATTATTAAAATCTAGTTTAGCATATTCAGTTAATAGCCAAGGAGTTTTATGTATTTTATAAGAAGATACGAATAAGTTATATAATTCAATTTTAGTAAGAATTTTGTTAGACCAAGGATTTTTAATAGGCAGTATACGAGGTTTTTGATATTCGCTATATTGTAAATTCCTAACAATTAATTTGTATATGTCTCCGGGACTAAATCGATAAATACCCTTATTGTCAACAATTGTAGGATATTCTTTTGTATTATCAAAAGGTTCTAATAGAAGATCCGTATCATTAATATAATGTAGACTTTTGCGTTTAAATACCCAATGTCTGATCATTTTGCGAATAAGAAATCGATTTCTTGTTGCTACATGAAAATAATATGTTATCAAATCTCTATTTAGATTTCCAATAAATTTATTAAGAGTGACGTATTTTATGAAATCGGAATATATATTGTCTGATTTAGAAAGGGAATCAATAATGAGTTTAATAAGATAATCTTGTGCACAAACATTATCATACCGAATCCACTTAGAAAGTGATATAATCGTCATATTATATGCTGTTGCAATAATAGTTATATAGATAAAACTGAAAAATATAAGAAATATAAGAAACTACGAATAGTAAAGATTATAACAATGGCTGATACCAATGTTGAGACCTTCGCATTTTCTGCAGATATTAATCAGTTGCTTTCTCTGATTATTAATACATTTTATTCCAATAAGGAAATTTTTCTAAGAGAGCTTATATCCAATGCATCTGATGCATTGGATAAGATTCGCTACCAATCTTTAACTGATTCAAGTGTTCTTGAATCAGAATTAAATATGGAAATCCAAATTACTCCCGACAAAGAGGCGAATACTTTAACAATTAGTGATACTGGGATTGGTATGACAAAAGCGGACCTTGTAAATAATCTTGGTACTATTGCAAAATCCGGTACAAAAGCGTTTATGGAAGCTTTATCTGCTGGCGCAGACATATCCATGATTGGTCAATTTGGTGTAGGATTTTATTCTGCTTATTTAGTTGCGGATAAAGTGGTGGTTACATCTAAAAATAATGAAGACGAGCAATATACTTGGGAATCTACCGCAGGTGGTTCATTTACAGTTGTTGCAGATTCTTCCGAAGCTAAGAGGATTGGTCGTGGAACTCGTATTGTACTAACATTGAAAGAAGATATGAATGAATATCTGGAAGAGGAACGCCTAAAGGAACTTGTTAAAAAGCATTCCGAATTTGTAGATTTTCCAATTAAATTGTATGTTGAAAAGACTACCGAAAAAGAAGTTACGGATGATTCGGATGATGAGGATGAGAATGATGGGGATGAAGATGATGAGGATGCTCCAAAGGTAGAAGATGTTGACAATGAGGAAAAAAAGGAAGAAAAGAAGATGAAAAAGATTAAAGAAGTTACACATGAGTGGGATCATCTAAATGGTCAAAAGCCAATATGGATGCGAAAACCGGATGAGGTTACAAATGAAGATTATGGAACATTTTATAAATCAATTTCAAATGATTGGGAGGAACATGCGGTTGTAAAGCACTTTTCCGTAGAAGGACAATTGGAGTTTCGCTCCGTACTTTTTGTTCCTAAAAGAGCACCGTTTGATATGTTCAATGGTGGAACAGAGAAAAAGCACAATAAGATAAAGTTATATGTACGTCGTGTGTTTATTATGGAAAATTGCGAGGATTTAATGCCCGAATATCTTGGATTTATTACTGGTATTGTTGATTCGGAAGATCTCCCTTTGAATATATCTAGGGAAACTTTACAACAAAACAAGATTTTGAAGGTAATTCGTAAAAATTTGATTAAGAAGTGTTTAGAATTATTTACCGAACTAGCAGAAGATGACGAGAAGTATAAAGCTTTTTATGAAGCATTTGGTAAAAATTTAAAGTTGGGAGTTCATGAGGATTCGACGAATCGTTCAAAGATTGCAAAATTTCTGAGATACAATACAACAAAATCTGGAGATGTAATGACATCTTTGGATGATTATGTTGGTAGGATGGCAGAAAATCAACCAGGAATATATTATATTACGGGTGAGTCAAAACGTTCTGTAGAGACTTCCCCATTTATCGAAAAGTTAAAGAAGAAGGATTATGAGGTAATTTATATGACAGACCCGATGGATGAGTATTGTGTTCAGCAATTGAAAGAGTTTGAAGGTAAAAAGCTGATTAGTGTAACAAAGGAAGGGCTTAAAATGGATGATTCTGAAGAAGAGAAGAAGGAATTGGAAGAATTTACAAAATCAAATGAAAAATTATGTAACTTGGTAAAAGAAGTATTAGGAGAGAATATTGAAAAGGCTGTAGTAAGTAACAGACTATCCGAATCACCGTGTATTCTTGTAACAAGTGAATATGGATGGAGTGCAAATATGGAAAGAATTATGAAGGCACAAGCTCTGGGTAATAGTACTGGGGGGCAGATGTCTTCTAAGAAAACAATGGAGATTAATCATAATAATCCTATCATTTCTTCTTTAAGACAGAAAATAGATGATGATGAAAATGATAAAACTGTAAAGGATTTGATATGGCTGTTGTATGATACTTCACTATTAACTTCCGGGTTTAGTTTGGAGGAACCAAGTATTTTTGCGACTCGGATTCATCGCTTGATTAAGTTAGGATTATCTATTGATGAAGATTCCGATGATTCAGATGATGAGTTGCCTCCTCTCGAGGATAATAATATTGAGGATAATGAATCAACAATGGAAGATGTAGACTGAAAATAATAATAAGAAAGAGAGTAATAATGTATATAAGTGTTTTCTATGTCTACAAAAATAGTATGCAATATATGTTCATCCGGTTTTGATAATGAAGCAAAATATAAGAGACATTTGAAAACAAAAAGACACATTAAAAATATAGAGGCAATAGGCAATATGGGGTCAATTAATAATAATAAAGACCAATTAGAAGAAAAAACATATACTCAAAATGATTTAGATAAAGTGAAACTTCCCTATGAAAAGCGAATAGAGGAGTTGAAAAAGCAAACTCAGGTGCTTGATATTCAGTTATATTCTGAACAATTTGAAAAGAAAAGTCTAAATTATGAACTTAAATCAATAAAATGCGTGATAGATGCTAATTATAGAGAATTAGAGAGAAATAAAGAACAGATAGATAAATATCACGATGATTTAGAGGCGACTCTACAACAAAATATTGAATTAGAAAAAAGGGTTAAAGAAAGGAGTTGTTGTTTTCTATGATATTATTTAAATTTAAATGAATATATATCAATATGTATAGACAATGGCTTATAATATTTTCAAAAATAGCCGTTTTATATGGTATGGTATCGCATAATATGGATAATGTTTTTACAAGACATACACCTTTTCAGATGAAGGTAATATGCGAGGAGTTATATCAATATGCCAGTATAAGGTCTTCAAACTTATCTGGACCAGATAAGTTTATGTTCGAAACAATTGCTAAGAATTTACACGATAGTTTAAAAATAGTTGAAAAGGCCAAAACAGATGATGTTATTTTTGGCTGGACACCTCTGAGTGAAGAAGTGTATACAGTAATAAGAAATGATAACGATGAAGAAATGGTTCAAGTAGAAAACATACCACTGTATTTTATTTTTGCAAAGGTTACACCGGATAGTCGTATGATAATAGAAAAGATTGTTCACAATCCAAGTATAGATGTTGACATAGACCCGGTTCTTATGAAAGAACATCTACAAATTCTTGCGAATGATTCTGGTAAAAAATTAGATGTTAGTCCATTAAAAGAAGATGATAATGGTAGATGGTACCTCATATTATCAGATGTAATCAATTTTAAGCGTTTACCAAATATTTAAAATATAACTGTTCAATTCTTTAGCATATCTATTAACTTCTTTATCTTTAGCATTTGATAATAGATTAATACTGGATATGAGTACATCAAATGGTTTACCATCATTATCAAGAAATTCTCTACATACGAGAATAAGACCTAAAAAACAATATAGTTCGGGTGTTCTAAGAACAGCCCCCGTTTTATTCAATTTTTTTAGTATATCATCGGCATATTCAATCATATTTATATTTTTAAGGTCCTTGTCAAGTAAATTTAATTTATCAATTTTGGAACAAACTTCTAATAGTTCTATATGGGAATATAGCGAGGTATCCAATGAATTTTTCATTAGAATCTGTAACCCTTTGTTATCTTTATTACTCATATATCTGAAGTTTTGAATATGTAGCGAGGATTCCTTTTTTTCATCAAGTTCAAAAACAAGCCCAAAATCAACAATAATGATTTTATTGCTACTATCGTCTTCACTGTCAATATGATAAAACACATTTCCATCGTGTAAATCCGTGTGTATATAACCACAATATGTCATCCAGAAATATGCGGCTTGTGTTTTTTGAGCCATATCTATCAAATATTCCGGGTATAATTCCTGAATTTCTTGTCGTGATAATCCACAGCACATTTCTTGAAATATATAATCATTTGTATAATGATAAACTTCTGGTATAATAACAAAATCAAGTTGTGACAAAATTTTCTTGAGCTGTATTTGATTTTTAACTTCAAATGAATAGTTAATTTGTATTTTTATTGTTGATATCATTTGATTTAGATTTAGAATACTTATAGGTGGATACAGAAGATGAATTAATGGGATAATGGATGAAAACCACTGAATGTTATTATCAATATTTTGTTTTACATTGGGATGTGTAACCTTTATTACACCATGTACATTATCATTTGAAACACATTTATGAACTTGAGATATAGATCCAGAACCTATACACTCCGTATCGATATAACTAAAATTGTTTAATAAATTATTATCAGAAGATTTTTGAATATCACATAAACTATCTTGAATACAATGTGCCGGAATTGATTTTTGAAAAAACTCAAGGGTATTTATTGTATTTTTACCCAAAATATCAATTCTTTGAGAAAACCATTGGCAGATCTTTATACCTATAATCCCATAATTAAGCACTTTTTGTTGGAATAAGTATCGATGCTGACTATTCTCAAAATAAGAGTCCATATTGTTTATATTCCATAATTCTCTTCTAAATATTATAAATAATTTTGTTGTTTCAACTATAGCTACAAAGTTATTATACATACATTATAGAATGTATACATTTTTCAATAAAATAAGCAAAACTATTAATGGATGGATATATACAAAATAATGGATTATATCTTGGATTAGGGACAATAAGTCTGGTCACATGTTTAGAATTAACAAATCTTAGTTCTGTGATTAAATTAATAAATTACAATGGTATTAACAGTTATGTAAAAGCTTGGGTACATACGATTGTAAATTCAGCATTATTTGGACCGATTGTTTATCATAGTGTCAGACAAAATCTGCTGGATGATAAAAAACACAAAATTATAGTTAATATAATCAATATACCCGCAATATTGCTGTTACATTCGTATGGTTATTGGATAGCACATAATATGATGCATAAAAAATACATGTGGTTTATACATAAATATCATCATACATATTCTTGTTATGTAACACCGGTTGTTGCCATGGCAGTATCTCCAATGGAATATTCAATTGCATATATGTTTCCATTTGTATTTGCAAGTTATATAATCGTCCCGTCTAACTTTGAACTTCTTACATCGACAACCATTATTTCAGTATGTAATCTTATGATACATTGTCCATCAATTGAATATTTCAGTAAATATTATCCAGATTGGTGGGTTTCTCCTGAAAAACATTTAAAACACCATTATTCTAAAAGCAAGTGTCATATTGCAGCATCAACAATTGATATTGATTTCCTGATTGTATTATTTTCTGGTTATTGGTAATGGATATAGAGTCTACAATGTTGCTAAAATACTTCATATCATTTATCATCATTATCTTAGCATTTCCTATATCAGATAGTATAGCAAAAGAATTGAATTATTTAATATCAGAGAACAGCAGGTCTGGTTCATCGCAAAAATATGGTTTGTTTGTTATTTCAGGAGTAGCAGCAATCATTATTCGATTTACCGTTATATTGCTAAGTATAGTAATTGCTGCAAAAGTATCGGAAATTAGTACAATTTATATATTGAGTAGTATTGGTGTATTATCTATAATAGTGCCTTTAGCGTTTACAGAACCATTAAGAGATTTTGCGTGTGGTATTTTATTAATAATATTCGACAAAATAAGAGTTGGAGATTATATAAGTGTTCTTGACAAATTTGGAAGAGTTAATAATATTAAAGCATTTTCTACAACAATCAATAACCCCTATACAAATATTACTACAGAAGTACCAAATAGCAAATTATGGGGTGAAGCAATTCAAAGTATGTATCGTTATAAAGATTTTAATTTACACATGCCACTCCTTATTTCTCATCGTAATGACATCAAGATGGTAGAAGGAGCAATCAAGGAGATTTTAATGGAAAATGCTAAAGTTAATAAAGTTGATTTAAGTTACACGAAACAAGATGCGCGGGGTTTATCTATAGATATTGCGGTTAGTTTAGAAAAACATAAAGGTGATGATTTCGGACATATAACCAGCACCTTATATCGTTCTTTACAAATAGGTTTACAAAAAAGAGGGGTCGTATTTATAGATGGATCAAGACCCGTTTCCATAAAATACAAGAGTAATTCTGTAACACCTATAATAATAGAAGGAACTCATATTAGTAGCTATACAGACGACAATCCACAGCCAATTAATTTTAGAAATTAATAAACTCAAAAAGAATGGATAGGATACCTTCCATTACCTATAATTTCAATATCGTTAGTACTATTTAATACACTTTTTGATGATAATAACCAATTCATTATTAAAGGATGTGGATGAAATATAGAAGATTCATATTCTGGATGAAATTGACAACCAATATACCATTTATGTACACTATTATGTAATTCAATCGTTTCTACTATGTTGTCCCTAGTACCAGATACAATAAGTCCAGATTTATTTAAGGTATCTACATATTCTGGTAATACTTCGTATCTGTGTCTATGTCTTTCTCTAATTATTTCTTTGTCATAAATATTGTATATCTTACTATCATTTAATAGAGAAATATTATATGAACCAAGATTCATAGTTCCACCAAGCAAATTTATATTCTGATCTTTTAACAAACCAATAACCTTAGTATTTAATGACCCACTTATTTGGTTCCATTCTTCTGAAGTTGCGTCCGGAATATCACATACATTGCGTAACCATTCTACAACCATC